>Ga0265760_10000233_pt1 | contig 15186 bp, 13 predicted proteins | sample NZIome_2_FD_200831 | JGI IMG/M metagenome (GOLD analysis project Ga0265760, IMG submission 200831) | Metatranscriptome of rhizosphere microbial communities from Maridalen valley, Oslo, Norway - NZI1 (Metagenome Metatranscriptome) | ecosystem: Host-associated > Plants > Roots > Rhizosphere >...
AGCCGATGGAGCGTTTGAACTCCGCGCTCAGCGGCAGCATTGTGCGGAAGACTTCGCCGATGGGAGCGAGGTAGTAATCCGCGATCCAGCGGCCGAGTTTCAGAAGCTGCTCATCGAGCACGGGAGCGGCATCGAGCACGCTGATGAGATTCTTGATTTGGACGGAAGGCTTGCGGTCGTGCAACTCGACCACGATGCCCGTCATTCGCTGCTGGCGAAATGGGACCAGCACGCGGCCGCCAACAATCGGCGTGGCGGCCGCAGGCACGCGGTAGGTGAAGACCATATCCAGCGGCACGGGCACGGCAACGTCGCAGAATTCGGGCATTGGTTGGAAGGATAAACCAGTGCAGCATGCAGCTTGAACAACGGGAGCTGTCAGTAGCCGCCGAACTATTCCCCGACGAAGGAACCATCTGGAGCCATAACAAAAAAGTGTGTCAAAGGCCTGAACGCTCTCCAACCTCCGTCATCCCCAGAAACGATAACGCGGACGTCTCCGCCCTTCTCGCTATCCCAAAATACTTGTACTTCCGGCTGATATTGCTTTCCATCTTCGCCGGTGACTTCCTTTCGTCTGTGTATCACCCATGAGCAAAACTAGATCGCGATAGGGCCGCCGCCTTAGCTCCTTCAACCACGCGTCGATCAGAGCATAGACGATCTGGTGATCCATGATCGGTCACTTCGGAGCGCCGCTGGAAGCCTTCAGACCTAGGTATTTCATCACCATCTGCAAATCCTTCCAGGCTTCGCCTTTCTGTCGCGGATCGCGCAGCAGATACGCGGGGTGGTACGTGACGGCGAGGCAGGCGCCCGGCCACGCTGGATCGTTGCTGCGCACACCTGCGGGCTTGAAGTCGTAGAATCGGCCACGCAAATCGCCGAGAGACGAATTCATCGCCAGCAGGTTCTTGGCCGCGGTGGCGCCCAGGGCCACCACAACTTTTGGCTTGATGGCGGCGATCTGCCGCATGAGAAACGGCGAACACGTATCACACTCGTCGGGCTCGGGCGTGCGGTTGCCCGGGGGACGGCACTTGACGACGTTCGCGATGTAAACATCTTCGCGCTGTAGCCCCATCGCTTTGATCATGTTGTTGAGCAACTGGCCGGCGCGGCCGACAAAGGGCTCCCCCTGCGCGTCCTCGTCGGCGCCGGGACCTTCGCCCACGAACATCAACTCGGCGCGCGGGTTGCCCACACCGAAGACGATTTGCTTGCGGCCCTGTTCATGCAGCTTGCAGCGCGTGCATTCGCCGAGATCTTCGCGAATGATTTTCAGGGCGGCAACGGGATCGGTGACACTGTACTCGGGCTTCGGGGTGTGGGCTTCGAAGATGCTCTCGTCGGCGACCGGTGCAACCACAGCGGATTTTCTGGTGGCCATTTCCTCTCGCGTTTCTGACTGGAGTGCGGTGGACAATGCTAAGACTGGTGCGATTCCCGCGGCCGTGCGGACGGCTGATGCCTGGACCGCAGGCCCTCTCTGGTAGAAATCGTAAATGCCCAGCTCGTTATAGTAACGTACGCGCTCGGCGAGAGCGCGCCGCAGCGCAGGATCGAGAGTGTGGGGCATGGTGCTTCGATTGTAATGGAGAGACGGGAGCTTTCCCGAACGAGAACTTCTTCGAGAACGGATCAGGCTTTCACCGGCGACTTGCGCTGCTGGCGCAGGCGGACGATCTGATCAACGACGCGTTGCGCCACTTCCCACTTCGTGGTTTCGGGAACCTCCACCACTTCGTCATGGGTGAGGATGGTGGCTGCATTGCGGTCGGAGTCGAAACCCACGCCTTCGTGCGAAACGTCATTCACCACGATTGCGTCAAGATGCTTGGCCGCCAGCTTCTGGCGGGCGTTTTCGAGCACGTTTTCGGTTTCGGCGGCAAAGCCTACGACGATCTGCGACTGCTTGCGCAGGGAAATTTCTTTGAGGATGTCGGGGGTGGCTTCGAGCTCGAGCGTCATCGGACCTTTGCGTTTGATCTTCTGCCTGGCGGTTACTTTCGGCCGATAATCGGACACGGCGGCAGTCTTGATGACGATAGTAGCGTGAGGCAATAGTTCCAGCACCCCATTGCGCATCTCCTCAGCGGACTCGACGCGCGTGAGTTCGGCCGCTCCCGGCGGCGTGAGCGCGGTTGGCCCACTGACCAGCAGCACGCGCGCGCCCCGGCGCAACGCAACCTCAGCCAAGGCGTAGCCCATGCGACCGCTGGAACGATTGGTGAGATAACGCACGGGATCGATCTTTTCGCGTGTTGGACCCGCCGTGATGAGCACAGTCTCGCCGCTCAAGTCTTGTGCTGCACCCAGCGCTTCGAGCACCGCGGCCACGATGGTTTCATTTTCCGCGAGCCGGCCCGCGCCGGTCATACCGCAAGCCAGGTAACCGGAGCCGGGCTCGACGATTTTCACCCCTCGCTGGCGCAGGATTTCGATATTCGCCTGCGTGGCCGGATGATTCCACATGTTGACGTTCATGGCCGGAGCCACGACCACAGGCGCTGTGGACGCGAGGTAGAGCGTAGTCAGGAAGTCGCTGGAAATGCCTTGCGCGAAGTGCGCGATCACATCGGCGGTTGCAGGAGCCACCACCAGGGCATCGATCGCTTGCGCAACTGCGATGTGCTCGATGGCGGAATCGATGTTGGGTTCTTGCGCTTCACCAGGCGAGAACATGCCGGTGATCACTTTCTCACCGGAGAGCGCGGCGAAGGTGAGAGGACGGACAAATTCCTGCGCCGCGCGCGTCATCACCACCTGCACGCGAATTCCGCGGTCCTGCAGCTGGCGAACGATTTCCGCTGCCTTGTAGGCTGCGATGCCGCCGGTCACACCCAGAGCGACTTTCATAATGGTTGATGGTTGATTTCTGATTGTTGATCGAAAAGCCCAAACACACCCACCGGAAAATCAGCAATCAACAATCACAAAATCAACACACCCTCTCTCAGTCCTGACCCAGGGCCTTGTCCAGAGCCTCGCCCACCTGCTCAACTGCGGGACGGGTTTCTGGAATCTCCCACTTCACTTTGCCCGCGCGAATCTCATCCTGCGCGATGCGGCAGGGCTTGCGCGAACTGGTATCAACCACCGGCGGTGCGCCGGACTGCAATTGGCGCGCTCGCCGCGCGGCCACCAAAATATACCGGTAATTGCTGTCGAAGCCTTCAATCAACTTCATACAGGGATTCTCCCTTAATTCCGAAATCGACTTTCAACAATGTCCGAACTTTGCCATCGTCTATCGGGGGAAATCGAGCCTTCGACTTACTCTTGCCGCTTCTTATCGTTCGCGGCTACTGCCGCCTTCGGCTGTCTGTAATGATACCGCGAAACCGCTATGCGCCTGAACCCTCCGGGGGAGAAAAGGAATCGAGAATGCGTCGAACCCGGTCGCGAATATTTGCCAGACGACAACGATCGGCCAAAGCCACGATGCCTTTCTCCTCGTCCGTCAGCGGCCGGCCCGAACGGCACAGGCGCTCCGCGCGCACAATAGCCTCCAGGCTTTCGACCGACTCCTGCAAGTCATCGTTGATCAAAATATAGTTGTATTTGTCATAATTCTCAATCTCCCGACGGGCCGTGACCAAACGGCGCTGGATGACCTGATCATTGTCTTCGCCGCGATGCCGCAGGCGCCATTCCAGGGTCTTGCGATCCGGCGGCAAAATAAAAATACTGACGGCTTCAGGCAGCTTCTGTTTGATTTGCTTGGCGCCCTGCACGTCAATATCGAGCAAAACGTCTCTTCCCTTTCGTTCTGCTTCCCGCAGCACGGTCCGTGCGGTTCCGTAGTAGTCAATGCCGTATAGCACGGCGTGCTCCAGAAACTCGTCCGCGTCGATCATGCGCTGGAACTCATCGCGCGAGATGAAAAAATATTCCTTGCCATTCTCTTCGGTGCCCCGCGGCAGGCGCGTGGTGTAGGAGATGGAAAAGTCGAGGTTGGGGACCAACTGCAACAGCTTCGCCACGAGCGTGGACTTCCCCGAGCCGGAAGGCGCGGAGATGATATAGACCGGCGGCTTGTGGACGGCGCTGGTTCCAGGTGAAGTCATTCCAGATTCTGAGTTCATTCCAGGTTTTGTACCTGCTCGCGCGATTTTTCGATCTCCGCTTTCATGGCCAATCCCGCCTCGGTAATTTTGAGCGCTTCCCCGGCCAGCCCCGACGTCTTCGACAGCAGCGTGTTGGCCTCGCGATTCATTTCCTGCAACAGGAAGTCCAGCTTCTTACCAACCTCGCCGCCCTCATCGAGCAGACTCAGGAAATGTTGCACATGCGTTTCCAACCGGACAATTTCTTCCTGAATGTCGCTGCGATCGACCAACAGCGCTACTTCCTGCAACACTCGCTCCTTATCGGCGGTCGCTCCCAGCAATTCCTGGATACGCGAGTGCAACCGCTCGGTGTAGTTCTGCAAGACGGCGCGCCGGTGCTGCTGCACGCGGTTGCCGGCTTCCACAAGGTGAGCCATGCGCTGCCGCAATTCGCGTTCGATTCCGCGGCCTTCCTCCTCGCGCATCTGGTTGAGCCGCAGCAGCGCATCGCCCACTTTGGCCAGGACCGCACCCTCAATTTCTCCGTCAACATTTTCACGAGCTGAGTCGAGCGCGCCCGGGATGCGCAGAATGGCGTTGAGGTCGGGCTCGACGGCCAGGGAAAACTCGGAGGCGGCGTTGCGAAACGCGGCAATGTATCCACCTACGAGTTCGCGATTCAGGACGAAGGTCTCGCCGCTCGCTCGCTCGAGGCTGAGAGTCACTTCCACATGACCCCGCGCCATCCTGTCTTTCAGCAGGCGGCGCAACTGCATTTCCAGCGAATCCGTCCCGGAAGGCAGGCGGAAGTGCAGATCGAGGAAGCGGTGATTGACTGCCTTCAACGAGAGCGCGAAGCCCAGATGTCCGTTGCTGGAGGCGGCCGCACCGAAGGAGCTCACCGCGCCGGCTGGGGCTTGTGGCTCGACCTCGCCCTTCACTTGAGCGAACCCTGTCATCGATCTTATTGGCATGGAAGGTGTCGGCATTAGGTCCGCCCCTGTTGTCTAAGGCTGTATCACAATTCTCGGTGCTTCCAGATTCGTGAATTGCAAATCGTACAAACGGCGATAGGTGCCGAGCCTGCTCATCAACTCGTCGTGCGGCCCGACATCGGCGATGGTGCCGTTCTCAATCACCACGATGCGGTTGGCGCGCCGCACCGTCGAAAGCCGGTGCGCAATCACGAACACGGTTCTACCTTCCATCAAGTTGTGCAGCGCGGTTTGGACCAGCGATTCCGATTCACTATCGAGCGCAGAGGTGGCCTCGTCCAAAATCAGAATCGGAGCATTTTTCAGAAGCGCGCGGGCAATGGCCAGGCGCTGGCGCTCTCCGCCGGAAAGCCGTACCCCGCGCTCTCCGATGGGCGTGTCGTAACCGGCGGGCATGGCGCGAATAAAGTCATGCGCCAGCGCGGCGCGGGCTGCCGCTTCCACTTCTTTCTGCGGAGTGAAGGGCTGGCCGTAGGCAATGTTGTTGCGCACTGAGTCGTTGAACAGTATCGTGTCCTGCGTGACGATTCCGATCTGCGCGCGGAGCGAAGCCAGAGTAACGTCTCGGATGTCATAGCCGTCGATCAGCACGCGTCCGCCGCTAGCGTCGAAGAAGCGGGGGATCAGGTGGACCAGCGTGCTCTTGCCCGCGCCGCTGGATCCGACAATAGCCAGCACCTCGCCCCGCTTTACCTCGAGATCGATGTTGCGCAGCACCTCGCGGGCCTCGCCGCCTTCGCTCTCCGCAGCGTAGGCAAAGCTGACCTGCTCGAACTGAACGCTTCCGGAAAACTTCGGCAGAGTTTTGGCACGCGGCTTTTCGCGGACGTCATCCTCGAGATCCATGAATCGGAAAATTTCCGACGATGCACCCAGGGCTTGCTGAAAGTTATTGTTGAACTGGGCGAACTTGCGGACAGGATTGTAGAGACTGAAAACGGCGGCAATGAACGCGACGAAAGCTCCGGTCGTGAGTTCGCCGCTCTTGATCTGGTTACGGCCCAGCAGCAGAAGCAAAGCGACGGCGATGGCGCCGAGAACATCCATCAGCGGCGAACTGATGGCCGCAGCCGCCACTGATCTCAGGTTGGCGCGGAACAGGCGCCGCGCCGCCTGGCGGAAGCGCGAGATCTCCCAGTTCTCCGTGTTGAAGGCCTTCACGATCCGGTTTCCGGTAATGGTTTCGTGCAGAATGTTCTGGATTTCGGCCAGCTTGTCCTGTCCGCGGCGCGTGTGATGGCGCACCCGGCTGCCGATCTTGCGCGACGAATAAACAATGATGGGCACAAACAACAGCAGCACCCAGGCCAGCCGACCTCCAATCACCACCACCGCGGCCGCAGTAAAAATGAAGGTGAAAATCTGCTGCAGGAACTCAGCCAGAACCGCCGACATCGCGTACTGCACGCGATCAATATCGCTGACCATGGTCGAAAGCAGCGTGCCCGTGGCGTGCTTGGAAAAAAATGCCGCCGACTGCCGCAGGATCGCGTTGTAAAGATCATCCCGCAGGTCGGTGATCATGCCGAACCCGGCGTGATTCACCAGATAAGTGCCAGCATAATCCAGAAGGCCCTTCAGGATGGTCGAGGCCACCAGCGCAAAAGCCACAATCGTCCAGGCATTGTGCATGTAGGAGGGGACAAACTGCTGCAGGTAGACCGGCCGGTCTATCCGGGGAATAGTGAACAGGAGGATATTTTCCGATCCGGACGCGGGATTGAGCACGCGATCGAGCACCGGCTTCAGCAGGATCAGCCGGAACGCCTCAAGAAAACCAACTGCGGCCAGCAGCGCGACCCCGGGAAACAGTTGCAGCAAAAATGGGCGCACGTAGCGCAACAGGCGCGTCAGTTGCCGCATGGGGCTCCCAGGCGGGACAGGCCGCAATGGCTTGCTGCCGGTGGAATAGGCATGAGGTGCAAGCCGCTATTCTACCGCTCTGGAGGAGGGTTTGTCGTTGACTGGAGAAGGAACCACCGAACTTCGTGACCCTCACTTCGGGCTGTCCCGGTGTACCACCTTCACCCGGTAGCCGGCTTTCCGCAGGCGGCCGCAGACTTCTTCGGCGATCATCACGGAGCGATGCTGGCCGCCGGTGCAGCCGAAGCCGATGGTCAGATAACTCTTGCCTTCTTTGATGTAGTGCGGCAACAGATAAATCAGAAGATCGGAGATGCGCTGGATGAATTCCCTGGTCTGCGGAAACGAGCGAATGTATTTGGCCACACGCGGGTTGCGTCCGGTGAGGGCGCGAAACTCGGGCACGAAGTGGGGATTCGGCAGAAAGCGCACGTCGAACAGCAGATCCGCATCTTCGGGAACGCCCTGACGGAAGCCGAAGCTCACGCAAGACACCAGAATGTTTTTTTCGGAAGATTGTTCCCGGAAGCGTTCCGTAATATGAGAGCGCAGTTCGTGGACATTGAACTTGGAAGTGTCGATGACAAAATCGGCCAGGGCGCGAATACGGCCAAGGTGGCCGCGTTCAGCCTTCAACGCGGATTTGACACCCGCTTTCGCACCCAGCGGATGCGGCCGCCGGGTCTCGCTGAACCGGCGCAGTAGCACCGCGTCCGTCGCTTCCAGAAACACGACCTTCGCGGGGATCATTCGCCGTACCGCCTTCAGAATGCCGGGCAGGAGTTCGAGTTTCGATCCTTCGCGCACATCGACCACCAGCGCCGTGCGGCGAATTTCGTCCGATTGCAGCGCCAGTTCGGCAAAGCTCGGGATCAGCTCGATGGGCAGGTTGTCCACGCAGTAGTAGCCGAGATCTTCGAAGGCCTTGAGCACCGAGGCCTTCCCCGAACCGCTCATCCCGGTAATGATCACCAGTTCGCGCGAGCGCTGGCTCTTCCGCGGGTGGCGTGGCGGCTTCGCGCTCGTTTTCCCGAGCGCGGTTTTGGCACGATCGCCGGAGGCTTTTCTGCGGGGCATCTAGCCGATAGTAGCAAAGAAGTCCGCAGGATATTCCCGATTTCCGCGGCGAGAGACAACTTGACCACAGCGGACACAGAGGATCATGGAGTAACCCAGCGATTTCCCCCGCGTATTTTGTGGCTTCCGTGGTAGCGATTTTGCGGTTTGTCATCTGCCCGCTCGGGCAGGTAAGCTAATCCGCCATGAAGAAATTTTACGATCTCACGGAACGTGAAGTACTCGCGCTGGCCATCTCGCTGGAGGAAGAAGACGAGCGCGTGTACGCCGACTTTGCCGAGGGATTGCGCCAGGACTACCCCGCGTCGGCGCAAATGTTTGAGGGCATGCGCGAGGAGGAGTCCGGGCACCGGCGGCGGCTGATTGAACTCTACCGCCAGAAATTCGGCGAGCACATTCCTTTGATTCGCCGTCAGGATGTCCGTGGCTTTGTGGCGCGGCCGGCGCTGTGGCTGATGCGTCCACTGCGCATTGAGGCTGTCCGCAAAGAAGCGAGCACGATGGAAGTTGAGACTCGCCGGTTTTACGAGAAAGCCGCGCGCCGCACTCAGGACGCGAGCATTCGGCAATTGCTCGATGATCTCATCAATGAAGAACGCGAGCACGAAGAACGTGCCCAGGAATTAGACAAGGAAAAACTTCCCGCTCAAGTAAAGCAGGACGAAGAGCTGGCGCAGCGCCGGCTTTTTGTTCTGCAGATCGTGCAACCGGGACTCGCGGGCCTGATGGATGGTTCCGTTTCTACGCTGGCGCCCGTGTTCGCCGCCGCTTTTGCCACGCACAACACCCAGGACGCGTTTCTCGTGGGCCTGGCCGCGTCGGCGGGCGCGGGCATCAGCATGGGATTCGCCGAGGCGCTTTCCGATGACGGCAGCCTGACCGGGCGCGGGCATCCCTGGGTGCGGGGCGTAATCTGCGGAGCGATGACGGGACTCGGCGGCATCGGGCACACGCTTCCGTTTATGTTTCGCGATTTTCGCCTGGCGCTGTGGGCGGCGGGCGCGGTGGTGGTCGCCGAGTTGGGTGTGATCACCTGGATTCGACACCGTTATATGGATAGTCCGTGGATTTCGGCGGCGCTGCAGGTCGGGCTCGGCGGAGTGCTGGTGTTTGTCACCGGGGCGCTGATCGGGAGCTCGTAGGAAACCCCACTGCTGATTGATGATTTTTGATTGTTGATTGTTTATTTTCGAACCCTCGGCTTGGTCCTTCATCAACAATCAGTAATCAACAATCAGCAATTTTGCTTCACGGCCGTGTATCCAGCGGGTGCTTGCTCTTTTCGTAGAACTCGTTCTGCAGCTTCAGGCTCACATCATCCGCCTTCACGGCCACGATGGCCTTCACCACCGAATCGATCCACCACTTCATTTGAAATTCGCCCAGCTCGCGCGTCGCGGCGGAGCCGTCGCCGGAATAGTGATTGGGAAAGCGCGTGTACCACCAGATGCCGGTGTAAACGCCCTCCGGAATTTTCTGGCGCTGCTGGTCGGCTCCGGATTCGCTCGCAGCCCGGTCCTGATGCACAAGATCGGGGCGGGAGATCATCATCTTCGAGGTTTCGCTTTCGCCGGCGTGCATGTCAGTGGAAGTTTTCTTCGCAGGACCACCGTGTTGCGGGGTGCGCTCGTTGAAAACGTAGACCACATAATCGTGCGGTTTATCTAGCTGCGACTGCGCGAAGAACGGCAGCAAGCTGTCGTTGCCCCCGTGGCCGTTGACGATCAGCACTTTCTTGCAGCCGTTGCGCGCCATTTCGTCGGTAGTTTCCTGCAGCAGCGCGAGTTGCATGTCGCGGCTGTAGGCGACGGTTCCGGGCTCGTGGCGGGCCTCGGCGATCTGGCCGAAATAGTATTCGGGAAAGACCACGGCGTATTCCCGCTCGGCCGCATGCAGTGCGGCATAGCGGACATCGAGCAAGTCGGTGCCGAGTGGAAGATGCGGACCATGCTTCTCCAGAATGCCGAAGGGGAGCAGGCAGGTCCCCTGCGAGCGCTGGATGCCCTCCCGGAAATCAGAGGCGGTGAGCTCTTCCCAATGAACGGAAAGTTTGGCCGCGGGCGTGACGGCTTGCGCGCCCACGAAATAGGGCGATGCAAGAACGACACACAGAAGCGAAAGCATCCGGGAAAGTTTGCGGAGGGTATAAGTCGTCATGGTTAAAATCGCTCGGCGGCGAATTCTAACACGTCGAATACCCGCTATTGAAACGTATCAATGGGAAGAAAGCTTGGCTTCTCCTGGGTGCCCCATGTCTTGCGTCTTGCGAAGACGTGGGATGCTTCCTGTGTCCTCGAAAATCAAACTCCCCACTTCTCGCAAAGGCGCGAAAAATGGGGCACCCAAACCCGTTTAGGTAACGGCTGAAAGCTGATAGCCGAGAGCTTCTTACGGCGCTTCGATCAGCTCCATTTTGCCGTCTCTCGTGCGGTGCAGGATCATGACTTTGCCTTTGGGATCGCGGAACACGAAGACGTCGCGATCGCGGAAGTGGGCCTCTTTGATGGCTTCTTCGAGGGTCATGGGGCGCATGGCAACGGCTTCGTCGGAGCGGACCAGATGCACTTCGGTGGTTTTGGCCACGGCGGGATATTTGTGCACTACCACGGGCACGGCGGTTTTCTCCGAGAGGCCGACCGTGGTTTGTAGGTCTTCCTGCGAGGGCAGCAGCGACGAGGACTGGCCGTTCCATTTTTTCGTTTCTTCGATTTTTCGGGCCGAGCGTTTCTTGGACTGCCAACGGGTCTTGTATTTCACCGCTTGCTTTTCCAGATGGTCGAGCGCTTCGTTGACCGCGATGGTCATGTCCTTGGCCTGGGCCAGGCCGACCAGCGGGCCGTTGCGGGGGCTGATGGTGATTTCGGCCTTGTGGCGGTGCTTCTCGACAGCGAGAATGACTTTGCTATCAAATCGGTCGCCCAGAATTTTGCGGATTTTTGCGAGGCCGGTTTCAACTTCTTTGCGGATGCTGGAAGTAACTACGAAGTGTCTGCCAGTGTATTCCACGTTCATGAGCGCCCCCTAGTGAAATTCTTGATCGAGATGAATTGGGCACTGCATTGAAGCCAGAAGTTAGAAGTCAAAATACAGAAATAAAATCTCTTCCTTCTGCATCCTCGACGCTCGCAATCTTTGGTGCCTTCATGCGTTTTAGTTTTTACTTCTGCCTTCTGACTTCTTACTTCAGCATTATTTCTTGACTCTGCGCTGGTGCGTGCTCGGGATCCGCATGTCTTCGCGGTATTTTGCCACCGTGCGGCGGGTCACCTGGATGCCTTGCGACTGCAGGATGCGGGTGATCTGCTCGTCGGTCAGCGGACGGCTGGGATCTTCTTCGTCGATGAGCTTTTTGACACGACGCTTGAGGATGAGCAACGAAGTGTTGCCACCCTCGGGGCCCTGCACGCTCTCACTGAAGAAGTAGCGCAGCTCGAATACGCCCTGGGGAGTGTGCGCGTATTTGCTGGCCACGGCACGGCTTACCGTGGAAGGATGCACGCCGATTTCTTCGGCCACCTCCTTGATCATCATGGGTTTCAGCTGATCGATGCCTCGTTCCAGAAAATCCTGCTGGCGGGCGACGATACAATAACAGACTTTGGTGATGGTCTGTTTGCGCTGCTCAATATTCTTGATGAGCTGAATGGCGCTCTTGTAGCGCTCTTTCACGTAGTCGCGAGTGGTCTTGTCGTTGGTACCGTCGCGCGTCACCAGCTTTTTGTAGGCGGGATTCAGGCGAAGCTGCGGCAGGTCTTCGTCGTTCATAATCACCAGCCACTCGTCGCCGTGCTTCACGAAAGCAACATCGGGTTCAATGAGCCGCGGCTGGGTCTTGTTGTAGCGCAGGCCGGGGCGGGGATCGAGCGTGCGGATGTAGTGCAGCGCATGTTCGATCGCCTCCGGCGGACGGCCGATGGCTCGCGCGATCTCTTTGTGCTGCTTGTTCTGCAGGGCGCGCAGATGCTGATCGACGATGGCCATGGCATCCTGAAGAATCTGCGCCGTGCCGTTGCCGTTTCTTTCTCCGTTCTTGTCGCCATTCTTTTCGGCGCTCTTATTCTGAGCAAGTTGCTGCTGGTGGTAGCGAAGCTGGTAGAGCAGGCACTCGCGGAGATCGCGGCAACCCACTCCGGGAGGGTCGAGCTGGCGGACCGTGTCCAGGGCTTCCTGCAGGTCGGCGGCGGAGAATTTGGGCGTCCAGGCCGGGGATGCGGCCGGCTGCGCAGGTTCGGGAGCGGGAGCGACGGCTGCGGCCGCGTCTCCGGAGCGCATGGAAAACGACGCGTTCGGATCACGGACGGCGGTGCTGGCTTCTGGGGCGGGTGAAAATTCGTCCGCGGCGTTCGGGTGAGTTGCGGTTTCAAGCGCCGCGTTCTCAGCCAGAACGCTTCCCGCTACGCCGGTTTCAATCAAATCCTCAGCGCTAGTCTCGGATGGCACTTCTTCGCCCAAACCATCCTCAGCCAAACCATCCTCAGCCAAGGATTGTTCGGCGAGAGCGTGCTCCGCCAAGCCCAGCGCCTGCGCCTCGCTCACGATTTTCTTGGCGGTGACCGCATCGGCTTCAGCCGACGCCGGCGGCGTGACTCCGAGCAGTTCGTCGTCGCTGGCGATCAGGTAGCCGTCTTCGTTCAGATTTCCGATGATCAGGTCGGCGGCTTCGCGGACCTCGCGGCGCAGGCTGAGCGCGCCCAGTTGCCAGGCCAGGTGATCGGTGAGATTGCCGGGTTTCGAGAGAAAGTTCTCGAATGACGGCCGCTCGATTTCTTCCATCTCACCGCGGCTGCGGTAACCAGGATCGAGGTAATCCTGAAAGAACGACCCGAAATCGATTTCCTCAAACGGATCTTTCTTCTCGACGGCGGCGATGGGATTTTCTTCGGTGGAAGCGGTGGCGGCGCGCTCGCGGTCCGCCTCCTTGCCTCCAACTTCATCGAGCAGCGGGACCGATTCTTCGAGTTCTTCGAGAACCGGATTCTCCACCATCTCAGTGTTGATCATGTCCTTGAGCTCGAGCTTGTTGAGCGCCAGCACGGAAACCATCTGCACCAGTCCTGGAGTAAGGATCTGGCGCTGCGACAGCTTGACGCTCAATTTGTGTTGCAACATGACCATAAGATCAAAGTTTCAAGGCTGCTCTAGCTTGTCGAGTCGATCGCCATGGCTGTCAAGCCGGTGTTCATGCATCTCCACAATCCGCAAGGGTCTTGCTGTACCTTCGGCGACCTCGGTCGCGCAATCTAGCGCAGTGGCTACACTAGCGAAAAACTTTCTCCCAAATACACCCGCCGCACTTCCGGATCACTCGCTAGCTGCTCCGGCGCGCCATGACGGAAGATTCTGCCGTCATCGATGATGTAGGCCCGGTCGGTCACTGAAAGCGTTTCGCGCACGTTGTGATCCGTGATCAGTACTCCGATGCCGCTCGCCCGCAGACCGCTGATAATTTTCTGCAAGTCGAGCACGGCAATCGGGTCGATCCCGGAAAACGGTTCGTCCAGCAAGATAAACGTGGGATTGATGCACAGGCAGCGGGCAATTTCCACGCGCCGGCGCTCTCCCCCGGAGAGGGCGTATCCGCGATTCTGGCGGATGTGCTCCAGCCCCAACCCATCAATGAAGCGTTCCATCTTCTCGCGGCGCTCGTGCCAGGAAATCGGCTGCGCCTCCAGCACCGCGAGGATGTTCTCTTCGACCGTAAGTTTGCGAAAAACCGATGCTTCTTGAGGGAGATAACTGATGCCATACTGACGCGCCCGCAGATACATGGGCACGTCTGTAATGTCCTGACCGTCGTACAACACGCGGCCAGTATCGGGAGGGATCAGGCCAACGATAGCGTAAAAAGTGGTAGTCTTGCCTGCGCCGTTAGGGCCTAATAAACCAACAACTTCGCCCTGCTCGACCCGCAGGCTGACACCGTTTACAACGCGCCGGCCACGATACGATTTGCCAATTTCTTCGGTGGCTAGGGTACGCATTTATCGAGCCATGCAACCAAGCATTTACCGGGCCACTCGCGTCTGAGTTACCACAGGAGTACTTGCTTCGCCTTCTACCAGCACCCTATCATCGGCCCTGAAGAAAGTCAACGAAACCCCCGTAACTTTGCCTTGTTCGGCATCAAAAATGCTAGGCGGTCCGCCGGTGAGCACAAACTTGTCGTCCGCGGCAGTGTAAACCAGCGTTTCTCCGTCGGCGCGGCGGTTAGGCTGCAGAACCAGAACGTGGCCCTGAGCGACCACGTGGTCAACTCGTCCCTGACCCGTAACTGATTGACTGGGCTTGGTTTGGCTTGCGACATCGCTGGGATTTTGGCTTACGATTTGGCTTCGCGGGAGGAGATAGACGTCCATGGTCTGGGAAGAAGCCGTGAAGTCGGTACTCTTGGCGGAGACGCCCCCCTCGTAATGGGCCTTGCGCTCGGAATCGACGTAGGTGAACTTGGCGGCCGTGATGGCGACCAGGGTGGGGCCGTCCGACTTCCCGCCAGCGCCTGAATTTGGAGAATCAGCCTTTCCCGGCCCCTTCAGCCGACCATGTACAGGTCGGGCTTGCGCCGGTTGGGATTGCTCGGGCCGGACCTTTTCCGGTTGCACCAGAATCGTCGACACTGGCCGGGCTTGGGTTCCCTGAGCCACCAGCGAGCGGTGTTCCCGGTCAAACTGGATGGTTGGGGCTTCGATCACGTTGGCGTCCTGCCAGAGGCGGGCACCTCCGGAATAGACGGCGATTGCGGGATGGTTGCGGGCGGTCATGCTTCGCGCCGTGACGTGAATGGGCGAAGAGGAAGCCAGCAGCGAGCCGTTGGGCTGTTCCTGCAATTCGCTGTAGGTGCTCTTGACGTCGCCTTCGGCCAGGGCTTCCCCGGTGGCGCGATTGATACGGATGGTTTTCGCGGTGGTGGCCATGCCGCCTTCGACCACACGGGGATTGCCGGTCGCGGTGCCGGTGAGTGCAAGCATCTGGTCCACGGGAGTGTAGCGCGCCAGGTCCGCCGTCGCCTGCGTGCGCTTGTCCAGGCTCTGATCATCAGCGTAATTGACGTTGCCTTGTTGCGTGACGGTGGCAATGCCTCCCTGCGGGAGGAATGTGGCGTCCACGGTTTCGCTGGTGCTGACCCTCTCGGGCTGGCCCGGACCCTGATTCACGATACGCGCATCGGGCGCGCCGTGAATCGTGGATAAGCGGCTGCTTCC
>Ga0265760_10000234_pt1 | contig 15180 bp, 9 predicted proteins | sample NZIome_2_FD_200831 | JGI IMG/M metagenome (GOLD analysis project Ga0265760, IMG submission 200831) | Metatranscriptome of rhizosphere microbial communities from Maridalen valley, Oslo, Norway - NZI1 (Metagenome Metatranscriptome) | ecosystem: Host-associated > Plants > Roots > Rhizosphere > Soil...
CCGGCGTTCGCTCTGAGCCAGGATCAAACTCTCGTTTTAAACTGGCTTCCCTCCGAAGCGTCGCTAAACACTTCGCAGGGCCAAACTTTTAGTCGCTCGGTTCACTCAACTCCCTCGCTAGATATGCGAGAAAGCAAACCCTGCCCGAAAAAGCGGCAGGGCAAACCAAACGGGTTCTGGCACGTTTCACTCGATTGTCAAAGAACTGGAACTCCCCGGCAAGCAGGAAGGACTGAAGACAAACAACGACTATATGACACGATGCCGTGAAAGTCAACCGCTTTTTTCATATATTAATTGCAATCGCCTGCGATCCGTAACTCATTGATACCATGGGTTGTCCTTCCCCTCTGCATAGACTCATTTTTTGCGCAACGCGCCTTTTCTTTGATGGCGCTTCGATGCGTACCCGTGAGAGAATCTTGACCGATCGCTGCCGATAGACGCGCGACTATCCCTTCTCGCTCGCCGAGGCAGCGGTAAATGAGGCATCCAATGCAACTGAATGGTCGACATAGTGTGTTTTCCGCGGTGCGCTGTTTCTTCCTTTTCGTTCTTTGCGTCATGTGCTTCCCGCTGCCCGTACCCTACGTGATGGCGCAAAATGCGGGTCATCCAGCCACGGCTGGTGGTGATGACTGGCCCTACTATGGCCACGATGCGGGGGGCATGCGTTATTCCCCGCTGGATCAAATCAACCGCGAAAACGTGACGCAGTTAAAAGTAGCTTGGGTGTATCACGTCGGCGACATTTCCGACGGTACCGGAGGAAAGAGCCGGAGCGGGCTGGAGACCACGCCCCTGATGGCGGACGGAACGCTTTTTCTGACGAGCGGTTTCAACCGCGTCATTGCACTCGACCCGCAGACCGGCAAGGAACGCTGGGCGTACGATCCGCTGGTAGACCAGGCGGAAGATTATGGCGATGGACTTATCAATCGCGGCGTCTCCACTTGGGTAGATCCCACGCGCGCTGCGGGAAAGCCGTGTCATCGGCGAATTTTTGAAGCTACATTGGACGCCCGCTTGATTGCGCTCGACGCGGCCACCGGAAATCCGTGCGTGGATTTCGGCAATCGCGGCCAAGTGAGTCTCCGCCACGTGGCGCGCTATCTGACGGGGCAATATCATATGACTTCGCCTCCCGCGGTGATCGATGACCTGGTGATTGTCGGGTCGGCGATCAATGACAACAGCCGCGTAGAAATGCCCAGCGGCGTTGTGCGTGCGTTCGATGCGCGCACGGGAGCATTGCGCTGGAGCTGGGAGCCGCTGCCTCCAAATGTAGAAAGCCCGGCCAGCGGTGGCGATGCAGCGAAGAAGTGGAAGACCGGCGCCGGAAATGCCTGGTCAATCATGGCCGTTGATGAGCAGCGCGACATGATTTACGTTCCTACCGGCAGCGCCAGTCCGGACTACTACGGCGGTCTGCGCCCCGGCGACGACAAGTGGGCGGATTCCGTGGTCGCGCTGCACGCAAAAGCCGGAACGATGGCCTGGGGGTTCCAACTTGTCCATCACGATCTATGGGATTACGACACCGCTGCCCCGCCGCTACTCACCACCATCCGGCATGACGGAAAAAACATTCCGGTTGTGGTCCAGGGAAACAAGACGGGGTTTCTCTACGTCCTGAACCGCGATACGGGCAAACCGATATTTCCAGTCGAAGAACGCGCCGTTCCGCAAACTGACGTGCCGGGCGAAGTCACTTCGCCGACGCAGCCGTTTCCTTCCGCCCCGCCCGCGCTGGCGCCGCAGCATTTTTCCGCCGATGACGTGTGGGGAGTTACGCCCGCGGAGGGCGACGCATGCCTTAAGTCATTTAATGGTTTGCGAAATGAAGGAATCTTTACGCCTCCCAGCGTGGCAGGCAGCGTGGCCGTTCCCGGAAACGTCGGCGGAATGAATTGGAGCGGCTACGCATTCGATCCTCAGCACGGATTGCTGCTGGTGAATACTAACAATCTGGCCGCCAAAATCAGGGTGATCCCGCGCGATGAATTCGACAATAGCGCGCGCACCGGAGACGGCGAATACACTGACCAATGGGGCGCTCCCTACGGAATGTTTCGGCGATTCATAGTCGCGCCATCCGGCCTGCCATGCAGCAAGCCGCCCTGGGGCACTCTCACGGCCGTGGACGTGGCAGCGGGCACAATTCGCTGGCAAGTGCCGCTGGGCTCAATGGCACCCGGCAATCCCGCTGTCCCCGCCGGTGCGGTTAGCCTCGGCGGCCCAATTGTCACCGCCGGCGGACTGGTTTTCATTGGCGGTGCATTTGACGATCCGTATTTTCGCGCGTTCGACGTGGAAACAGGAAAGGAAATTTGGAACGCCAAGCTTCCCGCCGCTGGCCACGCCACTCCCATGACTTACAAACTTGGTCCGAACGGCAAACAGTACGTGGTTATCGCCGCCGGCGGCCACGCGAAATCCAAAGAGGAGCCGCAGAGCGACGCCGTTGTGGCCTTCACCCTGCCGTAGTAGACATTCCCCACGGCGTTTTTTCCCCGGGATGACTGGCGGGGGGACCACGAGCAAAGAAAGCAAATGGCGGCATCGAATATGGCGTTCGGAGGTATATATTTTAGCAGCTACGGAATCTTTGACGGAGGGTTATAAAGATGCGGGCGACGAGATCGATTGGTTGGCCAGGAATGACGCGAGCGGCGGCGTGCGCGCTGATGCTGTGCGCGTTGTCGGCGGCAAGCCATGCGCAATACACGGATGCGCAGGCGATTCAGGATTACGGCGGTCCGAAGGAATTCGCACAGCGCCGCGCCGACCTGGCCAAAAAAGTGAAGACGGGTTATGTCGTGCTCTTCGCGCGAACGCATTTGCCCGAAGCGGCGCATTACCGCGAGGACAATGATTTCTTCTACTATACGGGCATTGCCGATCCCGGCGCGGCCATGGTCCTCGATGTCGAAAAGGGTACGACGATGATTTTCGAGCCGGAGCAGGACAAGCGCACCGCGCAAGTCTATGGCCCGAACTTGTTGGCGCTGCCCAAGGACGAGCAGGTCAAGCTAGGCTATTCCGTAGTCATTTCCGACGCGCAATTCCAAGTGACGCTTGCTTTCCTGTTGAGCAGTCATCCGGACGAGGATTTGTGGGCGCGGCTCAGTCCGCCGGATCTTGCCGACGGAGCTCGCCTGGAAGTGGCCATGAGCTATGGCCATCAGGACCAGTTTCCCTGGCATCCGGAGATTTATCCTAGCGAAGCTCCGGCGCATTTTTTGGCGCTGCGGTTCCCGCAGGCGCATTTGCGCGACGTAACCCCCTCCATGGACGAAATGCGCAACATCAAAACGCCTGCGGAAATCGAAGTGCTGCGCCGCGTGGGAAAAATGAGCGCCGAAGGCAATCGCCAAGCCATCGCCTGCGCCAAACCGGAGATGTTTCAATATCAGATCGAGGCTACGGCCTACGACTATTACTACTCCCACGGCGCGCAGGGCGTGGCCTATCCGGCGATCGTCGGCTCCGGCAGCGACATCAACACCTGGCACTATTTTTCCAACCGTCATGTAATCCAGCCTAACGAGTTGGTGGTCTTCGATTACGCTGCATCGCTCGACCAAATGACAATGGATATTACGCGCACGTTCAATATCAGCGGAAAATTCACGCCCGAGCAGGCTAAATGGTATCAGGTGGATCTCGACGCCCAGGAAGCTGTGATCGCTCTGCTAACGCCCGGGCATACATATGATGAAGCGCAAGCTGCGGGGAAAGTCATCTATGAGAAAGCGGGAATTGGAGCGCAGTGGACCGGATACCCCGGGCATTTTGTCGGGCTCGCGACTCACGACGTGGCTGCGACGGGTGTGCGAGTTTCCGGCCCGATTCAATCTGGACAGGTTGTGACCGTCGAGCCGATTGTGGAGTTTCCCGATAAGCACATGCACTACCGCGTCGAAGACACGATTTTGATTACGTCGGGAGCGCCCGAAATCTTGTCCGCCGCAGTGCCCAAGGAAATGGCCGACGTGGAAAAGATGGTAGGTAGTGAAAATAAATAGGGCTCGCGTTGCCCGACGGAGGTGGTCCGGCAGAATTCCCTGGAATCCGCGAGAGCTAAAGGGAGCTTCATTTCGATGCCGCCGCAAAATACTTCTCCGCGACGTTCGATGGCTTTGCGCGCCATCGTGCTGGCTGGCTCGATTGCGGGCGCCATGGATATCACCGCCGCCATCGTCGTCTATGGACGATTCGGCGTTAAGCCTATTCCCTTATTGCAGGGAATTGCCGCCGGAATTCTGGGCCCGCGCGCCGGGGCTGGCGGGCTGCCGAGCGCGCTTCTTGGCCTGGTGCTCGAGTTCGTCATTTCATGCTCGGCTGCGGCCGTATATTTTGCATTCAGCCGAAAGTTCAGGTTTTTGGTCAAGCACGCAGTCGCTTTCGGCATTCTCTATGGGATCGCGGTCTACTTCTTCATGAATCGCATTGTCGTGCCTCTGTCGCGCGCCCGGAAATACCAGTTTTCATTCGAGCTGATGGTTATCGGAGTAGCCATCCATATATTCTGCATCGGACTTCCCATCGCCCTCAGCGTCCGTTTCAGCTCGGAATGAGGACGGCCTTTTGGATTCGGCGGCCATGCCTGAGCAAAAAGTTTATGTGCTCTAGGGGTAATCATGTACGTTTATCCATATTCCAAATTCTGTATTTTATGGCAATTGCCGTCTGCAACATCAGATTAAAACCTTAAGTATCTTATATTTACAACGGAGCCTATATGGCATGGCATGTGCACTATAGAGAGCCGAGGTTTGTGTCTGGCTACGGGAGGGGGGCAGTGTCCGCCTGGGCTGGGGCAACTTTATAGATTGAAAATGAGGAGAGAAACCATGAATTCCAAGCGTGTGCTGTTCGTAGTTTTGGCACTGCTTATGGTTGTGTCGTTCGGTCCCACAAGACTGGCGGCGCAAACAACGACAAGCGGTGCCGTCACGGGTACGATTACTGACCCGAGCGGCGCAGTAGTGCCTAATGCTCAGGTTGAATTGTTAGATAACGTCAAAGGCTCGACGCAGGATACGACCACGAATGCGGCCGGAGTCTACACTTTTGCTTTGGTCCTGCCGTCCAATTACACGGTTACCGTGACGGCTTCGGGATTCCAAGCTGCCAAGCAGACAGTTGATGTCTCGCTGGGCTCCCCGACGACCGTAAGCATTGCTCTCGCGGTTGCCGGCGGCGGCACCACCGTGACAGTCACTGAAGTTGCCCCCCTCGTTAAGACGCAGAACGGCGACGTCGGCACGTCGCTGACGCAGCAGCAAGTTTCCCAAATTCCTAATCCGGGTAATGACTTGACGTATGCTGCCCAGCTTGCTCCCGGCGTGATCACCAATACGCAGGGCGGGTACGGCAACCTGGAAGCCTTCGGAATGCCGGGCACGTCGAACCTATTTACTCTCGACGGCATGGACGATAACGATCCGTTTTTGAACCTGGGTAACTCGGGTGCTACCAACCTCCTCTTGGGAGCGAACGAAATTCAGGAAGCTGACATCGTCACCAACGGATATTCCGGAAATTTCGGCACTTTTGCCGGTGTGAACGTTAACTACGTCACCAAGTCCGGCGGCAACCAGTTCCACGGCAATGGCATTTATTATTGGAACGGCGCGGCCTTTAACGCCAACGACTGGTTCAATAACCAGGCGGGAAACCCAAAGCCGTTTTCCAATGCCAACCAGTGGGCCGGTTCTTTCGGCGGCCCGATCAAGAAGGACAAACTGTTCTTCTTCGTAAACACAGAAGGACTTCGCGTACTGATTCCGGTTTCGCAGACGATTAGCGCGCCAACCGCCGCATTTGAACAGGCTACGGTCAACAATTTGACCGCGATGGGATTGAACGCGTCTTTGCCTTTCTATTGTCAGGGCGGAGCAGGCGTTGGTCTTACTGGATGCGCTGCCGGCCCTGTCGGGCCCTCTGGGCCGACTCGTACGGGCGGAGTTCCCGCCACTCCGGGTTCCGGCATAGGCATTTTCAATCTGTTTAACTCGATTCCCAATTACGGTACTTTGACTCCATTTGCTGTAGGTGGAAGTTCAAACGGTGGCTGCGGTGCCGGATCTGGTATCCCCGGCTTCGGCGGCGCAGGGGAACCTGCCTGCACAGGCACACTGCGTGAATCGCCCATCAATTTGGCGCCGGAATGGCAGATTGCCGGCCGCGGGGATTGGAACATTGGTCCCAACGACCGTGCATTCTTGCGCATGCAGTATGACGTGGGAACACAGCCCACTTTTACTGACCCGATCAATCCGCTTTTCAACGCTTCCAGCTATCAGCCGGAATATCAGGGCCAGTTGCAGGAAACACACACATTTGGCCCCACGCTGGTCAACCAGTTCCTGCTGGCTTCCACTTGGTACTCGGCTATTTTCGAATCGTCGAATACCACGGCAGCCCAGGCTGCTTTTCCAACCACGATGGATTTTAACGATGGTTCGCTTCCCCTTGTCGGCGGCGAAAATTTTGCCTTCCCGCAGGGACGCAACGTCACTCAGTTTCAGGTTCAGGATGACGTTTCCAAGACCATCGGAAATCATACCTTCAAGGTCGGCGGCAAATATCACAAGGACTACGTCAGCGATCACGATTTTGGTAACCGCTTGACGGGTCTGGAAATTCCGTTGGACCTGAACGCATTCTACAACGGTGGCACGGGGACCAATCCAGGCATCGGAGATTTCAGTCTTTTCCAGCAGAGCTTTCCGACTTCGTTGAATCAGCCGATTCGGTTGTACGAAGTTGCCGGATACGTTCAGGACGAATGGCGGATTAAGCCCAATCTCTCGTTCACGCTTTCACTCCGCTTGGAGCACGCGTCCAATCCAACTTGCGTGACGAGCTGCTTTTCCCAGTTTGCCGGATCGTATGCCCAGGCTATCGCGGGTTACGGAGCCCAGGGGGCGGGTTTCGCGTACCAGAACAATCCGGGTCTCGGCCAGGTTGGCGCCGTCCAGACGGGTCTGCGCAATACTCTGAATGGGTATCAGTCTATTCAACCTGAACCGCGCTTCAGCTTTGCATGGTCGCCGTTCGCAAGTTCGACGAACATGTTCACCTCGAACGTCGTGGTACGCGGCGGTGTCGGAATCTTCTACGACATCTTCCCGGGCGTCGTTGCGGACAGTATTGCCACGAACCCGCCGTATGACAACTCGTTTACAGTAGCGGGTAACCTGGCGCCGCAGGAGGCAGGCAACGTTTTCGCAAGTTCTCTTGCTGCGAATGCAGGGTTCAACACGGCCTTCTATACCGGCCAGGGCTTCTGCGCCACGCCGCCCTGCGCGGCATTCCCAAATGCATACACTGGGGCTCAACCCAATATGACCTTCACTGAGCCGACTACCCAGGCCCCGCAGTATCAGAAGTGGAGCTTGGAAGTCCAGAAGGGTTTTGGTGCGAATACTTCTCTAACCGTGGGATACTACGGTAATCACGGCATTCACATCCCGGTCACAAATTCGGGCGTGAACGCTTTCGGTTTCCTGGGTCTTCCCGCCGCTCCTCCGACGGATCAGTTCGGCGGTGTTTCGTCAGTCTTGAGCCAGGGTGTTTCAAACTACAACGGCATGACGGTCTCGTTCCAGCACCGCTTCAGCAAGTGGACGCAGGGCGTCTTCCAGATCAACTACACGTACAGCCACGCGTTTGACGATGTGTCGAATGGCGGATTGCTGCCCTTCACGGACAACGGTACCGGCGGCGCTGCCACCAGTATTTTGGAGCCGCAGAACCCCTATAATCTGCGCCAGAATTACGGGCCGGCAGACTACGACGTGCGGAACTACGTCAACGCCAACTACGTTTACGAACTACCGATCCGCAGGGCTTTCGGCGGGCACGGCAACACTTACTTGGTGGACGGATGGCAGGTGTCGGGAGCGATCTTCGCTCGCGGCGGCTTGCCCTACACTGTAATTGATGGAGCCTTCTCGGGCTCGAACAACTACGGCAATGGCGGGAATATGTTTGTGTTCCCGGCTCCAACTACTGCGATCCAGCAGAGGGGTTGCAACACAGAGCTTGCCGCCGGCCCGGCTGCGGCCGCAAATGGAAGCCAATGCCTTGTAACCACCCAGTTCCAACCGTCGGGTTCAGAGACGGGCTTTACAGGTGGATTGCGTAACCTGTTCCGTGGTCCTAGCTATTTCGACACGGATTTCACAGTCATGAAGAACACCAAGGTCCCGAAGTGGGAACACGCCAATCTCGGGATCGGTTTCCAGTTCTTCAACCTGTTCAACCACCCGAACTTCAACCTGCCGGTGAACAACGTCCAGAACCCGCTGTTTGGAACGCTGCAGAGCTTGGTCAGCACGCCGACTAGCATTCTCGGCTCGTTCCTCGGCGGCGACGCTTCACCGCGGTTGATCCAGTTGAAGTGCAGCTTGACGTTCTAATCCGTCGGCTGCTTGCAGCCTGACGGTTTTCCAAGAGGGCGTCCCGGGTGACCGGGGCGCCCTTTTGCTTTTTATATACTGTCTCGGAGGAGTGCTACTCGCGCGCCAGATGTTACGCTAACTCTCGCTTTGTGGACTCGCCACACTACACTCCTGTGTTCCGTTGTCTTTGCCGAGCACTTGGGCGTACTGTCAGGCTGTGATGACGGCATATCGATAAATGGGCAGCAAGCATTCATCCGCGGCAGCCAATGCGATTGGAATACTGGTGGTGGCCTTCCTGCCGCTCCTGGTGTTTGCACAAGCGCCTGCTAGCCCTCTCAGCCCGCCGCTGCGGTATCAAGCGCCCCAGGCGGTCCCTGCGTTGCGGGAGGGCCAACCGCAGGCTTTGCAGAATCCTGCTGGGCGAGTCAGCGCAGTGCCGTCACCATCTCAGCAGGTGCAACAAGCGCCGGTAATTCGCGAAGAATCCAGGCTGGCTCTGGTGGACGTGACGGTGAAGGACGCCTCCGGGCGAGTGATGGACGGCCTAACGGCCAAAGATTTTCAGTTGACGGATGACGGTGTGGCCCAGAGCATTTCCTACTTCGGACGCTACGAGATGCCCTTGGCGGTGGCGTTGGTGGTGGACCTGAGCGCCTCCATCGCGCCGTTCATCACACCGCTGCGCTACGCCACGCAAACTGCCTTGCAGACGCTGAAGGCCAATGATGAAGTGGCGCTATTCACTTTCAGCACTTCGGTGCAGCGCGTCGTGGATTTCACCCATGACAAGCAGTCCGTGGCTTCTGAAATCCCTTCGTTTGTTACGGGGGGGAAGACGAATATCAACGGCGCCATCTTCGATGCCGCAGTCTATCTGGAGCGGACGGCCCCGTCGGCTCGGCGCGTGATTATTCTTATCAGTGACGATGTGGGGACCACCGGAGGCGGCGTCAGCGCCGAACAGGCGGAAAACGAAGTGCTCAAGGCAGGTGCCGGCGTCTTCAATCTCAAGGTCCCCGGTGAAAATCCACCGGAAGCGAAGATACTTGCTCATTTCATACTTAATGTCCCCAAGCTGGCTAATGAGACGGGCGGCGAGGTTTTCGATATGCAGAAGCAAGGCTCCCTCTATCTGGCTTTTGAGGCGCTGCTGGATAGGCTCAAGACGCGCTATACGCTCGGTTATTCTCCACAGGGCGTCGCCGAAGAGGAAGGCCGCTTTCACTCGCTCTCGGTGCGGCTTGTCCCTTCCCACGGAACAACCGAGCACGACTACCGCATTTTGGCTCCTCGCGGCTACTATCCTCAGCTCCTTCAGTGAGGCTTGTCCCGGCCGGGGTGCTATTCGCAGCCGGCAACGCCGTAATTGGGTCGCGGATCCCTCTCGCGGAATCATCCCCCACGAGTGATACCCCGCGACCGCCTGCGCGTATACTAAGTGGCAGCAAGAGAGGGTGGGAATGGCAGGCAAGACCACAATGGCGTTCGGCGAAGCGGTTCGCATTGCCACAGCCAGCCTATGGGCACACAAAATGCGGAGCATACTGACGCTGATCGGCGTGGTCATCGGTGTCACCTCGGTAATCGCCGTGGTCAGCATCGTGAACGGATTAAATACCTACGTGGCCACCAAGATTTTCAATCTCGGCGCCGACGTTTTTCTGATTGATCGCGGACCCGCCATCATCACCAATATTGACCAGTATGAAGAGACGCAGAAACGCCGGAAATTCATTTTGGACGATTATGAGGCGGTCAAAGATATTTGCCGCTCCTGCACCGGCGTGGGCGGCGCGCTGCACCACGAAAACGCCAATGTGAAGCGCGGCACCGCCTATTTTTCCAATACCAGCGTGCGCGGCTGGACGCCCGAGATGACAAGGCTCTATGACACGGACCTGGTTAGCGGCCGGCACATCACGCAGCTTGACGAGTCCGCCGGCGCGCCCGTCTGCACCGTCGGGTGGGATATTGCCGAGAATCTTTTTGCCGGAGTCGATCCGCTGGGAAAAGAAGTTCGCGTGGATGGCGAGACCTGCCAGGTAATCGGCGTGGGCAAGAAACAGGGCTCGGTGTTGGGACAGTCTCGCGACAATTGGGTGATCCTGCCGCTTACAACTTATCAAAAGCAGTACGGCACCGATGATTCCGTCGAAATTTGGGTGAAGGCCCTCGACGCATCGCGAATTGATCGCACGATGGACGAAGTGCGCCAGATTCTGCGCGGCCGCAGGCACGTGCAGCCCGGCGCGAATGACGATTTCGTAATGGAAACGAATGCTTCATTCCTCTCGATATGGTCGGGCATCAGCGGAGCATTTTTCGGCGCCACCATCGCAATTGCCTCCATTTCTCTCATCGTGGGCGGCATCGTGATCATGAATATCATGCTGGTTTCCGTCACTGAGCGGACACGCGAAATCGGTTTGCGCAAATCCATCGGCGCGCGCCGCGCGGACATCATGCTGCAGTTCCTGATCGAATCTTCCACCATCGCGGCGATCGGCGGATTGTGGGGAATTGTGCTCGGAGTGCTTGTGGCTAAATTTGTTTCGCTGGTGACTCCATTGCCCAGCGCCATTGAACTGTGGTCTATTATCGTGGGATTCTTCGTGGCCACCAGTGTGGGTCTGTTTTTTGGAGTCTATCCCGCCGCGAAAGCGGCGCGGCTCGACCCTGTGGTCGCGCTGCGATCCGAGTAGGCGATGAATCATAAACCGAAAAGACGATACTTTGGACTCCGGGAAGCCGTTGACTTGGCGATGGATTCGCTGTGGCGCAATCCGCTGCGCTCGGCCCTCACAATTTTGGGAATTGTGATCGGCGTAGGGACGGTGATTGCCATCAGCACGGTCGTCAGCGGTTTGAATTCCAATGTAATCGGCGCGGTGGAAAATCTCGGTTCCAACGTGGTCATCTGCTATCGCTTTTCATGGGCCACGCTGGGGCGCCTTCCCGGCAGCGTTTTGCAGCGCAAGGAATTGAAAGGCGAGTGGGCCGATGACATGCGGATGCTCCCGCACGTGGGGGCCGCTTCGGCATCATTGCGGATTTTCAAGCAGGAATTCGACGTGGGAACCAGCTATGTCCGCCGGGGCGGAATTCGCGCCAAGAACGTGATCCTGGAAGGCGATGGCCGGGATATTGACAGAATTTTTAACATCGATTTGCAGGAGGGCCGCTGGTTTAACCAGATTGACGATGAGCATCGCTCCAACGTGACGGTGCTGGGGCATGACACGGCTGCGACGCTTTTTCCCAATGCCGGCGAAGACCCGGTGGGCCAGGAAGTTCTTCTCGAAGGCCAGGTATTCGAGGTGGTGGGCGTGGCGTCTTTGCAGCAGCGTGCGTTCGGCAGCGGCGCAAACCCTGAAGACAACATCGCCATGATGCCACTTTCCACCATGGAAAAAATGCATCCCGAAGTGAAGGATTACGCGCTCTACGCCAAGGCCGATGACGGCAAGAACATGCCGCTGGTGGTGGACGAAGTGCGCGACCTGCTGCGGCGGAAGCGCCGCCTCTCCTCGAACCAGGAGGATGATTTCGCCATATTCACCATGGACGCCTTCATTGACTTGTGGAAGCAGATTTCCAGCGGGATTTTCGTGGTGATGTTTGCGGTCAGCTCGGTTGCCCTGCTGGTAGGAGGAATCGGCGTGATGAATATCATGCTGGTCTCCGTTACCGAGCGCACGCGGGAGATCGGCGTGCGAAAAGCCATCGGCGCGCGGCAGGTGAATATCATGTCGCAGTTTTTGCTCGAGGCCACCGTCCTGACGGTTGTTGGCGGGCTGATTGGCGTGGCGGTGGGATCGGCGCTCGGTCTTTCCGTGCGGCTCGTCTTCCCTTCCATGCACGCCAGTGTTTCGCTCTTCTGGGTTCTTACTGGAGAATTGATTTCCGCCGCCATCGGCGTCGGTTTCGGCGTATATCCCGCATGGAAAGCCGCGCGCCTCAGCCCGGTCGACGCCCTCCGCTACGAATAGCCTCATCATTGCTGAAATGCGAAAGATTGCGCATTCCTTGTAGCGCTGGCATCCTTTGCCGGCGCTTTTCGCGGGAGTCAATGGAAGCGCCGCTAAGATGGCGGCGTTACAAACTCAACACTGCCGGGGCGTGGTGCTGTCCCACAGCGGTTCGAGTTGTCTTCGTGCATTAAGGATTCCGGTTTTTTATCGTGCACGTGCAGGCTCAGTCGCCACTGGCGGCCGAGCCGCCAGCCGTCGCAGTGATTCCTCAAATGGCGCGCGTGCAACTCCCTGCTCCGTAATTATGGCGGCAATTAACCGCGCAGGCGTCACGTCGAACGCGGGATGCGCTGCGGGAACATCGGCCGCAATACGTCGTCCGCCCAGGTGTGTCACTTCGTCCGCCGAGCGCTGCTCGATGGGAATTTTCTCGCCGGAATCTAGAGAAAGGTCAAGCGTGGAAATAGGTGCGGCCACGTAGAACGGCACGCCATGTTCGCGCGCCAGCACGGCCATCGGGTAAGTGCCGATTTTGTTGGCTGTATCCCCATTCGCGGCGATCCGGTCCGCCCCCACAATGATTGCGCCCACGCCGCCGGCCTTCAGGAAATGCCCCACCATATTGTCCGTAATCAACACCAACGGAATTCCTGATTGCTGCAATTCCCAGGCGGTCAGCCGCGCGCCCTGCAAGTAAGGCCGCGTTTCCGGAACCAACACCTCGAGCGCGCTGCCGTCTTCCACAGCCACGCGAATCACGCCCAGCGCCGTGCCGATCCCCGCCGTGGCCAGCGCGCCGGCGTTGCACTGCGTCATCACGCGTCCGCCCTTCGGCATCAACGCTGCGCCGAATCGGCCAATCGCATCATCGGCGGCTCGGCGCTCCGCGTGAACCAGCTTCGCTTCCGCCACGATTCCACGCTTGAGCGCCGCCAGATGTTCAGCGCCATCTCCCACTTCACGCGCCAGTTCGTCGAAGCGTTTGCGAAATCGCTTAATGGCCCAGAAGAGGTCAACCGCCGTCGGCCGCGTGCGCGACATCGTGCCGCAAATCGTTTCAAACTCCGCGCGCAATGCAGGCAGCGTCGTCGCCTTGGACCTTTCCACTCCCAGCGCGATCCCCATCGCCGCAGCCACTCCGATGGCCGGCGCTCCGCGAATTTCCATATCCCTGATTCCGCACGCCACGTCCGTGTAATCCGTATATGTGTGATAGACCACCTCATGCGGCAGCAGCCGCTGATCCATCATCACCACACCTTCGGTGCTCCATTCGATTGGTTGGGCAGTCTTCACGCAGCCTCCCGGAATCATCAATAATACCGCACACGGGTTATTGTCTTGGATGTCCCGAAGCCGATGGTAGACGAATTGCTATTCGAATAATTGCGGAGAAAAACGCAATTCCGCTTGCAAATAACGGACCGATTTTATATCCAAGTGAATGACCTTTAGGGAATCCATCTGAGAGAGAACCATACTACGAGCTTACCAGTTTAGACCACACAGATTTAGGACACCACCCGGCCGATCTAGTGGTGCGGCGGCAGTTGATGGAAGGTGCCGGAAAGCAGATAACCGGCGGCTAAAAAGCCGTTATAACTGATATGAACGAGGAAGGAAGCCAGAACTGTCTTGCTGACGGCGCGCACTGCCGTGAACGCGATGCCCACCAGGACCAATAGCGCCACATGCCCCTTATTTCCGCCAAGTTGATAGGAGTGCATCAGGCCGAAAAGAATTCCGGTAAGCAGCACTCCCACAAACACGCCCGCGCGCCGGGCCAGCACAGGATAAAGGAAGCCGCGGAATATCGTCTCCTCCACTAAAGGCGCCATGAAGACGCTCATGATCATCAGCGCCAGCGCTGTGTCATGGCTCTGAAAAAACTCCTCAATGGGCATGGGAGCGCCTTTGCCTAAGCGCTCGGAAATCATTCCCACGATTAGCGCCAGCGTGCAGCCCCCGCCTACGCACGCGGCATAGACCAAAGGCAGCGGAGCGTCGCGCGAAGTAATCGCTCGCCATTGCAGCGTCTTCCAAAAGGGCGAGTGATAGCGCAGACGCAGCCGCAAATAAAGAAACAGCATGATCCCCGCCGACAGCACCACCTGGTTGGCGAGCAGAAAAATTGACGTCTCGCGCGGCGTGTGCGGCACAAATCCCCGGCTGATATGAAGTTCCATCATGCCCAGCGACACGCCCAACGGCGCCACTCCCACCGCCAGAAGTATGAAGAAGGCCAGAAAGAGGAAAAGTTCGCCGGCTCCCCATGGAACCTGCAGGTCTTCCGGCACTCTGAGCGCAAAAGCGGGCTCCCACGGCTCAGCGAAAACCGGTGCGGCTTCTACTAACGTCAGCTCGACTGGCGCGATCTCGGCAGCGGCTGGTTCAGGTTCCCCGGCAAACGGTTCGTTTGAGTTTGGGTCGGTATTCATTGATGATCCGCGTCATCGCGGTGCATTTGTTTCACACGCATCCTATCCCATATCCGTGGAGCATCGGTAGCGGGTGTAACGTGTCACCAATAGTCATACAACTATGCATTGCCAGCTTCCTGTAAAAGAGCGGCGTCGGCCATCCTCAGAGGATTAAGCGCGCGAGCAAGCGCCTGGCCGGTGTACGATTTTTTGCTCCGTGCAACCTGCTCGGGAGTGCCCTGCGCGACGATGTGGCCGCCCTCCGATCCGCCTTCGGGGCCAAGGTCAATAATCCAATCGGCCTGTTTAATGACGTCGAGATTGTGCTCGATGATCAAAACCGTGTTGCCCAAATCCACCAGCCGGTTCAGC
>Ga0265760_10000235_pt1 | contig 15178 bp, 10 predicted proteins | sample NZIome_2_FD_200831 | JGI IMG/M metagenome (GOLD analysis project Ga0265760, IMG submission 200831) | Metatranscriptome of rhizosphere microbial communities from Maridalen valley, Oslo, Norway - NZI1 (Metagenome Metatranscriptome) | ecosystem: Host-associated > Plants > Roots > Rhizosphere >...
GCGTTGTACGATGAGTGCGACGTTGCCGTCATCACGGACTCGAATCCGAAACCTCCCGTCACCGCTCCGCTGCCGTCGAAGTTTGTAAACCGAGCAAATTCCGAGTCCGCTCCGGGATACGCATTCGGATATGACATTCTGGGAAGTCGAAACGCCGATGTTCCCACATACGCGACATCGGCCGTAAGGCCGCCGAAAGCCCGGTCCAGCCCCAGCGTCCAAGTCTGCAGGTAGCCATTGCCAAAATGCCGGTCGATCCCTGCCAGACTCAGCAGCGAGAGCTGATGACTTGGCGCCAGCGTCGCTAAATCCTGTTGGTATCGATTCACGTCCATCACCGTGTTCGCCGGCACTTTTCTCGGATCGCCGCTGGCCAACACGTTCACACCCGCGGTGTTATAGACCTGCGGCAATTCGGCCGGTGTGATTTGGAATCCGTAGGAAATCTCCCCGTTCTGCGCCGCATTGACACGTGGATAAACAACGTAGGGCGTTGACCCTGTCAGAAGATTGTCCTGCCAGATATTCGGCGGAATCACAGTGATCGCCCCACCCATGTGCAGGTGCACGGCCTGCGGAGCATTCCACTCCACCTGCACGCGCGGCCCCCAGCCGTTCCAATCCGTCTTATAAGTAGGCTGTGGATTGATCAGGTATTCCTGCCCAACGCCCGCCGGTGGGAACGAATTCAGAAAGCTCGATGTTCGGTGTGCCCGCTCTGAAATCGGCGTGTAGAGCTCGTATCGCAGCCCGTAATGGAGCGTCCATTCCGGATTGATTTTCCATGTGTCCTCAATGTAGGCGTTCACGTCATTCCGGTTGATCGCCGCTGGCCCAATATGCGCGCCATCCGACGAATAAGGCGGCGCCACCGCGACCGTGTACGCGTACGGATAGCCGATCAGCAAGCTGCTTAGCGTGTCTGGTAGAGGATCGCGGGCTTGCACATTGTGCTGTCCGCTAGCGGAAGGAATGAACACTGGCGAGTAAACCGTTCCGCCGCCAAAATCATATTCGCCATTGGGACTGGTTCCGAAGTACGTCGTGTCGCGATTAAGTCGCGCCTCCGCACCCCATTTCACAGCGTGCCGCGCAGTCGTCCACGTAAAATTCAATTGCGCCAGGAACAAATTCCCGAATGCAGACATCACCGAACCTGCCGCGCTGTTGTATGCCTCGTAAAGGCCGTCGATGAACTTCAATGCCGGATCGGTGTGGTTCGGTGTCACAAACGACGGGGTCGTCCGCGTGAAACTCAGAGATGACGACCAGAGAAACCGAGGCGACACAGCGTGCGAGTAGGTGATGACCCCGTTGCGCTGCCGGTCTACATATTGGACGCCGAAGCTTGGATCAAGCAATGTTTGATCTGGATTTGTTGTCGGTCCCGTCAGATTGTCGTAATTGAACCGGCCGAACAATTGTCCTTTTGCGCCAACCTTCTGATCGATGCGGATAGAAAACTGATCCGCGTCCGTGTTCACGTTTGAAGGAGCAGCATAGGTTCGCGCACCATACGCACCGGTTGGGTTGTTAGGGAGTGGATAGCGCGCCAGTATGGAAGCAATCGCCGGACTTACTCCCGGGCTATTCGAACTCCCCGCTATCTGCAGCGTGTCCGTGCTGCCGTCCGGATACGTCACCACATCCTGGCCCGCTCGCTCTGCCACTGTAGGCACGGCCAGTACCTGTGTTGTTCCCAGCACCTGCCTGAAACCCTGATACTGTACAAAGTAAAAGGTCCGGCCTCGACCGTCATATACATTCTGCAAGACAATCGGTCCGCCGTTAGTAAATCCGAACTCGTTTCGCCGGAACGGAGGGATACGACCCGGGTCCGCAATCGACGGGTGATCGAAATAATTTCGCGCATCGAGGGCAGAGTTTCTCAGAAACTCGAAGAAGGAACCGTGAAATCCGCTCCTCCCGGATCGTGTCACAATATTAGTAAAGCCAGCCGCGCCTCGCCCGATGTCTGCCGGCATCCAGCCCGAGCTTGACTGCAATTCCTGAATTGCGTCTACGTCGAAGTTGGTGAACGTACTCCCGCCCATCTCAGGATCACTAATATCAGCGCCGTCCATCGCGAAGACAGCCTCAACGCCGCGCTGTCCATTGATGGCAAATTGCTGGGTGAAATTTGTCTGCCCATTCACGTCCGTCATCGTCCCGGCTGCCAACAGCAGCAGCGTGCTGAAGTCACGTCCGTTCAACGGCAACTCGTTCACTTTTTGGCTGGAGAGTTTCTCATCACTCGTCGCGCTCGCCACATCCGAGACTTTAGCAGCAGCTTGCGGATTGACTACGATAGACAGGACGTTTCGATCGGACACCGTCAGGGCAACGGAAGCGCTACTGATATTCACCGTCAGCGGTGTGGTTGGACCGTGTCCGGGCAACTGCACGGTCACGGTGTGTGGCTCTGGTGGGACGCTCTCGATCGAAAATCTCCCATCAGATCCTGTGATCGCCGTCCGCTTTTTTCCTATTATGGATACCGTCACTTTCGCGCCTGGGACAGCTTGTCCGGCGGCCGTACGAACGACACCGCTCCAGGTCGTCGTCGCAGCCTTCTGTGCGTTGAGTTGAACCGCGATCGCCATCAGGCAACAGAAAACAAACCTCTCCACGGAGCGGCGCACCTTGTTGAAAGTCCGAGCCATCAAAAGTTTCCTTCAGGTTGCGGGACAAGCATCGAGAATTGCTCGATTAACAATGAAATACTCTCCTAGTTTGTGAGTATTTCACTGAACCGAGAGAGTCCCTTTGAGGGGCGTATTGTCCGAAGAAGCACCGACCACGATTTCGTAATCGCCTGGCGCGAAGTTCCAGCGGGCCGTCGTGTCGTCGAAGGTCTGCAGGACTTGAGGATCGATCGCCACCGCGACAGTTTGTGATTCACCCGGCGCGAGTCTGACTCGCTTCCACCCTACCAGCCGTTTGAAGGATTCGTCCGCGCCCTTCGGCAATCTTGCGTAAACTTCCGCGATCTCAGTCCCTGTCTGTTTCCCGGTGTTCTTGATGCTGAAGCGGACAGTCTTGGCGGCGGAATCAACGCTTATCCCTGAATATGCGTAGGAGGTGTAGGACAGACCGAAGCCAAATGCAAATAGTGGCTGCTTGTCCTTCGCGTCATACCACTTGTAGCCAACTTCGGGTCCTTCATCGTAGTGAACCGTATAACTGAGAGCTTGATCGTGAGGTGGCATTGGTGGAATGACCGGATGCGGCAGATCTGTTTCACTTTTTGGGAAAGTGATAGGAAGCTTGCCTGTTGGATTGACGTTGCCAACGAGAACGTTGGCCAAAGCTTTATGTCCGGCACTACCTGCGTACCATGCCTCGACTACCGCGGCAACTTTGTCGAGCCATGGCATGGTGACGGCCGTACCGGTTTCGAGCACAACGATTGTGCGAGGATTCGCTGCGGCAATCTGCTCGATCAAAGCATCCTGATTGTCAGGAAGCGACAGACTCGGCAGGTCCATATCTTCCGACATCCACTGGTATGCAAAGACGACTGCGAGATCAGAACCCTTGGCGAGACTTACCGCGGACTTCAAGTCTGTTCCTGAATCGTATTCGATTTTCGTATTCGGCAGCTTCGCTCGGAGAGCGGTCAGCGGAGACGTGGGAAACCAAATGTGATCTTGCCAGTGTGTTTGACCCTTGCCCGCAGGCATGATGGCATTTCCGCCTGGCGGGTCCACTTGCGCCGATCCTCCACCGGAAATCATTCCGACATCAGCATGTCCCCCGATGATCGCAATGCTGTGGATCGATTGGCTAATTGGCAGTACGGAACGAGTATTCTTCAAGAGAACGATACTTTTCTCTTCCACTCGCTGCGCAACTTCGAGACCCTTCTCAACATCGACCACGCTCTTCCGAGGCGGGTCGTCAACCACCCCTGCGAGAAACTCCGCATACAGCACTCGCCTTGCGTGATCGTCAATCTCCGACAAGGGCACTCTCCCGGCAGCCACCCCTTCTTTCAGCTTCGGACCGAAGTAGTCGGCCATCGGCTCTTCCTGATCAAGACCGCTAGCTGATGCCTTTTCCGTGCTGTGAGTTCCAGCCCAGTCAGAGAGCACGAACCCTTGGAAACCCCAGTCCCTTTTGAGTACGTCTCGCAACGTGTAAGGATTCTCGCAAGCGAAATCTCCATTGATCCGATTGTAGGAACACATCACCGCGCCAGGATTTGCGATGGAGATCGCAATGTGAAAAGCGAGCAGATCGGATTCCTGCATCGCCCGTTTCGAAATGATGGCATTTACGACGTTGCGTCCGGTCTCCTGGTCGTTGAGCGCGTAGTGCTTAATGTCGCCGACGACGTGTTGCGCCTGTTCGCACTTCATCATGTTTCCGTCTATCGTGCCGGCAAGCAAAGGATCTTCGCCGGCATATTCGAAGGTACGACCGTTCCGAGGCTCACGGGCCAGGTTCACGCCGCCTCCAAGTGTCATATCGAAGCCTTGCGCTCGAAGCTCGCTGCCGATTACTTCGCCGTAAGCACAAGCGGATTCGGGATCCCACGCGGATGCTGCCCCCAAGTTCGAAGGCATCGCCGTTGCATACCTTCCATTCACACCGCTATCCCGTACTCCGTATGCCGCATCTGAAATGATCAGCGGCGGAATGCCGAGACGCTTGACGCCCTCGACATAACCTGCGCCACCGTTTGTGAGATGGGTGAGCGGCATCGTCCATGTGGCATTGTTTGCCATGCCATTCCCATGCAGGAGGGCCAACTTCTCGTCGAGCGTCATCTGTTTCAGAGCCAGTTCGGCACGCTCTTCAGGGGACAGTTTGGAATTCATCCACGGTCGATCCGTGTCTTGGGCTACGAGAACACTGGTTGCGGAGATGATTCCTACGGCAACAAGCAATGACAAAGACAAGTAGGAACTGAGATAGCGGTTGTTCATAGGTTCCTCTGGCATCATGATGCGGTCCTGTCCATCATATGTCGACACGGCGTACCTAATAGAAGTGTCGAACCGCTTCGGTTACGTACTTGTGACTTCTATGCCTTGGGAGCGGTAGGGATTCAGAACATCTTCGTCTGATGCATTGGTGATCAAACGTGTCAGTCGGGAAGCGGGACCGACCAGGTAAGGCAGAGATGTCCCCAGTTTCCCAAGTGAAATCAGGCCAGCCACTTCCGTTGAAGCCCCTATCATCGCTTGCTTCACGTACGCTTCTTCTTGGTCACCGACGGTAATTCCGACCTCCGGGTGCAAACTGCACATTCCGAGAAAACATAGATCAGCGCGAATGGATTCGACTCGACGAATGGTGTCGATGCCTGTCGTGACCCGCGCCTCTTTAAGAAAATTTCCTCCGAGCATCAGCACGCTCAACTTCGGATGATCCGCCAACGCCAGCGCGAGCGGTGGGCTGTTGGTAACAATCGTCGCCGAACGCTCTCTTGAAAGGTAGGAAGCGATTCTTAGATTAGTGGTACCTCCATCAATTAGCACCACTTGACCGTCGCGGATCATGTCAGCCGCCGCTCGAGCAATTCCGATCTTGCTCTCCGTGTCGATTTGTTGGCGAGACACGAAAGGGACGGCCTCGGCACGGCGAGGCAGGGCGCCGCCGTGTACCCGTTGGATCTTTCCCGAACTCGCCAATTCGCGCAGATCTCGACGAATCGTGTCTTCAGAGACTCTGTATCGAGTGCTGAGGTCCGCGGCAAGAACTCGGCCCTCACTGCCGAGCAGCTCCAGGATGTACTGGTGGCGCTCTTCCTTTAGAGCGAGTTGACCTGCTTCCGCTTCTTGTTTCATTCGGCGATCTTGCACGAAGGCACTTTGTTATGCATGTATGTGCGTGTATTATCCGATCTATGCATGATACTGTCAAGCGTAGCGCCACACAAGGTCTCTCGCCAAAGCGTTTGGTTCGGGCAGTCGTTTTCGATTACGGAAACGTTCTTTGCCTCGAGCAAACGCCGGAAGATATGAAAGATATGGCGCTCGTGTGCGGTATTCCCCATGAGCGATTCTCGGAACTGTACTGGAAGCTACGGCCGCCCTACGACCGGGGTGATATCGATGGACCTGCCTACTGGACAGCGGTTGTTGGCCAGCAAGAACTGAGTTTGAGCAGCGATCAGATAGCAACGCTAATCAAGCTCGATAGCGAAAGTATCACTCGACCAAATCAAAGCGCTGTGCAATGGGCGAAGCTGCTGCACCAGGAAGGCTTTCCCTTAGCCCTTCTCTCGAATATGCCGCTCGAACTCAGTCGCCATGTGACCAAGTCGTTTCCGAGCCTCTCTACATTTGAATACCTGATTTATTCCTGCGACTACGGATCCATAAAGCCGGAGCTAGCGATCTATCGAAATTGTCTCGAACTACTCAAAGCGGCCCCGCAACACATCTTGTACCTGGATGATCGCGTCGAAAACGTCGAGGCGGCAGCTCGCTTAGGAATTAACTCTGTACTGTTTGACACGGTCGAAAAGACTGCATCAAGAGTCGAAAGCCGATTCGACATCCCTGTCCCGAGTTATGGCTGCTCTCGCCAATCGAGTTCAGCATACAGCTCAACAAATCGGCGCCCGGAGCGGATGGAATCCGATTAATGCAGCAACGCAGCCTCCAACAGGTAGGCGTCAGCGTGTCCTTAATCTTTAATCTTTGTGATCCACGGGCTGATCATCGCAACCTATATGCCGCTGCGAAAAGGCCTCACGACAATAAGACGCGATTGACGAACCCTACTAGGGGATCAACTGTATTGCAGAGCCCGCCCTGTGTGATTTAGCTTCACCGAGAGACGCACCTAACAGGTCTTTGGGACTTGGGTGGTCATGGGTTAATGCGCGTGGCATGCACGTTCCGACCCTTACGATCACCCCGCCATAACCTTGCGTCAGCTTTCCGCTGCGCCACTTCCAAAGTTGTCGTCTTTACGGTCAACAGCGCCCCAAGTGGAATATGAGCATCACTTCGTTTGAGAATCGAGCGTTTGAATTGTGTTCCCGCGCGGTGAGCGCAGAAGACGATGAAGAAGTCCGGCAACTCGCGGAAGAGTTAAGGCAGATCCTTCATGAGCGCATCGAACAACTCAGAAGCAGACTAGTGTCTACGTCGATTGCCTCGGCACTCGCGTCTGACCGATTTGAGAAACTCTAGAGGATAGGACGTTCCGTTACGTCACCACTTCTTTCTGATCTCTGCAGGCTACCCCTGACGCGAGAAAGATATCAAGCACCAGTCATCGCGACCACGGGTTCGCGAATAAGCCGGCATCAATAATAGTTAAGGTTGCCGGTGCAACATCTTTTCTTCTGGCCGGATCGTGTTGCGTACATGCTTCCAGGCCTGCCAAGCTGATTAAGATCAGCATGATGTACAGAGAAGAGTCGGTGGGCCAATCTACAGCCAGGAGAAGCGCTAAATACGGCGTCCAGTGGATGGAAGGACGTATCGATCACCCCTAGGCTTTGCGAAGCGAAGATTGGTGGTTCGGCCTTTTCAATCCGCGCAACCCGCAGTAGCGGAACAATAGCGGGCAACCGAAGGATGATTGGGGAGAGGAAACACGATGCACTTGAATTTCTCGATTCGTTCACTGACGCTTCGTTCGCTGTCGCTCGCGCTGGTAATGCTCGCCATGTCGGCGGGAGCTCTGGCGCAGTTCAGAGTATCGATCACGATCGCACCGCCGGCGCTGCCGGTATATGAGCAGCCCGTTTGCCCGGGCGACGGTTACATCTGGACTCCTGGTTACTGGTACTGGGATGACGATGCCGGCGATTACTACTGGGTGCCGGGCACTTGGGTCGAGGCGCCGGAGGTCGGCTTCCTCTGGACCCCAGGCTGGTGGGGCTGGAGTGGTGGTGCGTTTGTCTTCAACGAGGGTTACTGGGGTCCGGAGGTGGGTTTCTACGGCGGAGTCAATTATGGATTCGGTTACTTCGGCGTGGGTTTTGCCGGCGGACGTTGGGACAATGGACATTTCTTTTATAACCGCGCAGTGGCGAATGTGAACGTCACCAACATCCACAACGTTTACAACACGACGATCGTCAACAACACGACGATCAACCGCGTCAGCTACAACGGGGGCAACGGAGGGATCGAGGCGCGCCCCACAGCGCAAGAAGAGGCGGCGGCCCGTGAGAGACATGTGCCCCCAGTGGCGGCTCAAACTCAACATGTGCAGGCTGCCCGCTCGAACCCACAACTGCGGGCTTCGGTGAACCAAGGCAAGCCCCCAATCGCGGCTACTGAAAAGCCGGGGGAATTCAGCGGACACTCGGTGATGGCGGCTAGGGAAGCTGGAGCGCCGTACCATCCGCCGGCTAGTCGCGGCGCGACAGAACCGAGGGGTAACGAGCAGCCGAATCGTCCAGAGGAGGGTAATTCTCGCCCGGCCACGGCGGTCCATCCCAAGGATCTTCCGCCTGCCGAGCGCACTGCTGCACCCAATACTGGGGATGCGAAGATGGACCAGAAATATCAGAAACAGCAGGAAAAGCTCAGCGCACAACAGGACAAGGAGAGGCAGCAACTCCAGCAGAAGCAGGACCAGGAACACCAGAGGCTCGCGCAACAGAAAGCTGATACAGCTAAGACGCAGCAGCTGGAGCAGAAGCATCAGCAACAGACTCAGCAATTGCAGCAAAAGCATTCAACCCAGCAGCAACAGTTGCAGCAAAAACAACAGGCGGCCCGTCCCAGCGCGCCTCCTCGGAAGGGGTAGTGTTTCAGAGAACCGCAGGGCGGGGCTTTCGCAAACCAGCGAATGTCCCGCCCTGTTATTTGTGCGGCCCGATGTTGGTATGCACTCAAACGTTCCGAACTTTGGAAACCCGTTCATCACAAGGGAACGTTTGGGAGTTTCGCCCAAAATCTGAATGAAATACTGTATCGACCACTATCGTGGATGCTCACTCTAATGTTGAAATGGAGATTGTGGAGCCTTCTCCCCAACAATCTCGGAATCAAGCGGGCCGCGCGCTGCCATGGAAATGGATCGGCGTAGTCGCTCTCATCCTTTTAGCCAGCGCGGCGGTGGTAGTGCGCTTGGTCATCGATCGTGCTGAGCCGATTCTGCGGACTCGCGTCGTTGAGACTTTGTCGAATCGCTTCCACAGCAATGTGGAACTGGCGGGTTTTCATGTTTCCCTGGTCAATGGGATTGAAGTTTCCGGGGAGGGCTTGAAGATTTTTGGCGCAACGGATCCCAATCCTTATGAACCTGGAGTGCAGGCCTTGATCGGAGTCCGGGAATTTCGCTTTCAAACTGCTTTGCTAACTCTATTCCGCTCTCCGATGCATGTGGGAATCGTGTACCTGAAAGGCCTGGAGCTGAACATCCCGCCCAGGGAAGATCGCCGGGAAATGACAAACATGGGTTCGAGAGCGTCGAAGATGACGATCTTTGTCGACCAGTTCATTTGCGAAGATGCAAAGCTTGTGATCAATACGTCAAAACCGGGCAAGCCGCCGCTGGAATTTGCCATCGGTGACTTGAAGATGAAGGATATTGGTCCCGGCCAACCCTTCCGGTTCAATGCCACTCTGGTCAATCCCAAACCTGTGGGAGAGATTCAATCAAACGGTCTGTTTGGACCGTGGCAACAAGACAGTCCGCGGGAGACGCCGGTGCAGGGAGAATATTCCTTCACAAACGCCAATCTGGGCACGATCAAAGGCATCGGAGGAATGCTCTCATCCACCGGCGAATACTCCGGAACTCTAAGCAATATCGCCGTTCATGGAAAAACCGATACCCCAGACTTTCGAATTGCAACAAGCGGTCATCCGGTACCGCTGCATACGGAGTTCCATGCTATAGTCGACGGCACCAGCGGAGACACATATCTTCGGCCGGTGCATGCCACCTTCCTTCATTCTGCCTTTACTGCAAACGGCTCCGTAGTCCGTGTGAGCGCACCGAATGGTCACGATATAGAACTCGACGTCGCCATGGACGACGCGCGGATTGAAGACTTGCTCAAACTGGGCGTGCACACCGACCCGCCGATCATGAGCGGTCCGATTGAGATGAAAACGCGATTGAGTCTTGCCCCCGGGGGTGCGAGCGTGGCCGACAGGCTGATGTTGGCCGGCACATTTCGTGTGTTGCGCGCCCACTTCACGAACGAGAAAGTGCAGGGAAGGCTCGACTCGTTGAGTCTACGCAGTCAGGGGAAGCCGAATCAGGCGAAGTCGCATGTCGAGGAAGAAGATGTCCCCGTCGATTTGCAAGGAGTGTTTACTCTGAAGGAAGGTTTACTCTCCTTTTCTTCCCTTCATTTTATTATTCCAGGGACGCACGTCGATATGACTGGCGATTACAGCTTAGACGGACAAAGGTTTGACTTTCATGGAAAGGCTCGGCTGGATGCGAAGATCTCGCAAATGACCTCGGGGTGGAAGTCAGTTCTTCTGAAGCCCGTAGATCCGTTCTTCAGCAAGGACGGAGCGGGTACAGAAATCCCTATTAGAGTCACGGGCACGGAATCGGAGCCACACTTTGGTCTGGATTTCGGTCACAAAGACGACCCTCAAAACTTTGGGAAGAACAACGTTGGGAAGAACAAGGATACGGAATCGAAGCGTGAATAGCGTCGATAGAGCGCGGTGGTGGGATGGATTCCATGGGTCCTGCTGGATATTGAGATGAGGAATCAACTATGAGCGATAAACCAAGTGCCACTCTGCCTGCGACTGTCGAAAAGATTATCAAGTCTCCGTCTCCGAGCGTACCTGAGAAGGCCCAGATTGCTATCGAAGGGGGCGATCATCTCTATCGGGAGCTTCGCATCGAGAACACTCTGACCGACGAGAATGGCGACAAGGTACGCCTCAAGCAGGGGGCCGAGGTGGAAGTCACTATCGAAGCGGAAGCGGAGGCGACCGCGCCCAAGTGTGACACCAAGAGATGCAGCGAGTCGACACCATAATCTGCTATATCAGGCCGACCCTCCGATTGGCGGGCATAAAGAAGAAAGGCTTCAGGCGACGTCTGACGCTACCCCCTTGGCAGGCGTCGGTTCTCGAAGCGGCAGTGTCGCCGTTACCGTTGTGCCCGCTCCGTCCGACCGAATGTCCAAAGTTCCGCCCAGCTGCCTGAGACGTTCACGCATGCCGCGAAACCCTACTCCGGTTCGACCTGGTGAACTGAGCTCAAGTTGTTTCTCCAGAGGTATACCTTTGCCTTGGTCCTGAACTTCAACCAAGACCCGGTGATCTTCCTCGTGCACGCGGATTGCAGCGAGAGTCCCGCCAGAATGCCGATGAATATTTGTGAGGCACTCCTGGACCATGCGGAAGATTGCGATTTCCATTTCGTCCGACAGCCGGCCAAACTGCTCTGGGATACGCAGATCGACTTTGATCTGACTGCGCTCCGAGAACCCATCGACGTACCAGCGAAGTGCGGACGCGAGACCGGCTGCATCGAGCAAGGGGGGATGCAGCAGATGTGAGATGGTGCGAATTTCGCGGCTGATTTGCTCCACCATCGCGGCGTTCTCGGAAACGGCGCGGGCTGCCGTCGAATCGAGCTTATCGGACTGACACTGCACGATAGCAATGTTCATGCTGAGCGCTGCGAGCAATTGCCCCACGCTGTCATGCAGCTCCCGCGAAATGTGCCGCCGCTCTTCATCGCCGATCTGTTGCAGCCGCCCCGACAGCTCGCGTAGGCTCTCGTTCGCCAGGTTTAGATCGGCGGTTCGTTCCCGAACTTTGATCTCCAATTCATCATGCGCTTTTCGCAGTTGCTCTTCAGCCGACTGTGTTCTGGCAAGAGAACGGCGGTTTGTCTCCCCCAGGGCAATGATCAAAGCGGAGAAGACCAGAAAACCGACCATTCCGGAAATTGTGGTCTTGGGATCTCGGAGTGCAAAGGAGCGGGCAGGCGCCAGAAACCAATACCAGACACCGACCACCGAGAGCAAGGCCGTGACAATGGAGGGGCCGAGTCCGCAATACCAAGCGGAGAAGAACACTGCTGCCCATACTGTGTGATAAGGGTTGCTCTCGCCCAGGAGGGGAGAGAGCACTTGACGAAGCAACAAAGCGGCGATCGCCGCCAGAACTGCGAGACCGTAGCGGCGCATAGTGTCGTAGACAGTGCCAAGTTCTGAACGATCAATCGGCATTCCGGATCCCTAACTTGCAGAGTCTCCTCGAAGGCGAATTGTCAAGAACACTGCAATGTTCTTACAGTGGCAGCTCACTTACAGTGGCAGCTCACTTTTTGTGACACAGAGCGTCGCTTTCGGTTTTTGCCTTACGCTTCGCAACTTCGGTGTTCAGGTAGGCTAGCTTGTTTGGATCTCTCACGACTCTCGCGTGACGAAGCACTTCCGTCATCGCCAACTGCCGTCTGCGCCAAGCCGGCGCCGATACCTTGCGGCACATGCGTTGCATAACTAGCTCCTCCGTCGGGAGCAGGCCTGGGTCCGGCAGGGTTGGATCCTCCGAGCGCCACCCTTTGTAGCGCCTGCAGGTTCCCCAGAGCCGCAGACATCTCTCGCAGCTCTTCGGTAGCGCACTCGCGAGCGCTTCCCAACTCTTTCATGGCCTGCCGTATGGCGGCTTGGGCGACTTCAATCCTGCCTTGCAGACTGGCGAGATCAAGTTCGAGCATTGCCGCTGCGTACAACTCGTGCCACGAACGATTTGCCGTCACCGGGGGACCTTTCTTCCTGACTGTTTGAGCATACCCCTGCCACTAAAAATAGGTGGAATATTTGATTTCGTCTGTCGTAGCTGCGACGAACGCTTAGCACAAATGAAATTGAGCCATTGCGAACTAACGCGGCGCACGATAGACGTATGTGTGTCGTATCACTGAATTATCGCAAATACATTAGAATAAGAATGCAACGTAGTCAAATGAGAAAATATACTTGACCTAGAGATTTCGCTTTGGTATTTTGCTGCACAAAAGCAATCTAGGGAGACACATGTGAGAAGCGAACAGAAGCCCAAGAGTCAGCCCCCGGCGAAGTACCGACAGGTTGAAATTGCCGGCTTGAAGACAGGCAGGCACGGCAAGCACCACGAACTGGTTCGGGGCATTGTGCGGGAGTTGGCGACGCTACAGGCAGGTTCGGCGCTCGAGATTCCGCTCGCCGACGTGGGTGGCATTGGTCTGGCGAACCTTCGTTCTGCTGTGCATCGGGCTGCAGCCTCCAGCGGTTTGGGCATCGAAACGGTTGCTGACGACGGCAAGTTCTACGTATGGAAGGCCACAGTGAAATAACTTTTGCTGCCCAGGCGTATTCCCTTCTGTAAAAAACCTTCCCGGCATACCCGGAGCTACAGCATCTACCCGATGTTTCGTGCCTCGCTTGATTGTGTACTTTAGGGCGTTAATCCCGTAGTTGCGCGGAGTCCGCTGCTGCACAGGGGTTTATTGGCTTCCTCGTGTTCGAGACTAGCGGGTAGTTCTGCATACGGAATCGGAGAGCCAACCATGACAGTAAGTGCATCAGCCGCCTACGGAATCTACTCTTACGACACAGAGCTTCACCAGGTTGTGCATACGTTGAACCAGTTAGGGTTTGAGAACGAGGACATCTGCATGATGGTTTCGCCCGGGCATCCCATCGCCACATTTGTGCGTGAGGCAAATATCCTCAACGCCGAGCGAAAAGAGGGCGCGGTCGCTGAGAAGTTTATGGGCTGGCTTTTCGAGTTCGGCGCTGTGGTAATCCCGACGGTCGGTTTTTTCATCCGGTCACAGGTCTATCTTCACGCCCTGGTGGTCAGTGGCCAATCTCGGTGTCTTGCCGGATTGGGTTTTTCTGAACTTGACGCGGAACGATTTGAGAAGCACCTTCGGGAGATTGGGGTCATGGTGTACGTGACGTGCGCGGAGAGCGCAAATGCGGAATGGGCGGTGGAGATCTTGCGCCGAACAGGCGCCAAAGAGCCCGGATTGCTCGAACTCGGACAAGAAATGCTCTCGAAGGCCGCTGCCGCTTGACAGGGGCCGGTTGCCGTTGAGTCTGTCACATTTCTCGAATCACAGGATGACCTGTTTAAGAGGGCTCTAGGCCAAGAAACCCGGTTTCGACCCGTCCATACAGTAAAGACCCTAGGGTCAACCTACAGTTTTCGTGTTACCAATCCATGTTAGCCGGTAAACTTCCTGAGTTTTGAACATTTCAAGGCAAATGGTGGGCTGTACCTGATTTCGGCCATTCGTGTGACCCAGCACCCGGCGGGGACTGATTCTAATCCCGCCGCCGAACTGTTCGCGCGCGAGTCCGCAGCCGATCAGGAGCATGGAAAACCGAGCGATGAAAGGCTTATCACACGCCAGTCCGCCGGTTCTGGAGAAGACCATGAAGAGAAACAATCCAAGCCCGGCGATTGCCGTGGCAAACGGCACATCCGGCGATGGTCAGGAGAGCAAACATAACGGGAGTTCTGTCGTTGTTCAGCCTGGTTCGAGTGATCTCAGCGTGATTCTGGCCAGCCTGCAAACCATGAGGGACGGCGACTTCTCTGTGCGCCTTCCGGGTTCCTGGACTGGTCTGGCGGGCAAAATCGCGGATACCTTCAATTCCATCGTTTCCGCGAACCAACAGATGGCAGAGGAACTGAAGCGTGTGGGGCAAGTGGTGGGAAAGGAAGGAAGGACTCGCGAGCGCACCCGGTTCCATGAATCCAGAGGAGCGTGGGGCGAGATGGAAGTCTCAATCAACACGCTGGTCGAGGATCTGCTTCGGCCAACCGAGGGAGTAACCCATGCCATCGCGGCGGTTGCCCAAGGAAACCTGACGCAAACTGTGCGCTTGGACGTCGACGGACGGCCGCTCGAAGGCGAGTTCCTGCGCTCCGCCAACATCGTCAACACCATGATTCAGCAGCTGAGCGTTTTCACTGCCGAGGTGACGCGCGTGGCGCGCGAGGTGGGCACGGACGGCAAGCTGGGCGGCCAGGCGCAAGTGCCTGGCGTAGCCGGTACCTGGAAAGATCTTACGGATTCAGTGAACTCGATGGCCAGTAACCTCACAGGCCAGGTTCGCAACATCGCTGAAGTCGCAACTGCGGTCGCGAGCGGCGATCTCTCGCGCAAAATCACCGTTGATGTGCGCGGTGAAATTCTCCAGCTCAAAGTAGCCATCAACACGATGGTGGATCAGCTGCGATCCTTTGCCTCTGAAGTCACGCGTGTAGCCCGCGAA
>Ga0265760_10000236_pt1 | contig 15157 bp, 13 predicted proteins | sample NZIome_2_FD_200831 | JGI IMG/M metagenome (GOLD analysis project Ga0265760, IMG submission 200831) | Metatranscriptome of rhizosphere microbial communities from Maridalen valley, Oslo, Norway - NZI1 (Metagenome Metatranscriptome) | ecosystem: Host-associated > Plants > Roots > Rhizosphere >...
ATGACGGACATCGAATAGTCGAGATACGAGCGGCGCATCTCTTCTTCGATGTTGACGGGTTGAATGTTCAGGGCGCCGGGATTGCCGCCTTCGCCGGGGGGCGGAGGCGTTAGTGGTAGTTCAGGATTCTCGTCGTCAGGCATTTTTCGGTTCTCGGGTTTAGCTTCAGTTCTCGGTTCTCAGAAGTCACACCTAAATTTGTCGCTCCGGAAGTCCGGTAAGCGGTTGCATTTACAGGAGCTTAGTGGGTAATCGGATAATTGAAATTATATCATAGCGGACGTTGTTTTCGAGGGCTGCGACGGTTGCTGATTCAGATCCGGGGCGACACAAAACTTAGGGCCGGGTGATGACTTCATTCGGGGCGGAGGGCAGCAGAAATTTCACGCCGTTGTCATGATTCGCCTGCACCGTCGCGGGGATGTTGAGTGCGGAGAGTTCGATGTTTTTCGTCCAGTGACCGCTCTGCCAGTAATTGCCGTTCGCGTAGAGAGTCGCACCGACGATTGCGTACCCGGGCACTTGTTCGCGATGACCGTCGCGAAAGATCAGCACCGTCGGCGGGAGTTCCGGTTGGGCTTGCTGCAGGGAGGGTGACTTGGCGTCAGCTTCGACGTAGTCGGGAGGCGAATTGGCGCCGCGTTCCGCAAGCTGCTGCCTTCCTCCGAAGCGCACATACCGATTGCCTTGGAGTTCAATCATCAACGGTTCAGATTTTATTTCTGGTGCCGTATCGATGGTAGTCGAAGGCTGCACGACTAAATACTGGGGTGGGATGGTTAACGGCGCAACCGGATAGTCGGCGTAAAACGGATCGCCGAGGAAAATCGCGCCGGAGCCGAAAGAGTGGGAATGTGGCCGTCCAGTAAATGAAACATTAACACCGCGCCCGAAGCCGGAGCCGCGCATCTGCGCCATTGAGATCGGTGCGAAAACTGCCGCGCCCAGCAGCGCCGAAATCGCCGCGATGATCAGCCGCCTGGGCATATGTTAGTTCGCTTCAGCGGCACCAGGCACCTGGAAGTCGATGCCGCGGTCGTCATTCTGCTTTGACGTGGCACTTAGATCCAGGTCGGCGAGCGCGATCTTCTGGCGATGTCCGCCGGTCAAGTCGTATAGCGTGCTGCCGACAATTGCGTAGTTCGCAACTTCCACTTGGTGACCGTCTTTGAACACGAGCACGGTCTGAGGCTGATCCGAAGCCGGAGCGATTTCCGCCTGTGAAGCCGAGTCAGACGCAGGGTCGGGTTGAGGATTGTCGTTGCGTGCCCGGGTCGGATATGGGGCGGAAGGTGGAGCAGGCGCTGCCCCTGGACCGCGCCGGTCAAATACGGTGGGTCCGCCATTGTATTGTTCGTCCGGCGAGTTCTCGGCTACGTCGTCACCGGAATCGTAGTAGCCGTAATATGGCACGGCGTACGCTCCTCCCCAAGGAAGAGTCGAACTATTGCGGCGATGGGGGTGAACGTTTGGCGGGTGATTCGGGATTGCCGTAGTGACACCCCTGAAGCAGCACGTAGGAACCGCCGGTGTGTAGCCGCGCGGTCCGAGGGAGGTAACGCTGGGCGCGACTCCGTTGACTTGGCGACCGCCGAATCCTGGTGATGTGACCGACGCAGGCATGCCGTTGACCTGGGCACCGGCGGTGGATGTCAAAAGGAACCCAAGCAGCACGACCGCGAACGGAGCCAAAGCAAAACCCGCTCCGGTAGCTCGATTCGACCGTTGCACGGAGAAATCATACTCCAATTTTCGAGGCATGGCGCACTCCCCCCTTAAATATTAGAACATAGCTGGGTGTGGGAAGTTGCGTGCCTAAAGAGAATTACTTTCGTGCTAGGGAAGGAATGGCCCTCACCCCTAAGTAGCTGAAAACCCGCACTCGGTCCCGTTGGGGCACGCCAAATAGGGCTAACTTAGATCGTCCGTCAATCCGTCATGCGGAGGCAATGTCCGCACGCCGGCTGGAATTACGAAGTTCCTGCAAACCGATTCATTGCGTGGAATAATTCGTTGCCCGCGAGCCGTGGCTTAGTCTTCTCTAAAACTCAACGGTTCTAAAACGGCCTTCCGACGCGCGCCAGTTCCGCCAAATTCCAGAATGCGTTTGCCAGCAGCAGTCCCCAGACGCAGGCTTTTACCAGTTCGCGATGCCGCGTCTCCAGCAGATCGGCGGTGATTCCAGCGACAAAGACAAATAGAAAAGGCACCGCCATGAGTTGAAATCCAAATCCCGGATAGTGCGGCGTACCCAGGCCGAAAAGAAGAAATAAGGCGGCGATCATCAGGGGAGCGGTATTGCCGAAATATCTTGGGCGACGCCAGGCGAAGTACGCGATCAAAGTCGCGGGGATCGCCAGCAACAGTGCTGGGCCGCTTTGCCCGATTTGCTTGGGAATCCGCAGATAGGCTCCGGGCATAAGAAACGCCTGCCAGGTGATTCCGAGAAAACTGGCATGGCGGATGCCCTGCCAAAATACGCCGGGACGGAGCAGGTACGAAGCGAACAAGAGGAGGAATGCCACTCCGCACGCCGCCGCCCAGATGACAACTGCGGCTCGCCGGCGAGTCGGTGCAAGATACAGCATGAACCCGAGCGCGATGGGAATCAGAATAACCAACGAAACCTGAGAGCCGATGGCTAGCGCTAGAGAGAGCCCGAGCAACAGGATGCGCCGCCAGTTCCATACGACAACTTCACGCGGAGCATACAAAGTGTGGGCCACTGCAATCGCGGTGAAGATGGCTCCGAAGGCGCCCCATGCTGCACCTAGTTCGGGCGGTGCGGAATATAGTGTGCTGCTGCGGAGAATCACGGGTGAGAAGCAGTACAGCGCCAGGGCAATGTAGCCGCCAGCGTTTCCGTAGAGTCTGCGCGCCACGTACCACAGGGATGCGCCCAGGAGCACTCCAAAGATTAGATAGGGCGCTCGCGCCAGCCATCCCCAGTAATGGAAAGATCCGGCCTCTGCGGTGCCCGTCCAGCCGAGCAGAGAAGCCGAGGCTAACAGATACCACAGCGGTGAATGATTGGGGTCGTAGCCTTCGTTGTGCTCGATTTCGGGCGGCGTTGGAGTCCCGGCCTCCATGCGCTCGATCGAGGGTGTTCCAGCAACTGATTGACCGCTCCACTGTTGCAGTCCTTCGATCACCCGGAAGAGCTGGGAGGAATCCACTTCCGTCGGCTCAGTGCCCCGGAACAGAAGCCAGCCGCACTGGGCCAGAAACGCCAATAGAAGAAGTCCGGCTAGAACCTGGGGCTGGCCGAAGCGTTCGCGCGTCAGAAATTTACTCATGAAGGGACGGCGAGTGTTTTACCATGTCCGGGGACGATTGGGGAAACTTCCGCCATGGATGAAGTAAAAGAGGGCTCGCCGACTGCAGATGGAATCCCCTTGGAAACGCAGCTCGGACAGCCCGACCCCACACTGATCGATCCACTGCAGCTGTCATCGCTCGAGCCGGCTCATACAATCTTTGTCGGTCCTGAGGGGTTGCGAGCGGGATGGCGATTTCTGCTTTACGTTGGAATGTGGCGGGTGTTCCTCGTTCTGCTCCGGACCCTCGTACCACATTTTCAACCGCACGGAGTGCGCGGGATTTGGCAGGACTTGATTGGGGAGTTGGAGTTTCTTGCATCGGCCTTTCTGCCCGCGTTGGTGATGGGGGCGATTGAGAAGCGTTCTCTCGGCAGCTACGGCCTGCCATGGCGAGGTACCTTTGGAAAAGCATTCTGGGTAGGAATGGCCTGGGGCATCGTTGCTATTACGATTCTGGTGCTTGCCATAGGCGGCCTTGGCGATTTTTCTCTCGGCGGGCTCGCACTGCATGGCGGGCGCATCCTGAAATTTGCGGCTTTCTGGGGCGGATTCTTTGTCATTGTCGGCTTGTTCGAAGAATTCCTGCTGCGCGGTTATACCCAATTCACGCTGACTCAGGGAATCGGTTTCTGGCCGGCTGCGCTGTTGCTTTCGACTTTCTTCGCAGCCTTGCATGTTGGCAATCCGGGGGAAACCTGGATGGGTTTGCTCGCGGTTGCGGTCATCGGGCTTTTTTTCTGCCTGACACTTCGCCGTACCGGAAACCTGTGGTTCGCCGTCGGCTTTCACGCTTCGTGGGATTGGGGCGAAAGCTATCTGTACTCCGTGCCCGACAGCGGCGGGATGGTCACCGGGCACCTGATGCGCTCGTCCTTTCACGGCTCGCGTTGGCTCACGGGCGGCTCGGTCGGGCCGGAAGGCAGCGTGCTCGTCTTTGTAGTCATGGCGCTGACGTGGCTGGCGTTTGATCGGGCGTATCCTAGCGTCAGATACCAAACCAAAGACGTTCATCACTCACAGACTCCGCATCCCTACCACGAATAATGCACTGTGTAAGTCACTACCTGTTGGCCATCCGGTTGGATGGTGACGGGAAACTCCGCCGTCTGAGCATCCATCTTTCGGGATGGTTGCGACTGCTCGGTCAACGTCCAGTTCGTCCAGCGATACAAATGCTCGACGACTCGAACATTTACCGGCTCCTTCTTGTGATTGCGGACTCGAATCTCAAAAGTCTCTTCCATCCAGTTGTGGCTGGAATCAACATGGAAATTGGTACGCTTGCGTTCGCCGACTAGGTCAAACGCATTCCCGGTGTACGCGCGGATGGTCTCATCTTTCGGCGTGTGATCGATCTGGTTTTCGCCCACGAATTCCAGGTGTCCATCTGTATCCCGACGGTAGAAGCGTAATTTGCCCTTAGGCAGCGGGATGCCGAGGTGGTTGACTTCCGCATTCTTGAACTCTTCCATCACCCACACTTTGGGGTTCGACTGGATGCCATAGCCGGGATCTTGACGCACCTGCTCGGGGTTGCGATATCCGTACTGTTCTACCTTGGCGCCGTCGTAGATGTAGAGGCGCTGCGCCTGAATGCCTGTGGCGCGAACAAACTCTACCTGCTTGGTTTCCTGGTCACGCAGAGTGGTGGAACGCTCGAGGGTATAGAGATGGAATTCGTCGAAGGACTTCTCGCGAACGACAGGGGCCATGGCATCTGTCATCGCCGCGGCCGAGGCGGCGTACACTCTGCCTGCCACGCCACCTTCCTGAATTTTATTCACATCCCCGGCCAGCAGTTTGATGTTGGCGTTCTCAAACGTCTTCCCGCTCTGATTACGTATGGTGACCCAGCCCACCAAGTCGAGCAAATCGAACTTGCTGGTCGACTTATCGGAAACTACCAGATTGTAGTCCGCTTGCCAGTTCATGCCGCCGCTGACATAGGAAACCTCGGCATCGAATTTGCCAGGCTGATTGGTTTGCAGCAGCCAAGTCAACGTTGGCTTCAGTATGGAATCGGCGGACAGCGCCGGAAATAAGGGTTGGCCCGGCATTCCGAAACGCAGTACGCCGTCCACTTCGATAATCGGTTGCGTGGAAACGGGCTGCTGGTAGTTTTGCGCATAGTAGTTGCTGGGGACATATCCGCTGCGCACGATCTTTCCCCGGACGATCACGTCTTTGTCGAGGTTGCGGCCGGTGACGAAGTCGATCGTTTTGCCTTCGTAAAACGAAAGCAGAAGTTCTTGCGAGATGGGATCGTTGCGGTAATTCTGCTCAAGGACTTGCAGGGCGCGCCCAGCAGGATCGCGCAGAATCACTGAATCGGGTTCGAGATGCGCCGCGACTCCAGCGTAGTTGACACGGTTCACGCCCGCTAATAATTCCATGGGGAACCGTTCGCGTGCCACGAAGAAATTCTGGTTGTAAATGGTCAGCGCGGGAGCATTCTCGCCATTAGCCTTATCCTGTCCCCAAGCCATGGAGCACAGGCAGAATACGATCAACACAATCTTCTTCATTGTTCGCCTTTTTCTGCCCCGGTCAGGGAGAGGCGTTTTTCCCGGTGCTATGCAGAGAACGCAGGGTTCGAGAAAACTTGCGGGGAGCGAATCAGGTGCGGCGAGAGAGAGTACGGAGGTAATGCAGGTAACCGCAAGTCTCGATTACGAGCGCAAGACGGGTCTTTAGCTACGGATTCCGGAACCAGCAACGGCGGCGACGATGGCGTCCGCAAACCGATCCGCGGCGGCGGGATGGGAGGTCAAAAACAGAGCGGGCTCGATCAATTCGAGTTCCATGATGCGAAACTGGTCCTGGCTGTCGACTCGGTCGACAATTCCATCGACTCGCGCGTACAGCGTAGGCGGTACCGCTTGCACCGCCCGCGTCGCGCATTCGAGCACCGGTGCGGGCGGATCGGCGGCGAGAGACTTACCTCCGAAGTCGGACTGCACGCGAAAATCTCCTGGCTTGGGTGTCTTGAGGACGGCGTGACTGAACTGTCCGCCGAAGAACATGAGAGACCACTCGCCAGCGGTGACGATGTTGTCCATAAATTTCTGGACCATCACACCGGGGCCGGCCATGAGTTCCTCGAACAAGTCCTGTTCTGATTCGGCGTTCTTCGCGTCCACCAGTTGAGTGCGGTGCGCTGTGGCGGAGATTCTGGGTTTGACCACCGCTCTGTCCCAACCTGCGTCGCGCAAGGCGGCGGTAAGAGTCTGCGTCTCTCCCGGCTCACACCACAAGGTCGGGACTATGGGAATGCCCCGATCGTCCAGCGAGCGGAGGTAGGATTTATCGGCGTTCCAACGAATCACTGCCGGCGGATTCCAGAGCTTGCAGCTTCTCGATTCGAGAGATGCGATCCAGCGCAGAAAGTCTTCGCTGCGCAGGTGATAGTCCCAGCAGGAACGAATCACTATCGCGTCGCAATCTTGCCAGGGATACTTCGGATCGCTCCACACGGCAGGTTCCGCTTTCAGGCCGCGCTCCGCGAGCGGTTGCAGGAGGGCTTGATCATCGTGTGTCAGATCGGGCCAATCTTTGGAGGTGGCAAGAGCGATGCGCATAGCGCGGACGGGCGCCTCGTCCGCCCTACCTGATCAGATGTCCAAATTCTTTACATCGAGCGCGTTGTCTTCAATGAACTTGCGGCGGGCTTCAACGTCCTCGCCCATCAGCGTGGTGAAGATGGTTTCGCATTCGGCGATGTCCTCAAGCTTCACGGACAGTAGCGTGCGCCGCTCCGGATCCATGGTTGTTTCCCACAATTGCGGCGCGGTCATTTCGCCCAAGCCTTTGTATCGCTGCACGATGTAATCCTTGCGGCCCTCCGCCAGAACGTAGTCGAAGAGATCGCGTGCCGTAGACTTTTCGACCAACTGAGGTTCGAGCTTTTTCTTTGCGGCAGGTTTTGCAAGCGCTTCTTGTGCGGTTTTCTTCTGTGCCTTGTCGCCGTCTTCGGCCTCGATGCCATTTGATTCTTCAGCACTGGTATTTGTCGACGAACCTTTGGCGACCGTCTCAACTACGAATGGCGGCTCCATGTACGGTTCGATCTGCTTGAATTTCGACAGCAGTTGGCGGTACTCGGCGGTGGAAGCCAGTTCCCAGCTGATCAGGTGCTCGGCGCCCTGCGAATTCACGTACCGGACTTCCCACAGATTGTGCTCTTCGTCGAAACGGCTTTCGACTTCCTTGAAGCTGCGCTCTTTTTGTAGCTTCTTCAGTTCTTTTTCGAGCTTCTCGATTTTCTTGGGCGGGTTTTTCTTATCGCCTTCGAAATCAGTCCTCTTGGAAAGATCGAGCTTGGGCAGAAGGTCGGTCACGCGTTCGTCGCGCAAACGCTTGTCGACTTTGTCGAACAGCTTGAGATACTCGTCAAGCACATTCATGAAGCGCGACAGATTCGTACCTTCGAGCTTGGCGGCGCCTTCGCCATAACGAACGACCAGACCTTCCGAAGCACGCTTGACCAGCACTTTCACATACTCGCGATCGTCCTTGATGTATTGCTGAGACTTGCCTTTCTTGATGGAGTACAAGGGCGGCTGCGCGATGAACACATTGCCGCGCTTGATCAACTCCTGCATGTGACGGAAGAAAAACGTCAGCAATAGGGTGCGGATGTGGCTTCCGTCGACGTCGGCGTCGGTCATCAAAATGATTTTGCCGTAGCGCAACTTGCTCGCATCGAAATCTTCTTTGGAGATGCCGGTACCCAGCGCCGTGATCATGGCCCGAATTTCTTCGTGCGCCAGCATCTTGTCGTAGCGGGCTTTTTCGACGTTGAGGATTTTGCCCTTCAACGGCAGGATGGCCTGGAAACGCCGGTCACGCCCTTGCTTCGCGGTGCCACCTGCGGATTCGCCCTCGACCAGAAACAACTCGCAACGCTCCGGCTGTTTCTCTGAGCAGTCTGCCAGTTTGCCGGGCAGACCGCCGCCATCGAGTGCGCCCTTTCGGCGAGTCAAGTCTCGCGCTTTTCTCGCGGCTTCGCGCGCCCGGGCAGCGTCAATCGCTTTGTTAATAATCTTTCGTCCAACGGTCGGGTTTTGCTCGAGGTACGCGCCCAGGCGTTCGTTGACGAATGCCTGCACAACGCCGGCAATGTCGGAGTTCAGCTTGCCCTTGGTCTGGCCTTCAAACTGGGGTTGCGGCAGCTTAACGCTGATCACCGCTACCAGGCCTTCGCGCACGTCGTCACCGGTCAGGTTTTCTTTTACGTCTTTGAACAAGCCCATCTGCTGTCCGGCATAGTTGATGGTGCGGGTCAAGGAAGTGCGGAAGCCGGAAAGATGGGTACCGCCGTCGACGGTGTTGATGTTGTTGGCAAAACTGAAAACGGTTTCGGAGTAGGCGTCGTTGTATTGCAGCCCAATCTCCATCTCGACGCCATCGCGCGTAGCTTCCATGTAGATCGGCTTGTCGTGCAGTGTCTGTTTGCCGCGATTGAGGTGCTTGATGAATTCCGCGATGCCGCCGTTGTATTTGAATTCGGCGGTCTTGGGCTCGCCCGTTTTCGGGTCCGTGGTGCGCTCGTCGGTGAGCGTGATCAGCAGTCCCTTGTTCAGGAACGCAAGTTCACGCAAGCGCTGCGCCAGCGTATCGAAATTGTATTCGGTTACGGTGAGGATGCTCTTGTCGGGCAAGAAGTGAACTTTGGTCCCGCGCTTCTTGGTCGCGCCCGCCTTTTTCAGCTTGCTGGTTGGCTCGCCTTTGGAATACGTCTGCTCCCAGGTAAAACCATCGCGCCAGATTTCGAGATCAAGTTCTTCGCTAAGTGCGTTCACGCAAGAGACGCCTACACCATGCAATCCGCCGGAGACTTTGTAGGAGGATGCGTCGAACTTGCCGCCAGCGTGCAGCGTGGTCATCACAACTTGTGCGGCGGGAACTTTTTCGCCATCGATGTCCATCGAATCCACGGGAATGCCGCGGCCGTTATCCACGACCGTGATGGAGTTGTCGAGATGAATCGCGACTTCAATCTTGTCGGCGTATCCCGCGAGCGCCTCGTCAACGGAGTTGTCCACGACTTCATACACCAGATGATGAAGTCCGATTTCACCGGTAGAGCCGATGTACATTGCAGGACGTTTGCGGACGGCTTCCATGCCGCCCAACACTTTGATGGAATCGGCGGTGTAATCGCCGTTGCCGTTGATGGGGTTTGGTCCACCAGTCCTGTTTTTGGTGTCGACGATGGCCGTGGTATCGATTTCTTTTGTTGCCATTCAGCTCCGGTGGATATGCCAGATTTGAGCTCTGGCAGGCGCGCATTTCCTGTGTCCTAGAATGAGGTCAAATGACTGAAATTATTAACACTTACGGCAACAGGATTTATAAGAAATTATACCACAGTCGAGGGCGCTCCTGGGCCCGGAATCCAGCCGGTAAACCGTGATTCTTGTGTCATTTAGGGACGGCGTTCTGAGGGCGGTGTCCGGCACCGGATCACGCTCGCTTCCGTGCTCACTTGTGTGCGGCAGGCATTTCTTTCCTGCCAAAGCCTAGGCCTTCTATCAACTGGTCCACATCGTCTTCGCTCCCTGCAATAAACGTAAGCGAGACCACAAAACCCTTCTCGATCATGACCAGTGTGCTTTGGTGCATGGTCAGGCTGCCGAGCGGTTTGCTGAAGTCCCCGCGAACCAGCTGTGCCATTCCTACGCGGAATTCGTAGGGCTCGTTCACAACAGTAAAGCCCTTAGACTTCGTTAGCTCGGTGACCGGACCGAAATACTGTCCCGCATTTTGCAGCCCTGGGTAGGAAGATACGGCTTCGGCCGCTACGACGACTGCGGAATTCACCGTGTCGCCGGCTACTTCGGGAGGATGTTCGAACGCGGCCAGCAGCAGGATTGATTTTTTCGGGTCGTTTGAATCCTCGCTCGAGTCTTGTTTCATTTCGGTGGTGCGATCCACCCATCCAAAATGGAGTTTGTAGTCGAATCCGAAAAACGAGTTGTGGTAGAGGCCGTTGGCGATGGAACCGGGATCTGGTGCAGATATATGGGATTGTTCGAACCTGGGCTTGGATGAAGATGACGAGGATTGTGCTACCACTTGCGCGTGAAGCAGCGTAGCCACGGCCATCACGAGAGACATGCCCGAGTGTCGAAAACCGCGGATACCCATGCGGACATTTTAATTGAGGCAGGCCGTCCTATGTGCTCGTAGAGGAAAACAGGCGACGTACGCCGCAAGCGTCAGAGTCTTCTCCTAGCCTCCATGAGCATTACGCCGCGATCCCGACGCCCACGGGTTGGGCGCAGTGCGCACAGCGTCTTGCATCGATCGGGATCTCGCTGAGGCACTCGGGACACTTCTTGGTGGTCGGATCGGCGGGCGCGGGTGCTTTGCGCATACGAGTGACCAGAGCATTGATTGGCGTCACCACAAAGAAGTAAACGGCTGCCGCGATTAGCAAGAACGAGACTACCGTGTTAATGAAATCGCCGACGGGAAACACGGTGCTGCCGACGGTGAAGCTGATCGATGAAAAATCCGGCTTGCCAACCAGGGCCGCGATCAGTGGCGTCAGCAGGTCCTTGGTGAGGGCAGTGACCACGCCGCCGAAGGCCGCTCCAATCACAACGCCGACTGCCATATCGATTACATTGCCACGAAGAATGAATTGCTTGAATCCGCTGAGCATGAAGGGTTCCCTCCTAAGAACAGATGGCGGCAACTTTACGGCGGATGGCCGCCGGCGTCAAGCGTACGCAGCCTCCTGGGGTGGGCGGGGACGCCCGTCCTCCATCGATCAGATCCTCATCGGCATCACGATATAGCGATACTTGTATTCTTCGCCTTCGGCGGGCCGCATCTGTCCGGCAGACTGGGAATCTTTGAATTCCAGTTTCACGTCTCCGCTGCCGGCGGCCTTGAGGAAATCCAGAAGATATTGCGCGTTGAAGCCGATCTGGATCATATCCCCGTTGTAGTCGATTTCGATCGAGTCTTCCGACTCGCCGGTTTCGGTGGAGGAAGCCGAGAGTTTCAGTTCGCCTTTTTCGAGGCGCATCTTCACGGCTCGTGAGCGCTCGTCGGCAAACTGGGCCACGCGAGAAATTGCCGCCGACAGTTCTTCCCCGTGGACACTGATGCTCTTGTTATTGTCCTTCGGCAATACGGCTTCGAAGTTTGGGAACTGCCCGGTGAGTTGGCGCGAGGTCAGAAGCCTCTGGCCGATGCGGAAGAACAGCGTGGATTCGTCTTTCGCGAATTCGATTTCCTCGGCATCGGTTGAATCCAGCAATGACTTCAACTCGTCCATGGCTTTCTTGGGAACAAGAGTCTTCATCTCGCCAGAGACACCTTCAAATTTCCCGCCGCTGCGTTCGATGTGCGCCAGCCGATGCCCGTCGGTCGCGACCATGGTGATCGATTCCGGCTTCAGCACCATCAATGCACCGTTCAGCGTGTAGCGCGATTCTTCACTGGCAATGGCAAAGCCGGTCTTGGCAATCATCGACCGCAAAACCTGCGCGGGGATTTTAACCACGCCAGCAGTTGGAAACGTCGGCAGACTGGGAAAGTTCGACCGCGCCATGCCAACCATTTTTGTGTTCGACCGGCCGCAGCGGATGCTGACCCAGTGATTTTCCAGCAGCTTGATTGTGATGTCCGCATCGGGCAGCAGCTTCACATAGTCGTGCAGCTTGCGCGCGGGAATGGTACAGGCGCCTTCTTTTTTAACCTTGGCAACGCACGACGTACGCAGACTGAGATCCAGATCCGTAGCGGTGAGCGAGAGCTTGTCGCTGGCAGCTTCGAATAAATAATTCGACAGGATGGGAATGGTGGTCTTACGCTCGACCACGCCCTGGGTCGCCGTGAGCTCGCGCAAGAGCTCGAACTTGCTGACCGTAATTTCCATGGTGGTGGTTCCCGCCGCTGATGCTATGGCTTCTACCGGCATAACCTGAGTCCCCCGCCGCGTGGCGCTACTTTCAATACTTCCCTTATATCAAAACAAAAACCTAGAAAACCAGCAGTAACAGCAAGAAACTAGAAAAACGTTGAATCCGGCTGAACTGGCCGATTTACCCCCCCAGCTGCTCGGTCAATTTATTCAGCAGCCGGTTCAGGTCCTTGTCGGTCTTGCGGACGCCGTCGATTTTCTCGACCGAGTGCAATACGGTGGTATGGTGCTTGCCACCAAACTGTCGTCCAATTTCGGGCAGGGACGCCTCAGTCAGATGCTTGGCCAGGTACATCGCGATTTGCCGGGGATAGACGATGGCGCGCGAGTTATTTTTTGCCTTGATCTCCACCAACCGCAATCCAAACTGCTCGGCAACCGATTTCTGAATCGATTCAATCGTGACCTTGCGTGCCTGGGAGTCGATGAAATTCTTAAGCACCTGCTGGGTATAAGGGAGGGTGATTTCAGCCCCAATGAGCGAGGAATGTGCGACTAGCCGGATGAGCGCGCCTTCCAGCTCGCGGACGTTGGAGCGAATATTGGACGCGATGTAGAGCGCCACGTCGGTGGGAAGCGTGACCTTTTCCTGCTCCGATTTCTTCTGCAGGATGGCGACCTTGGTCTCCAAATCCGGCGGCTGGATATCAGCGATCAAACCCCACTCGAAACGGCTTCGGAGCCGGTCTTCGATCTCGGCCAACTCCTTCGGCGAGCGATCGCTGGCTATCACGATCTGCCTCATCGACTCATGCAGCGCGTTGAAGGTGTGGAAGAACTCCTCCTGAGTACGTTCTTTCTGAGCCAGAAACTGGATGTCGTCCACCAGGAGCACGTCGACGTTGCGGAACTTGTCGCGGAAGCTGGTCATCTTGTCGTAGCGCAGCGAGTTGATCATTTCATTCGTGAACTTTTCGCTGGAGACGTAGCAGATTCCCAACTGCGGTTGCCGCTTGCTGATCTCGTGGCCGATTGCCTGCATCAGGTGGGTCTTACCCATTCCGACGCCACCATAAAGGAAGAGCGGGTTGTACGCCTTCGAGGGGCGTTCCGCAACGGCCTGGCACGCGGCGTGGGCGAACTGATTTCCGCTTCCGATGACGAACGCGTCGAAGGTGTACCGCGGGTTGAGTTGCGCCGCCCCGTCCCAATCGAAGCGTGACTGTGACGGATGAGTCGACGGAGCCGAGTAGGCGGAAAGGCCGCCGTCGTGGCGGACGGGCGTGGCCGCCGGATCGTCCCCTGGGGGAACGAACTTCACTTCCTGATACTCGAGGCCAAGATTGTCGAGGGCCTCCTGAATCAGATCGGCATATTTGTCGCCTACCTGACAGAACTCGGGCTTGGGCACCCACACAAAAAGCGTGCCTCCGCTCGAATGACTGTAGCGGGTGGGCTTCAGCCAGGTGTCGTAGGAATGCCGGTTAATCTTTTTTTCCAGCGCGTCAAGAATGCGCAACCACGGATTGGGAGCAAGAGTTGGACTTGAAACAGACATAAGAAATTCTTGGTGGCGCTACATAAATCAGCGGCCTGAAATTAAATGATTGCAGTATGAAAGCACTCATTTTCCAGCGCAGCTACCTTCGCACTGCGGGGCGGTTTCGCTGGAGCGAGAAAAATTTTCAATGAGCAGGAACGGTCCGCATACTAGCACAAAAAAATTGTCTTGGTGGAAATCTTCGATAAAGATTTTCTCTGACCTCCACGATTCAAAACGCGAAGAAAAACTTCTGTCAAGTAGCGACTTTGTAACTGCCGCGCCCGTGGTGCAGCAACCGCGGAAATTGAATCGCACAACAGTGAACCATCGCTGGTGCAATGACGCCTCGCGCCGACTTCCGCGACGGGGCCGGTTTGCCCGTCTGCCTTGGGTCATTTATACTTCTCATTCGTCCTACAGCTATTATTGCACCTACTAACTGAATCAGGAGCAGCTAAGTTTCATGCCCAAGCGCACTTTCCAACCTAACCGACGTCACCGCTCGAAGACGCACGGATTTCGTACCCGGATGAAGACCAAGAGCGGCCAAGCGGTGATCTCGCGCCGGCGCGCCAAGGGACGCAAGCGGGTGTCGGTGAAGCCCGGCTTCCGTGAGTAGCCGATTTCCTTTTCCGGAATTGACGGCAATTCCGCAACCTGAGTCTGGATCGTGAATGGTGAGCGGTCTCGCTCCGAACGGCGGTCTCAATCTGCCCGTGCCCGGCAAACGAGCGCGATTCACGGGCAGCATGCGGTTGCTCCGGCACGCCGATTTCGAGCGGGTCTACAAACAGGGCCGTCGCCACTTCGCCGCGCACATGACGGTATTTTATCTGGTGCGGGGGCAGGGCGAAGGGCTTCGCATCGGCTTTACCGTGGGACGTGTGCTGGGCGGGGCGGTCGATCGCAATCGTATGAAACGGCGATTGCGAGAGTCGGTCCGCTTGCATTGGCCGGGAGTTCCGGTTGCGGTGGATGTGGTGATCAATCCAAAGAAGTCAGTGCTCAAAGTTGACTTTGCCGTCCTGGAGAATGAGATCAGCGGCGCTTTTGAAGCAATTCAAAAGTCGCTAAGAAAAAGAACATAGGCACGCATGGGGACAGCCGAGCAAAGCTCGACAGGGTTTGTTTTTTCCTGACGAATACACAATGAGCCAGATCTCTAAAACGGTCGTGCTGTTCATACTCCGAGCATACAAATGGGCTGTCTCGCCCATGTTATTGCCGGCTTGCCGGTATGTGCCCTCGTGTTCCGAGTACGCGATGGAAGCGATCGATCGTTATGGGGTTGCTCGAGGCAGCGTGATGGCAATCTGGCGAGTAATGCGATGCCACCCGTTCGTGAAGGGCGGGCTGGATCCTGTAATCAAGCTGGAAGCTCGTAAGCCGACGGGTTGCGGCGTGCCGGTTCAGCGC
>Ga0265760_10000237_pt1 | contig 15034 bp, 9 predicted proteins | sample NZIome_2_FD_200831 | JGI IMG/M metagenome (GOLD analysis project Ga0265760, IMG submission 200831) | Metatranscriptome of rhizosphere microbial communities from Maridalen valley, Oslo, Norway - NZI1 (Metagenome Metatranscriptome) | ecosystem: Host-associated > Plants > Roots > Rhizosphere > Soil...
CCACTAAGACTCGAGAATACTTCGCGCGCCCCATAGTGACATTCGAGATCGGAAAACCGCAACAATTCCACGTCGAGCCGTACATTTGCGCGCACCCAGGCCGCGGGCCTTCGCGCTGAAGCCCAACCCGGCCGACGGTCAGGTACGCTCGGGGCGCGTCGAAGGTTCGTTTTAGCAATCACCGCGATAGACCGGCGAAACGACTTTAATAAACTTCCGACTTGTAGCAAGCGCCCCGTTGAGAGCGCAGAGTCGCGCGGACACGAAAGCGTGCTACTACTTGCTCCTCCGCTCCGCAGCCGGCATCAATGACCGTAGGGTCTCGTCGAGCAGAAGCATCTTGATTTTCGTTCGTCACAACGTCGGCGAGCAAAACGCTACGTTTCGCAGCGACGGCACGCGCCGTTGAACATTCTTGGTGAAGAGGAGCATGTCTCAATGAGACTTTCCATCACGGCCGCCTTTGCGGCAGCCGGTTTAGCGGCCACTGGCATACTAGCCGGCTGCGGGAGCGGCGCTTCGTCGCCGAGTTTCGCCCCTGCGGCCTCAACCCAGCAGCGCATTACGGAACCTGGATCGAACGCGCGGCAGAAGCGAGAAGCGACGAACTACTATCTCGTCACCCTCGACTCGCTCGGCGGAAATGTAAGCTTCGCGATCAACGTCAACGATGCCGGCCAAGCCAGCGGGACGTCGCTGTTGAAAACCGGCGCTGTCGAGCACGCCCAGATTTGGGAGAAACCCCCGCGTACGACCGATCTCGGCACGCTTGGCGGCCCGAACAGCGCGATTTTCCAGTATAACCACGGCGTTGCCGGCCAGTTCGTGGGGTGGTCTGAAACCTCCCGGGCCGACCCCTATGACGAAAACTTCTGCGGGTTCGGCACCTCGTACACGTGCCTCGGGTTTAGCTGGCAACATGGTAAGATGAGGGCGCTCCCGCTGCTTGGCGGAAATAATGACAACGCGAACGACGAAAACTGGCGCGGACAGATCGTTGGTGCGTCGGAGACCAATACCAAGGACTCGAGCTGCATCGCGCCGCGAGTCTATGATTTCCTCGGCGTTATTTGGCAGCCAAACGGCAAGATAACGACCCTGCCGCCATATTCAGGCGATACAGTCTCGTACGCCTATACGATTACCCAGTCCGGACAGATCGCCGTCGGACAATCCGGCACGTGTGCCTCCGCGGCAAATCACGCGGTGCTTTGGAAAAATGGCTCATCGCCGATCAATCTCGGTACGCTAGGGGGCACCGTCAACGTAGCACTGGACGTCAACGACTTCGGCCAGGTGATCGGCAACTCAGACCTTTCCGGAAACGCGGTGACGCACGCGTTTCTCTGGCAAAAAGGCACGCTCACGGACCTTGGCACGTTACCTGGCGACGAGAATAGCTTCGCCGGCGGCATCAACGATGAAGGCCAGATCGTCGGCGAATCGTGCGACGCGAGCGGAAACTGCCGCGGATTCCTTTGGGAGAACGGCACGATAACCGACCTCAACGCGTTCATTCCGCCCAGCAAAGACGTAAACGTGCTCTTTGGAGCCAACATCAACGATTTGGGACAGATCGTCGGAGCGACCGTTAACGCGCAAAGCGTAGAGCAGGGAATCCTGCTTACTCCGTACTGGAAACCTCACGTTGCGCCCAAGGGAATCTCGGCAGCTAAGAAGACCTTGCCCCAAAGCGTGCGGGTACAACTCCAAAACCCCCGCTCCAAGTTCTGGGATCTTCGCAAAATCAAGACTCCCCGATAGAGCGCCGCGCTAAAGGCTGAGACCGTTTGAGTGCGCTCAGCCTTTAGAAACTTACGCATGGGTGTCTCGATCCCGCTGCCGCTAGCGTGCCGAGGCGCCGCCTCTCCGATGACCTTCACGATCACGTCAGGATGCGAAATCAGTGCGGTGTGGCCCGCCTCGACGCGCTATCGAGAAGGTGGACGCGCGAGAGACGGGCTTATCCATGCGTCGTTTGCACCGTGAGTGTTGCCGAGCAACAGCCGTATCCGTGGAGCAGTGCGGCCGTTTGGCTTCCTACCGCCCAGAGCGAGCGCCCGCCGACGACGGTGACCGCATTCGGGTAGTTGGAATCGGAGTTGTTGTTCGATTCCAGAGTGCTTGGGCCAGGTACGGTTTTCCACTGCTTGCCGTCCCAGTGTTCGAAGAGGCTGCGCGGCGTGCCGTCGCCCGTGAACCACGTCCATAATCCAACTGCCCAAACGTCCTTCGACGACCTCGCGGTCACGCCGTAGAGCCAGTTGGTGAGTGGGTACGACCCCTTCGGCTCCATATTCGGGCTCTTCGTCTGGCTCCAGTTCGAACCGTTCCAATGCTCGATCAGCGTATGAGGCACGCGATTAGTCTTGCTCACCTCCACGTAGCCGACGGCCCAGACATCGCTCGATGAAACGGCGGTCACGCTTTCGAGAAGACTTTGAAAAAAGTGCTTGGGAAACGTCGCCTGCGTCCACGCAGTACCGTTCCAGTGCTCCGCGTAGACGGAACTGTTGGGATGGTCTAGGGTGCCTACCGCCCAAATGTCGTTGGGAGACGCGGCCGCGACGGACTCCAGAATGGTAACGCCGCCATATCCCGTCGCGCTGTTGACGATGCTCCACGCCTTTCCGTCCCAGTGCTCCGTAAGCGCGGCGAACCCACCGGTGCCGACCGCCCAAACGTCATTAGCCGAGAGTGCCACAACGCTTTCGAGCATGCAGTCGGAAATCGCGGGGCTTGGAACGACGGTCCACTTACCGCGGGTCCAGTGCTCGATGACGCACTCGTTCGACGGTTGGGGAGCGTATCCAACCGCCCACGCGTCGTTGCGCGAGACCGCCGCAACCGAGTGAAGCTGAGTATCGGCAGGCTCATCGGAGGCGGAATTGACGATCTCCCAGGCCGAGCCGTTCCAGTGCAAGATGAGTGAGTTGGTGTATTCTTGCGACCCGTGCGCCGTGCAGCAGTTATCGCCGACGGCCCAAACGTCCTTATTGGACGTGGAGCTAACGCCATAGAGAACGTCGTCGATGATTCCCGTGGTCTCAGGAGGGTCGTTGGGGCTGCTTACCACCGACCAGATGGAGGCAGTCTCGGGCGCGACAGCCCCTGCCGATTCGAGCGCATGCCTAGCGGCGGATGTTACAGGCAAGTATACCCCCGCGCTCGGAGCCGTTTGAGTGGCGCAGCCGGCAAGAAAAGCAGCCAGAGTTATTACGCCCGAGTGAAATGCCATAGAATGAAACGTGAAACTCGCGCGCGGCATAGAGTTACTCCCTTCTGCGAACAATATTGAATAAGGATGCGTGATCGCAACCACTAAAATAGTGCATCGCATTCATGAAAAGACTCTGAATGGTTTGCAATTTGGGAGCGCCTACTGTCAGCATTCACACGACGCGATCGACGAGTAACGAATCTTGTCGATTCAAGCCTTGCGCCCGCATGCTGAGACACCCGGTTGTGTGGGATAGTATTTTACCTTTTCCAGTGTCACTTCGACAGGCACTCAGAGTTTTGGAAGAATGCTGGGGTTTTGGTCCCGGGAGAGCCCTCGGACGGGGCGCATGAACTTACCGACCCTTACTAATCACCGATCCAAAGGGGTATGTGAAGCCGGTGATAGTTCTGGTAGGGTTACCGCCCGCGGGATATTTCCAGAACATGACGCTCGCGCTGCCGTTACTTGGACCGATCACCCTATGGTCAAGGCCTTGAATCCAGAACTGCTCGACATAGGAACCACCGTTCAGTGGCGTTGAGCCGACTTTATTTCCCTGACTGCCACTTATCGTGAACTGGTAAATGACATCGTTGTCTAAGTCGCCCACGGCAACATACTTGCCGTCCCACTTAACGCCTCCGGGAGCGTCGATGCCCTGGTTCAGCGTAATATTCGTAAATGAACTGCTGCCACTGGGAATCTCGGCAAATTCGAAAGCGCTTCCCGCGCTGAAGCCATCGACGTAGAGATTGCCCTGATTGTCGTAGTCGCACAAAACGTAGTGGTAGATGCTCGCATCCACGTACCTTCTGATTTTATGCGCCTTTGCGTGTTCGTAGACTTCAACGGCGCCTTGTGTGCTGCCGTAGCTGTCGGAAAAGTACGTCACGGCGAGATTCCCCGTCGTGTGATCGACGGAGCAACCGTAAGGGTATTCGTTTTTAATGTCTATGGCCCTGATTCGACTGGTGCCGCCGTGCGCGTACTCGAGGACGCTCGCGGTAGGGCCTGAACCCAAGTCTACGATCCAAACGTTGCCGGTCCGGTCGACACACTCGCCGCGCGGGTTGACGAATCCGGTCAAGGTTCCGACCAGCGCGCCCTGCGGGTATGAGAAGACGTAAACGTCACGGCTTCCCTGGTCAGAAATATAGAGGAGGTCGTCTTTGTTCGCGCCAGGAGCCATCCAGGAGGTATTGTGGTCCGCGTGGGCCTTTTCAGTGGCCGCCGTGGAACGACGAATCTGATTCATCGGTTGCCTGCTCAGCACCGACTCACTCGTATCACAGCTGACGAGAATCGCCAGGCCGGCAAAGGCGACGAATGCGAACCGCACCGAGCGAAAGACGTTCATTTTCTCCAGCAGACCCCCGAATGTTTAAGTTGCCTGATGCTACCACACGATCGCAAGAGCGGGACAGAATGGTGAAAAAGTCGCGCCTTTGGTGAAAACCTCTCACTCCGGTCAGCCGACCGGCTAAGCGGATGCTAAGTAGTTAATAGTAGAGCGACCTCCCCAGCCTCGCGTTCGAAACGGGGATCGCCCGTAACCTTAGCAGCAACGCTATAAGCGTCCCGTAGCATCGGAGCGGAGCCGAGTCTTTCGGCAACGGGGACCGCCGCGTCGATCAGGGAATGCGCATCGTCTCGCCGTTCTAGCTCGTGTGCGGCGGCAGCCGCAACGAGTTTCCTACTTACCCCTAAGCTGGCATTTTCTTGGCGATCCTCCTCGCGATCTGCGAGCATCCAAGCGTCTCGAAAGTTGCGAAGTCGCAAGGCATGGTGGGCAGCAAAATACGAGACGAACTCACGATGATACGCATCGCAAGACTCAAGGTGCTGTGCTCCGGGAAGCAGAGGCAAAGCGCATTCCCAATACCGCGTCGATAGCAGCGTCGTGGCAATGCTGATCGATATCTGCGCCCGCATGCGCTCGTTTGGCTGTTGCTTGGCGAGCAAAGCAGCAAAACGAGCCGTGCGCAGGCACTCAGCGTCGTTTCCCGCAAACGCGTGATACTCGGTGAGACTGTCGAGTGCATCTGCAGCTTCAAAGAGCGCTCCGGCTGCATAGGCCTGCTCAAAGGCGCCGACGAGGCCTTCCAGGCGCTGCCACGACGGACGCCAACACTTAGCGCTCATCAGCAGGTGATTGCGCAGTTTCCATATCGCCACAGTGATCCGCGCGCGAAGGCGAGGGGACGCAGCTCTAACGTCGCACAAGGCTGTTTCGGCATTTGTGATGCAGTCGTATGCCGTCTCCAGATCCCCCGCGTTACAGAATGCTGTACCAAGTTGATAGAGGCTTTCCGCGTACAACTCCTTAACGCGCGGCGAACCGCTTGGCTGAATGGCTCGCAACCGTGAATTCGCGCGACGGGCCAGGCGAAGCGCCTGCGTCTCTTTACCGGCATAGTAGGTAAGCTCGGATCCCATAAGGTCGATATAGGCGCGCGTCGCATCTCGTAATGGCGATGAACTTGTGACGAGATGCTCTGTCCAAAGTGTGAGCGCGGCGGAATAGGCATATTGCGCCCGCTCGATCTCACCAAAACGTAGTGATATTGAGACACTTGCGTGCAAGGCTTCGACCTTCTCGCGTGTTGACGGGGAAATGCGGACGAGAACGTCACATTCACGGAACGCCGCGTTCATGTCACCGCAAACGGCGCTATGCATGGCACGATGCATAAGTACCCGAAACTCGTCAAGCTCGGGAAGGTACTCTAATGTCGCCGCGTCGTTACTCCAACAGAAACGACGGATCACACGTCTGCAGATATCCGATCGCTCGCGATAACAGTATCCGCACGATATTCCGAGCATAGTTGCGACCTCTCGAATGGAACGCCCTTCGAGGCATTGAAGAGTGATAATCGCGTATTGGCGTAGAGCGCGGTCCTCTCTTCCGGCGATCAGGTCGGCGTCTCGACATTGCTTGGCGCCCTCGCGGACGAGTTCGCGGATTCGATCGATCACAGCGCGTTCCGCGTCACGGGCTCCTCCGCCATTGGCGAGGTCCCGAAAAAAATGGGCAACAAGAGGGTTCTTGCGGAGCGCACGCGGCTCGCCCAAGTGCCGGAACAGATGTTTCACGGTTACATTAAAGGGAGCGTTCGAGTCCATCTTAGGCGGTGCGACCTCCTCGTGTCTGTGGAGCAATCGCTCTCGAATTTGCCAGCCTGGCACAATCACCTACTTCCGGTTGCGTTGCATAAGCGCCGAAAGTGACGTATTCGGCAAGCCAAGGCATTCGGCGCTTTCCGCGAGGGATGCGCGGCTTGACCCACGGCGCTGCGGCGGGAAGCTCGCCCTAGCGCGCGTGCGGGCGACACTGCTGCTCGCCCGGCCGGAACAAAATCGGTCGGTGGATGCCGATTACTTTCTGCAGCGCGTGGCCTTGGTCGGCGCTTTGGCCGCGTTACAACGTGTTGGTAACGGGCGTTGCTTATCCGGCTTCTACGAATCGGGGACCGGCTCGCGCCGATCCCCACTTCTAGTCGGGTGAAGCCTAGAGCACCCTGCTATTCTTTTGCCCACACAGCTTTGATCGCGTTGAGTGTCGCCCGCGGTTCGTGTTTGTCTGCAGGCCGCTTCGGGAATGGGTTCCCGGCGCCAGGGAATACGTACTCCCTGTCAACCGGTTTGTCCGCATTAAGCCCGAACCACGCTTCGTCCCAATAGCAGCCCGCAAATGGCGGAGTGGGCGCGATGTTCTGTGCGCCTTCGCCGTTGGAGCCGCCGCCGATTTGAAGGTGTGGCCATCCGGCTTTCGACCACTCATCGTTCCACTCGAAGTAAAAACCGCCGGAACCGACGCCTCGCTGACTCGTTGAGTTGGCATAGAGTTCTTCGGCGTTCGAGGTCACTTGGGCTGCGAGGAACTGGATATTGGGATTCCCGCTCGCAGGCAAGTCGCGGACATGTTCCCAGGGCAGCTTCCCGTCTTGGTTCCCCGGGAGTCCCCAGTAGGGAGCCCCACTCCAAGGTTTACCTTTCGGCCAATCCGCCGGCGGAAACGAACCCGCTGGATAAGTATTCTCGGGGCAAATGTGCGATGTTTGGTCGTATGTGGCGCTTGACTGGGTCCACCACCCTGCACTCGCTCCATACTCAGCCATGATCTGCGGCTTTTTTGTGGCCGCCTTGATCTGTTTCCAGATGTCGGTAAACGTATACCCACGATACGAATCGATGCCCCATGCGTCAATCGCGAAGTCATTTGCTTCGCCGGCAACCAACGTGGTAAGCTTGCCATCTGCCACAGTGTCCACCATCGTCGTTGTGATGATCTTCTTCGACTTGGTGGCTTTGTAACCGGTCCGAATCGAGCTAGCGATCTGGTTAAGGTTCTTCCACCACTCAGGTATCTTGATGAGTTCTCCGTCGTTGATCTCCGAACCTAAGGAGAATCCCATGACTGCCGGGTAAGCCGCGTACTCCTTAGCCGTTAGTTCATAGACCGCTTTCAGGGCTTTGAATTTCGCGGGCACGTTCAGCACGTCGTGTCCACCGAAGAAAATGCTCAGAACAACGTAAAGCGGGTGGCCGGGGCAGCCGTTCCACGCCTTGTTGAGGAATTTGTCGATCTTGCCGGTTTCATAAGGCTTCAGTTTGTTACCATTGCCCAAATCAGGTAGATATGGCTTGAAGCTATCCAAGCTCACGTTATACACTTTGACCGCGTTTACGCCCGCAGCGCACATGGCGTCGAGATCGGGTCCCCAGATCGGCTCGTTGGCGTCGTCCAAAGGGTTTGGATCCGAGTAATCGTCAACCTGCGTGTTCCCGTAATCGACGCCTTTGATGTAGAACGGTTCGCCGTTGAGGAGAATGCTTCGGCCGCTCACCGTCCACTGGGTCTTGGCTGCAGCGCGGTGCGCCCCCGAATCGGCGCTGCCCGGATATCCAGAACGCGCAGCGCTTTGCTGGATCGTCGCGGGCGCGCCGATCTGCGCCTGCGACCCGCCGCAGCCGATGAATATGAGAGCCGCCGTGCCGAGGCCGACTGCATAGCGGCAAAACGCGAACCGGCGCCGAGCCATAACATTCATATGGTAAACCTCTCTGAAGTAGAACGATTTGTGACTGACCTTTGCCGCGAACTGATATTGAGGAACCGTGCGCGGCTCGCCGCGCCTACGTCGTCTGCAACTCAGCATTTTGGCGCACCGGGTCGCTCGACGATTTCAATGTAAAGGGCGCGCTTTCGAAAGCTCCTCAGCATAATAAGCTTGCGCCTTTCTGCGATTTTTGTCAACGCAAGGCAAGCACGAAACTCAAATTGGCACGACTCTGGACGCGGTTTGCTGAGCGGTGCTTGCGTGGCGTTTAATATGGTGAGAAGCGTTGGCGTGCAGGCAAACTAGTGCGACGCGGCAGCAACATAATTGCAGGTCATCGGCCACACGTGAAGGCGATGCCGGATGCGATGAGCATCACAATCATTAGTTTGCGATCCCACCGATAAGGGCCGGGCGCTGGCGAGCAAGGGCGTCTAGCTGAATGAGAGAAGCTACCGGAATGAATATTCGCCGCGGTTCTTTGCTAGCGTCCGTCGCCGCCGCTCTGACGCTGGCCATTATCATGCCGGTTCCTGCGAAACCAGCGGCTTCGGGTTTCCTCGGTCTGGTGCTCATGAACATGCGAAGCCTCTCCGATTCCCAGTTCGCAAGCCTGGTGCACTGGGCGCGCGCCGGCGCTCCCTCACCGAAAATCGGTGGTCCGGCGTTCAGCGTTGAGCTTGATATTGTTCGCACCCTGAATGAGCCCGACCGGCATGCCATGCTGGTGTTTCTGCGCGGCGGGGGCCGTTCGGCCCTGAACGCGCGTGGCGCGACTGACGCAGACATCGGAAGCCGCAAGCCGGTGAACGTCCCGCCCGCGGCGCCCGCACCGACTCCGACGCCGAACCCCTACCGTTCCCTCGAGTTCGGAAGCCCCACGATCGGCGGTGCTCCCGCGGGAAACATCGTCATATTTGGCGGCTGGGCTGCCGTCAAACGTGACGGCCGCGGCGCCCGCGCCTGCCTCTCGTTTAAGAACACGGACTCCCGCACCGCAACGCGCGTGATCTTCCAATTTCCGATCTCGGATGACGCCGGCGCTGCGCTCGCACAGCTGGACCTCGATCGTCGTGGCACCTTTTCGCCCGGCATCGACATCCACGGCTGGCCGAGCATGGCAAACTGGCAAAGTAGCCAGAACCGCGGCTATGATGAGAACTGTACCAGCGTCAGCGCAGGTGTTCCGGCGCTTCCGCTTTTGGCCGCGCGCTTTGCGACGTACCGTATTCTGCGCGTCGAGTATGCTGACGGAACTTCCTGGACGCCGCCGACAAGCCCGTCGCCATAATCGTCCTTACGCCAAACGCGATGTCCTCGCGCGTCCGCGCCGCTATGGCGTCGCTATTCATATCGTTGGCGCTCACGGCGGCTCCGCCGTCGCGACTCAGGAACCCCGCTTAACCGGGGAAGTGCCGCCCGGGGCCGCGGCTCCTTCACACTTTCTTTATGCGGGGCGTCCATTATAGCGGGAGCTGCGAAAGGAGCCGCGCTGTGTCGCACCAGTCTCGAGTATCACACTTTCTCGCCTTCATCCCCGTTGTGGGGTTACTGTTAAACGGCTGCACGAACGCAAATAATTCCTCGGTGATTCCAGGTTCAGGAGGCTCGATGACGGAGAGTTCTTCGTCGGCCGGCGCGAAGACGCGGCCTCAGACCAGTGCCGGATACACCGTCAAGGATCTCGGCGTGCTGTCGGGCGATACCATCAGCAGCGCTACTGCGTTAAACGCCACCGGTCAAGCTGCCGGTGAGTCGGATACGCCGGGCTCGGCGATCGGCAGCCTCTTTGCAAACGGCGTCGTGAAGAACATCGACACGCTCAACGCCGGAGTTTCGATTGGCGAAGCGATCGATGCCAACAGTCAGGTCGCGGGATACATGCTTACATCGCCGAGCAGCCCGTTCCACGCGTTCCTCTATAGTAACGGCACGATGCAGGATATCAACAACTCCAAGCTGTTCCCAGCCGGCACTCAAGCCTTTGGGATCAACGATTCTGGCGACGTCGTGGGTAAAGGCGACGTGAGCAGCAGCGGGATTTTCCACGCGTTTCTGTATGCCGGCGGGAAGATGGTTGACATCGGCACGCTCGGCGGTACTCAGGGCACCGCGTATGCGATCAACGATTCGAATCAGATTGTCGGCGCCTCGCTGACCGCAAGCGAAGTGGAGCACGCGTTTCTGTATGCGAACGGAAAGATGACCGACCTCGGCTTGCCGAAGGGCGCGATTGCGACCGGAGCGACCGCCATTAACAGCAAAGGTACGATCGTGGGGACGATCTACCCCGGCGGCGGCAGCGACGCGGCGCTTTACAGCAACGGCCAATGGACGAACCTGGGGAATTTCACCGGCGCGGTGGGTTCGTCTGCGACGGGGATCAATACGAACGGTCAGATGGTCGGGACTGCCCAATTCCCGAATATTTACCATCCTTTTAGAGCCGGAAAGCACGTTCCGTTCATCGTGAGGAGCGGCAGCCTCGTAGACCTCAACACTTTGATAGCACCCGGCTCGGGTTTCACGCTCACCGATGCGGTGGGCATCAACGATTCCGGCCAAATTGCGACAGATGCGACGAACACCAGCGGCCTAAAACACGCGGTAGTCTTGTCGCCTAAATAACAGCTGGGCTTTGCTAGGGCCCGCTTAAGGGGACGTCGCCACCCTGGGCCCTAGCCGCAGCTCGTAGGCAAGATACGCATGGCCGGAACGCCGGCGGCACCTGACTACGGTGAGAGTTTAAATACCGTCCCGAAGTTGCCGTTGCCGCGCCTGCAAACACGCAGACCGGCAACGCGGTCGTCGGCGCCGACGCCTCCTGCAGTAAATTCTACTTCTGCCGTACCCAGAAAGTTGTGTCCCGTTTAAGGCCTTAAGCGGACGTTGACCCACTGCCGCGCAGTCCGTAAGCATCGCCCAGTAGCCCTGCATCCCTGCGCCTCTGCACGGCCTCGCAATTTGCGAGGCGTAAGGCCGTGCAATACCAAGTTACAATGGCGTTGAGTCCGCCGAAGCGGTAAGGCGCGCCGTCTCTTCCTTCGCGATCTGCGCGACGTCGGGATCGAGCGAATCCGCTGCCGCTTTGAGCTGCGCTAAAGCAAGCTCCTTCTTCCCCTGCGCTGCGTAGGCTCGCGCGAGCAGGTAATGCACGCGGCCGTCGTAGGGCGCGGCGGCGACCCCCTTGAGCAATGCTGCTTGAGCCAACGGATAGAGATCGTTCTTTTCGTAGTCGATGCCTAAGTTCACGTACGACTCGGGAACGTACGGATCGACGGAAATCGCTTCCACGTAGTACGCAACGGCCCGCTTCCAGTCGCCCCGAAGGTCGGCGAGGTAACCAAAGTTGACGAGCGCTTCAGGGCGTTCGGGCTCCAGGCGGCGCGCGCGCGTAAAGACGCCGATCGCGTCGCCATAGAGGCCGGCCTGTATTTTTGCCACTCCCACATTGTCGAGGCAGGCATAGTTCGTGGGATCGGCATTAAGACAGTTGTTCAGGTAACCGAGCGCCGTGGTGTGATCGTGGATGTCGAGGTACGCCATGCCGGCGCCATTGAGCGCGGCAATCGACGTCGGGTCGCTATCGAGCGCCCGGCGAAAATAGACGATCGCCTGAGCCGGGCGATGAAGCGCCTCATAGACTTCGCCGAGCTCCTCCTGCAGAACCGAGTCGGTCGGATTGGCGTTTGCCACGCGTTGCATCTCCGCCTGATATTGCGGCAGATCGCCCTTGCGCAGATGCAGCAGAACTAAGTCTCGAATCGAATCGGTGCCCGGCAACGCGCTTTGGAACTGGAAGATCGCGTCGTCCACATGTCCCTCGCTGGCATAGACGACGCCGAGGCGATTGTGCGTCTCTTTATCGTGCGAATTGCGCGCGAGAAGCTGCTGGTAGATCGCTTCGGCTTTATCGAAGCGTCCCTGACGGTAATAGAGGTCGCCGAGAAATCGTGCCGCCTCAACACCTTTCGGATGCGTCGCGACAAAACTCTCCATTGCTTCGACCGCTCGATCGAGCTGCCCGGCGGCGATCAGCTGGCGCGAATAAAGGATCGCGGCCTGTTGGTCCACTGCGGCGTGGGCGTCGATCGGAATGATATCCGCGTCCTGTGCCCGTACCGACCCCGCGAACGTCGCGGTCAATGGCAGAACCGCCAAAACCAGGGCGGCAAATGCGCGTCGAATCATGGTAGACACCTCTTCGACGACTATAGCGCACGGCTGCTGGGCGGCGTGACGCCGCGCTAGCGGACGAGGGGAAGCACGTTGCTGGGGGTGAGCGGGTAGAACGTCATCGCGATGACGGCGACGGCGCAGACGGCCGCGCTGGCCCAGGCCAGTGGAACGAAGGGGCGTAGGTCAGCCCCATGCTGGCCGTCCTCGGGGGCATACATCGCTCGGATCACCTTGGCGTAGGCGTAGAGCGAGATCGCCGTGCCCACGATCAGTGCAGCAGCGAGCCAGATATAACCGTTCGCCACCGTCACCGCGAGGATCAAGATCTTTCCGAGGAAACCCGCGGTCGGCGGCAAGCCGGACAGGGCCAGCAAAAAGACGGTCATCGCCGCGGCAAGCCACGGGCGCCGGCGCGCCAGGCCGTTATAACTGCTCAACTCCGACCCCTCTTCGTTGGGGCCCGAGATCGAGGCGGCGACGGCAAACGCGCCCAAGTTCATGAAAGCATACGCCGTCAAGTAGTAGATCGCGTAACGCAGCCCGAGCGGCGTTCCGCCCGCCAGCGCGACGACGATATATCCGATCTGCGCGATGCCCGAATATGCCAGCAGCCGCTTGAGGTCGCGTTGCGCAAGCATGCCGACGTTGCCCACGATCATCGAAATGCCGGCCACGATCCATACGGGCAACAAGAGTCTTGCAGCGACTCCCGCCGGCAGCGCGGCATAGGTGAAACGCACGAAGACGGCGAGCGCTCCGGCCTTGGTTACCACGCTCATGAAAGCGGTGACCGGCAGCGGCGCCCCCTCGAAGACGTCGGGCGTCCAGGTGTGGAACGGCACGAGGCTCAGTTTAAAGACCAGGCCGATCAGAAACATGCCGGAGCCCATCCAAAAGATCGGGTTTGAGGCCAGCGACGGATTGAGCAGGTCGGACAGCATGACGCTTCCGGTCGCGCCGAAAAGCAACGCCGCGCCGAAAAGCAAGAACGCCGTGGCAGTCGAGCTGAGGATCAAATACTTCAACGCCGATTCTCGCGCGGTCTTTCGATCCACGGCAGCACAGAGTGCATACAATCCCAGCGAGAGCAGTTCGAGCCCGAGGAAGATTGCGACCAAGTTCGCGGCGCCCGCCATCAGCATCGCGCCGCAGGCGCTCCACAGCATGATTGCAACCGTGCCGGCGACTCGCGACGCCGGGCCGATTGCACTATAGAGCAGCAACGCGCCGGCCGTCCCGATCAACACGATCTCTTCAAAGACCGTCGCGAATCCGCCGGTCATGAAACCGCCGTAGAACGCATCGTACTCGTGGCCGAACTGCCTTCCGGCAACGACGGCGGCGACCAAGACTCCGAGCAGCCCAATAACGATTGAAACGTAGCGTGACTGCTTGCGGCCGGCAACGAGATCCGCGAGCAACACGGCAAGGCCGGCCGCTGCGAGGACGTCGATCGGCGCAATCGCGTTCCAATCGGCGCTCGTGAACGAAAGGGTCATGGGAGAGGCCCGCTTTGCACGGTGGTAACCGCGGTGTCCAAGAGCGGCTTGGGATAGACCCCAACCAACACCAGCGCGGCCAGCAACGGCGCGACGGCAAGGCCTTCGATCCACGTGAGATCGGCTCGCACCGGTAAGTCCTTACGCTGCGGACCGTTCATGATGCCTTGATACAAGCGCAGCATGTACGCCGACGCCAGCACGATCGCAATCAACGCGACGATCGCGGGCCAGACGTAACCGCTCTGATAGACGCCGATCAAGATCAGCAACTCGCCGGCGAAGCCGGCCAGTCCCGGTAAGCCCAAGGCCGCGAGCGCAGCAATGCAAAGCGCGCCGCTAAGACGCGGATTGCCCCAGCCCAAACCGCCGAGTTGCGGGAGCGATCGCGTCTCTTCGCGCTCCTCGACGTAACCAAGCACGAGAAACAACACCGCCGAAAAGAGGCCGTGAGCGACGATATAGACCAGCGCGCCATCCAGCGCCAGGCGATTCCCCGACGCGATTGCGAGAATAATCAATCCGAGGTGCGAGAGCGACGAGTACGCGACGACGCGCTTCACGTCGTTCTGCACGAGTGCGATGACGGCGCCGTAGACCAGCGATATGAGTGCCAGCACGATCAACGGCGTAGCATACCGATAGAGGGCGGCGGGCATCATCGCGGTGGCGATCGCCAGAAATCCGTAGAGCCCGGCCTTTGATTGCACCCCGGAGACCACCGACGTCATCGGCGAGGGAAGGCCGGCGTAGGCCGGCGGCATCCACGTATGCAGCGGCCAGACCGGCGTCTTCACCAAAAAAGCGAAGGCAAAGCCGGCGAAAATCCAAGGCGCCCAGCCGCCGACGAGCCCAACGCCGGGAAGACCGATCACGTCGGTCGATCCGTAGATGACGCCGAACGCGGCGGTCGCCAGCAGCAGCGTCAAGCCGCCGGCAAAGTTATAGATAAAATAGCGCCACGCGGTCGCCGGATGTTCGCCCCAGCCGACCAAGGCGAAGAACACGGGAACGAGCATCAGATCCCAAAACAGTGCAAAGACCAACAAGTCGCGCGACAGGAAGAGTCC
>Ga0265760_10000238_pt1 | contig 15023 bp, 12 predicted proteins | sample NZIome_2_FD_200831 | JGI IMG/M metagenome (GOLD analysis project Ga0265760, IMG submission 200831) | Metatranscriptome of rhizosphere microbial communities from Maridalen valley, Oslo, Norway - NZI1 (Metagenome Metatranscriptome) | ecosystem: Host-associated > Plants > Roots > Rhizosphere >...
CGCACCGACCGCAAAGATCGATCGGATGCGTGCCCTCGGCGCGAAACTGGTGCCGGTGTCTTACGAGGCCGCGTGGCGCGCCCTCGGTGATCGCGCCTATCCGGGAGTGACCGGAACGTTCGTGCATCCCTTCGATGACCAGAACTTCATCGCGGGCCACAGCACCATGGGATTCGAGATTCTCGAAGACGCACCGGACACGGTCGCCGTAATCGCCGCCATCGGCGGCGGTGGACTCATTACCGGGGTGGGCAGTGCCTTGAAAGCGTTGAAACCGGCGATCAAGGTTTGGGGTGTGGAACCCGAGACGGCCGCGCCGACAGCCTTGTCGTTTTCCATGGGCTCGCCGCAGATCTTCAAGGACTGGAAGGCCTCGTTCGTCGACGGCGCCGGCGGCCAAAGTCTCTTCCCGCGCATGTGGGAGCGGCTGAAGCCGGTGGTTGACGGCGCAATCGTCGTCAGCCTGGAGCAGACCAAGGAGGCGATGCGCATGCTGGCGGAGAAGGCACGGGTCGTCGCGGAGGGCGCAGGTTCGTTATCGCTGGCCGCCGCGCTCACCGGCAAGGCCGGACCGGGACCGATTGTCGCCGTTGTCTCCGGAGGCAACATCGACATGGCCAAGTTTTGCGATCTCGTATCCTCGCCTGCACATTGAGATTGCCCCGCACATTGAGGTTGGCCATCTAAACGATCCGGCCCCTGCGGTCCTCCAACCATGGACAAAAGGAATGTCCATGGAACTGCACCCAATTCTCTCTGCCATGCGCCGCAATAAGGTCGGCGCCATCGTAATCGTCGTGCAGACGGCCATCACCTTGGCCATTTTGTGCAACAGCCTGTTCCTTATTCAGCAGCGGCTGCGTTCCAGCGAGCGGCCGACGGGCTTGCAGGAACAGGACATTTTCACGATAGCCAACCAATGGGTGGGGAATCCGCCGGATCTGGCGGCCAAAGTGCAGGCGGATCTGGCCGCACTGCGCGCGCTGCCCGGGGTTGTTGACGCCTTTGCCTCCCAATCCTATCCGCTTTCCAATGGCGGCTGGGGTGACGGGGTCTCGCTCGAAGCCGCTGACGCGCACTGGGTGACTAACAGCGCACTCTACTTCGCGGACGAACATGGCCTATCGACCTTGGGCCTCAAGCTCGTTGCCGGCCGCAACTTCGATGCCTCGGAAATCGTCGAGCGCAACGACATGGAGGGCAAGCCGCCCGCCGCGATTATTGTCAGCCAGGCCTTGGCGACGAAACTGTTTCCGAATGGAGACGCGTTGGGCAAATCAATCTACCTGGGCACCTACAAGAGCAAGGCGCCGATCGTCGGCATCGTCGAGCGATTGCAACAGCCCTGGGTTTCAGTCACGAACAATCGCGTTGAATACGCCATGCTTCAACCGTACCGCTTCGTCGAGCAGTACTCTCACTACATCGTGCGCGCGAAGCCCGGCCAGCTCGAGGCCGCGATGAAAAGCGCGCAGAAGCAATTGCTTAGCCTCAACCGCGGGCGAATCAACGAAAAGACACGCACCATGGCCGAAACCCGACAGCGCGCCTATCGCGACGACCGCGGTCTCGCGATCATCCTCGCTGTTGTGAGCGGGGTACTGCTGATCGTGACGGCGTTCGGGATCATTGGCATCACAAGCTTTTGGGTGTCGCAGAGGCGGCGCCAGATCGGCATTCGGCGCGCAATGGGAGCGTCGCGCACCGCCATCCTGCGCTACTTTCAAACCGAGAATCTCATGATTGGCACCGCGGGCGCGGTTCTCGGAGTCCTTCTAGCCCTGACCTTGAACTTTTTGATGGCAAGCAAATTCGAAATGGCGCGTCTTGATATCGGCTCGACCCTGGTCGCTGCGGTCATCGTGTTGCTGCTGGGACAGATCGCCGTTCTCTGGCCTGCCCTGCGCGCGGCCTCAATCTCTCCGGTAGTCGCGATCCGCAATACCTAGCGATTCCGCCGCTCGTGACAGCGCCGCAACCGGCCGGCGGCGCAGCATAGGCCACGACTGCCGCCAAATAATGCCGCGCAAATTTCATATTGGCCCAGTAAAGTGGACCTGATCCTGGCCATTCAACTGTGGGGTTCTAAATGTCTGTTTCTATGTTCGATGTATCGATTCCGATCTTTGTGCTGAGTCTGAATAATCTGCGTGCGATTCTCGACAAGGCGGCGACGCACGCTGAGGCGAAGAAAGTTGACCCGAAGGCGCTGCCAGCGACGCGCCTCATTGTTGATATGCTGCCGTTGTCGGCACAGATCCAAATCGCCTGCGATACCGCGAAAGGCGCGGCGGCGCGCTTGGCGGGCGTGGAGATCCCGAAACATGAGGACACGGAGTCGACCATTCCGGAACTCAAAGCGCGGGTGACCAAGACGTTGGATTTCATCAAGAGCATCAAGCCGGAGCAACTGCAGGGAGCAGACACGCGAGATATTGAGTTGAAGTTCCCGTCCGGAACCTTGAAGTTTACGGGTCTTAGCTATCTGACGAATTTTGTGCTGCCGAATTTCTTTTTCCACATGACGATGACTTATGCGCTGTTGCGGAAGAACGGGGTCGAGCTTGGCAAACGGGATTTCTTGGGACCAACGCAGTAACGCACAGCCTCAGCAAAAAAAGTGGTGGGTCCACTTACCACGGAATTAGCGCACCAATTGGCTTGTTCAAGGGTCGAATACCGGCGGAACTGCTATACAGAGGGTATTTCACTATGGGCGGCGCCTCTATCGGCATGGATTCCGTCTTCGAGGTTGGACTCAAGCTTCCTGATATCAAGGAAAGCCCGTATTACGGGGTCCGGGCGCTGAAGCTGCATGGCCAAATGGTGGCTTGCACGCCCGTAAACAAATCTGCGGAGGTCAATAGTGTCGTCGTTGCGATGAGCATCGAGCGGCGTGCTGCTTTGCTGAAGAAGTCGCCGATGATCTACTACATCACCGATCACTACGCTCCGCATCCAACGATACTGATTCGGTTGTCCAAGATTTCCCGCTCGGAGCTCGAGCGGACTCTGCGTATGGCCTGGGAATTTGCCGCCTCGCAGGGTACCGTGCCGCGATCGCCTGGCAAATCGAAGCGGCTTTAGTTAACAGTGTCCAATAGGCCGGCTGCCGGGAATGAGTCCTATCGACCGATACCGGTAGATCGCCAGACGGCGGTCATCCACCCATCAAGCCCATAACGCTGATATGGGGAGGGCGCGAAGATTGTCGGCGACCGAGAGCGTTTGAACTCCATCGTACAAAACGATCCCCTGCTTAAATGCAGATCCAGCGGCGCCGGCTGATTGGTAATGCGAAGCCGCCTATCTGGGAAAGTGGTGGGCCCGCTCGGACTCGAACCGAGGACCAAGGGATTCACTGAACCCCGCCGTTTCCGGAGGGAGTGGACTATCTCTTCACCCCGGTGGGGTGCGGGACGCTCTAGCCTGTCATTAAGCGCGGCTTATACGCGCTCAGGTAGTCTCTGCACCTTCCGGCGGTGTACCGCCGGCTTGGCTCAGGGTTGCCATCAGCTTCGAAAGCTGGTCAGGTTCCCCTGAATTCATCCCGTCCACTTCGCACCTTGCGATGCGAAGGCACCATTATTGATGAGTCCCCTGCTCTAACCAACTGAGCTACAGGCCCGACGGCGCGCATCTTAACATGCGGCGTCCCACAGCAGCCCCGCCGGCTGTTGGGTTATCGTAGATCGGCCAGTGAAAACCCCGCCTATACCCGACCTGCCCATTAAAGAGGCCCTGCCGGCACTCCATGCGGCATTGATGACACGCCCCGCGGTGCTCCTCCAGGCTCCGCCAGGCGCGGGTAAAAGCACGGTCGTGCCGATCGCGTTATTGCAGGCCCCCTGGCTCAAGGGTCTGAAGATCCTGATGCTCGAACCACGCCGCATCGCCGCGCGAGCAGTGGCCATGCGCATGGCGGCGCTGCTGGGGGAACCCATCGGCCGCACGGTTGGTTTTCGCACGCGCCTGGAGACGCGCGTCGGCCGCGAGACGCGCATCGAAGTGGTGACGGAAGGCATTCTCACCCGCATGCTGCAAGAGGACTCCGCGCTCACAGGCGTTGGCTGTGTGATTTTCGACGAGTTTCACGAGCGCAGCCTGAACGCCGACCTGGGACTCGCGCTTTGCCTCGAGAGCCGGGAGAACCTGCGAGAAGATCTGCGGCTGCTGGTGATGTCAGCGACGCTCGACTTGAAACCCCTCGTGCGGCTGCTAGGCGATGCACCGATCGTATCCGCGGAGGGACGCAGCTTTGAAGTAACGACGCACTATGTGCCGCGGCGCAATGAGATTCATCTTGAACTGCAGGTTTCACAGGTCCTGCGCGCAGCATTGCGCGAGCATGCGGGAGACCTTCTGTGCTTCTTGCCGGGTGCCGCTGAAATCCGCCGCGTGCAGCGCACATTGCAGGAGTCCGATCTCGACCGCGGCGTTCGAGTCATGCCGCTCTATGGTGAGCTTGAAGGAGCGGAGCAGGATGCGGCACTCGCGCCGGCGGTTCCTGGCGAGCGCAAAATCGTGCTGGCGACCAGTATTGCTGAAACCAGCCTCACGATTGAAGGCATTCGCATCGTCGTTGACGGTGGAATGCGGCGCTATTCGGAATTCGATCCCAACACCGGCATGAGCCGGCTGGTGACCGGAAAAGTGTCGCAGGCGGCGGCGGATCAACGGCGCGGACGCGCCGGCCGCTTGAGCGCGGGAGATTGTTACCGTCTGTGGTCGGAAGGCACGCAGGCCTCCTTGAGCCCGCAGACGCCGCCGGAAATCCTGCATGCCGATCTCGCGCCGCTGGCGTTGGAACTGGCTTGCTGGGGCGCCACGGATGCCGACAGCCTCGCCTGGCTCGATCCGCCGCCCGCCGCGCCCCTGGCCCAAGCAAGAGAGTTGCTGCAGCAGCTCGAGGCCATCGACGCGGCGGCGCGCATTACCGCGCATGGCCGCACTCTGGCTAAGTTGGGGATGCATCCGCGCCTCGCGCACATGCGAATCGAGGCACAAGAACTCGGCGCCGAGCGCCTGGCGTGTGATCTCGCCGCGATCTTGAGCGAGCGCGACATCCTGCGCGCCAATGCAGGTGCCCGCGACGCCGATTTGCGGCTGCGGGTTGCCGTGCTGCGTGGCGATCAGCGTGACTTGCCCGCGGGCGTCACCGTGGATGCTCGCGCCCGCTCGCAGGCGCAGCGCACTTCCAGCAATTGGCAAAGAGACTTGGCACGCGCTTCAACCGACTTAGGTGATCCGCACCAAGCGACCGGAATCCTCCTGGCGTGGGCCTATCCGGATCGCATCGCACAGAGCCGCGGCGATGGCGGCCGGTATCTGCTGGCAAACGGCCGCGGTGCTCGCTTTGCCGAGGCCCAGGCACTCGCTAAGTCCGAATTCATCGTGGCGGCCGAGCTCGACGGCGCAGAGCGCGATGCGCGAATATTTCTCGCCGCGCCCATTGGCCTCGACGATTTGAATGCGCACTTCGGCGCCCTGATTCGCGAATCAGCGCAGATCCGCTGGGACGATCGCCTCGGAGCCGTGAGCGCCAAACGCGAACGGCGCCTTGGAGCGCTGCTTTTGGCCTCGTCCGAGATGCGTGACGCCGATTCCGAGGCTTTGCAGCAGGCAGTGCTCTTGGGACTCAAGCAGGTCGGCGTCGCGGGACTGCCCTGGACCAAGGAGCTGCGTCAGTGGCGCGCGCGGGTCATGCTGATGCGCCACTACCAGATCGCCGCTCCTGCGCCTTGGCCCGATCTCAGTGACGCGGCGCTCGAACGGGACATCGAGCAGTGGACCCCGGCGTGGATCATGGGATTCACGCGGCGCGAACACTTTGCAAAATTGGACTTGAGTAACGCGCTGCGCTCTTTCCTGAGCCACGCCCAAGCAGCCATCTTGGAACGAGAAGCCCCGACCCATTTCACCGTTCCGAGCGGCTCGCGCATCCCGATAGACTATCTGGACGGAGAGAATCCGAGCTTGTCGGTACGGCTGCAGGAACTATTCGGCTTGAATTCGACGCCGGCGGTGGCCGGCGGCAAGCTGCCGCTGGTGCTCAAGTTGCTGTCGCCGGCCGGCCGGCCGGTGCAGATCACCAAGGATCTGGTGAGCTTTTGGAATCGCGGGTACCACGATGTGAAGAAGGATTTGAAGGGCCGCTATCCGAAACATTATTGGCCGGACGACCCGTACACGGCCCAAGCCACGCGCCGTGCCCGGCCGCGTTAAGATCCGCATTGCCGTTACTCGCATCTGCCAGCACTCCAAGGAACCTTGCATGCGTCGGATAGCCTTATTTCCAGCTCTTTTCAGCCTGTCTTTTGCAGCGCTCTTGAGCCTGTCCTCGACCAGTGTTGGCGCGACCGCAAACGCGAGCGCCGGGGTCGCGATGGATCCCGCCCCGGCGGCGCGATTTGCGGGCCTGGCGCTCAAATGCTTGCACGATGAATACCCCAATCACATCAGCCTGACGATGGACCGCGATGCGGACGCGCAACCTCCACACGCGTTGACGCCCGCGTTTTACGGATGCTTCGACTGGCACTCCGATGTCCACGGGCACTGGCTGCTGGTAAGGCTGCTGCGCTTGATGCCGAACGCGCCGTTTGCCGCACGGGCGCGCAGCGAGCTTGCGCGCAGTTTCACGCCGGAAAACATTGCGGGCGAGTTGAGCTACCTGAAACATCCCGGCCGCGCTTCTTTCGAGCGGCCCTACGGGCTTGCATGGCTGCTGCAGCTCTGCGCTGAATTGCGCGAGTGGAATGACCCACAGGCAAAGCAATGGTCGGCAACGCTTCTGCCTCTTGAAACCGAAGCCGCGTCTCGCATCAAGACCTGGCTGCCGAAGTTGCACTATCCGATCCGCATCGGCGAGCACGACCAGACCGCCTTCTCATTCGGGTTGATATGGGATTGGGCCGGGGTGGCCGCAGATACCGACATGCGCGCCCTGCTGAGCGACGCGGCGCAACGTTTCTATGTAAAGGACCGCAATTGCCCTTTGAGCTATGAGCCCTCCGGCGAGGACTTCCTCTCGCCCTGCCTCGCCGAGGCGGACTTCATGCGCCGAGTGCTCGATGCCAAGGCGTTCGCGGCCTGGCTTTCGGCGTTTCTCCCCGGCATCCCCAAAAGCAGCGGCAGCGTTTGGCTGCAACCCGGCGTGGTGACCGACCGTTCCGATCCGAAACTCGCCCACATTGACGGATTGAACTTGAGCCGCGCCTGGATGCTCGAGGGAATTGCGCACGGATTGCCCAAGGGCGATCGGCACATCCCCGTGCTTCTCGCCGTTGGCGCGCAGCATCGAGACGCCGCTTTACCGGCCGTAACCGGCGAACACTACGAGGGCGGCCACTGGTTGGGGACCTTCGCGGTGTACCTGACGAGCGCCGCCGGCCTGCGCTGATATAATCCTTGCGACAATCGGCGGAAAGGAGCGAGCACACATGTCGGATCATTGCGAGACGGATCGCGCCACTTTTACGGCGATGACCGAGAGTAACCAAGCCGACTGGCAAAAAATCGCGACAGCGGCAAATGCCTTCAATGGCGAGCTCGCGAATCGCGTGCTGGCTCATCTGCAGATGCTCAAAGGGGATTGCGGCGGGTTTTCCGTGGATCGGCTGGAACATTCGCTGCAATCTGCATCGCTTAGCTTTCGCGACCGCATGGACGAGGAATACGTCGTGTGCGCCTTGCTGCATGACATGGGCGATATCCTTGCATCCGCCAACCACGCCGAACTCGCCGCGACGGTGCTCAAGCCCTTCGTCTCCGAGGAGAACTGGTGGCTGCTGCAGCATCACGGCATCTTCCAGGGCTACTACTTCTTTCACCATTTGGGATTGGATCGAAACATGCGCGAGCAGTTTCGCGGTCATCCGAATTTCGAACGCACGGCGCTGTTCTGCGAGCGCCACGATCAAAATGCGTTCGACCCCAACTACGCCACCCTGCCGCTGGAATTCTTCGTGCCCATGGTGCAGCGGGTCATGGCTCGTCCCAAACGTTCAATCTATATTCGCACGGGGCAGGTTGAGACCACGGAGCTGCTGCAAGCCTAGGACTTCACCGCCGCCATTTCGGCGGCATCCTGCTCGACGGCAATCACCGCCGGCGTGCGCCAGCCGCTGCGCACTCCCCAGAAATAAAAGGCCAGCGAGGTGACGGCGACGCACAGCTGATCCCAGCCGTAGCCGATATAGTCGTGGCCCTCGAACTCCTTGCTGCCCGCCCACGATAAAACCGTGATGGCGATGAGATAGGCGAGCAGCCACCACGATGCGCGCAGCTGCCGCCCAAAATCGCGCCAATTGCCCTTGGCCTGATAGTACAGGTACACCGGCAAGGGCAGAATCAACAGCAGCATGATCTGACCCGTGTGCGGCCAACGCGCCCAGAACAGCATCAATGTGGCGAGCACGAACGCCATGGGAGCGAGCACGGGCAAACCCGGTACGCGCAGCGGGCGGTGCAAATTGGGCGCCGTACGGCGCAGCACGATCACACTGATCGGTACCACCAGGTAAGTAATGATGGTGGCCACTGAAATCACCGCCGCGAGCTTGCCCCAACCTCGAAAGAAGAACAGGAAAATGAATGCCACCAGCAGGTTGAACCACATCGCGGGCCGCGGAATGCCGTATTTCGGGTGGACCCTGCCGAGCAATTCGGGAACCGTCCCGCTGCGCTCCATGGCATAGATCATGCGAGCGGTCGCGGCGGTGTAGGTGCTGCCGGTGCCACTGGGACTGACAAATGCATCCGCGTAGAGCAGCAGAGCCAGCCAATTGAGATTGAGGGCGAGGGCCAATTGCGCGAACGGCGAACTGTATTCCAGCGCCGCCCACCCCTCGCCCAGATGATCCGGCGACACGGATCCCAAGAAGGCCACTTGCAACATCAAGTACACGACCGTACTCAACGCAATGGAGCCGAAAATCGCGAACGGCACGCTGCGTCCGGGATGGCGCGCCTCGCCCGCCAGGTTCACCGGATTTTGGAAACCGTTGTAGCTGAATACGATGCCGCTGGTCGCGACGGCCGTGAGAATGGCGGCAAGATTGCCCACGTGTCGCCCGCCATGCACACCGATCTGAAAGTTCTGCGGATGAAAGCTGCTGCACATCAAGGCAACGGCCGTGGCTGCGGGCACGATCAGTTTGAAGAACGTGATGGCGCTATTGGTGTTCGCGAATACCTTCACGCTCCAGAAGTTCACCAAGAAATAGATCACGACCAGCACGGCGGCGATCCACAGTCCCGCGTGACTCAGTTCTCCCTGCCCATTGGCGGCGTGCACGTACAAGGCATGCGCCCAGGCCCAGGGCCAGGAGCTCATGTACTGCACGGAGGCCTCAGCCTCCACCGGGACCACGGAAACGATGGCGATCCAGGCCGCCCAGCCCGCCACGAAACCCACCAGCGTACCGTGCGAATAGTGCCCGTAGCGCACTGCGCCGCCCGACTCCGGGAACATGGCGCCCAGTTCGGCGTAGGTGAACGCAACGAACAGAATGACCACGGCACCGATGATCCAGGCATAGACCGCACCGGGGCCGGCCAGCTGAGCGGCGCGCCACGCGCCAAACAGCCAACCCGAGCCGATGATGGAACCTAAGCCCGTGAACATCAGTGCGATGGCGCCGACATCGCGACGAATCGCACTTTCATTGGACATTAATGATCTCCAGACCGGACTGTAGCGGCTTTACACGGTCTCGCGCTACCTGGCGTTGGTCGGATCTGCGGGCGATGCCGATGTCATACTCTTGGGCTCGCAATCGCCGAATATACCTTTGAAGAAGTGGCTGCATCGCAGGCTTTTGGGACCGCTGCTGGCGCTGCTGCGCGCTGGGCTGGCGCCGCGGCAGCTCGCGCTGTGTATCGCGATCGCCATCGTCGTCGGCAACATTCCGATCCTGGGCGTCTCGACCATTCTCTGTGCCTGCATCGCGTTGATCTGCCGCTTGAATATGCCGGCGATTCAGCTGGTACAGGCGGCCATGGCGCCAACACAGCTGTTATTGCTCATTCCCTTCGTTCGGCTGGGCGAATGGATATTGGGCGCTCCGCGGCAGGCCGTTTCGCTCGAGGCCGGGCTGGCCCTGCTCTCGCAGGGGGTGTGGCAGACGATCGTGGTGCTGCGCGACGCCATTTTACATGCGGCCCTTGCTTGGATCTTGATCGCGCCGTTATGCATTTATCTGCTGCAGCGTCTATTGACGCCGGTATTCGAGCGGATGGCCGCGCAGGTTCGGCGGCGGCCCGTCGGCTGACGCTACTTGTTTAGCACGGAGCGTCGCGACTATATTTGAACGACATTGCGACAGCGCGGCAACGAGAAAGTCATGATCAACAGGGAACGAAGGCTTCTAACGCGAGCGCGGATATTTTCGATGGCCGTCATCGTCTCAGGCGCGATCGCGCCGGCTATGGCCGCGGCGCCGAAATCGAAGTTTATGCTGTTGAGTTCCGATCCGCAGCTCGCCATCAGCGTTCCCCTGATTTACACCGCCAAGGCCTTCGGATGTTCAGGAGGAAACCTATCGCCGGAACTGCATTGGTCCGGAGCGCCGTCCGGAACACAGAGCTTCGTGCTCACTCTGTTCGACCGCGACGAGCGCAGCACGCCGTCGGGGTGGTGGCATTGGGTGGTCTACGACCTGCCGAAAACGACGACAAGTTTGGCCCAGGGTGCCGGGGCCGAACATAGCAGCGCGCTGCCGCCAGGAACGCTGCAGGGCCGAACCGATTTGGGTGAAGATGCCTATCACGGCCCCTGCCCTGCTGAGGGCGATCCCCCGCACCGCTATATATTCACCATCTACGCGTTGAATGTGGCGAAGCTGCCGGTGCCCGCCGATTCCAGCGGCGCAATGGTCACCTCGATCGTGCAAGAGCATTTGCTCGGGAAAGCGGTATTCGTGGCGCACTACGGCCGGGCGAAGAATTAGGCCCGACTTAGAGTTTCAAGCCGCCGCCTCGTCCTCGCAGCCATGCTCGCACCGATCCCTCTCAATCTGCAAAGTGGCGTGCTGGATTCGAAAGCGGCGCTTAAGATCCGGGGTGAGCGAGGTCAAGAGCGCATCTTCCGCGCCCCGATCAGGCACGACCAGGTGCGCGGTCAAGGCAACGCTGGTGGTGGAGAGCGCCCAGATGTGTAGATCGTGGACATCGGTCACCCCACGCTGATCGGCGAGATAGGACAGTACAGCCGATGAATTCACGCTGGCGGGCACCCCGTCGAGAGACAGGGTCAGTGAATCCCGCAACAGCCGCCAGGTGCTGACCAAAATCACTGCCACGATCACCAGGCTGACGATGGGATCGATCAAGCTCCATCCCGACCAGACGATGAGCAAACCCGACAGCACAACGCCGGCCGATACGACGGCATCGCTGAGCATATGAAGGTAGGCACTACGCCGATTGAGATCGCCATGACTGCCGGCATGAAGCATCCAGGCGCTGATCCCGTTGAGCGCAATGCCGACCGCGGCGACGATCATGACGGTGCGCCCCGCCACCGGCGGCGACGATCCAAGGCGGCTCGCCGCTTCCCACGCAATGGCGCCGCAGGCTAGAAGCAGCAGCACCGCATTTGCCAGCGCGGCAAGCACGGAAGAGCGCCCCAGGCCATAGGTGAACTTCGCCCCGGGCGGCCGGCGGCCCAGCATCAATGCCCCCCAGGCACAGACGAGACCTAAGACGTCGCTTAGGTTATGACCAGCATCTGCAATTAATGCCACCGAGTTCGCGATGAATCCGAAACCGCCCTCCACGAGCACGAACACGAGATTGAGGGCCACGGCGATGCCCATGCGAAGATTGATTCCGTCGGCCGTTATCACATGTGCGTGCCCGTGCTGATGCCCGTGCTCGTGCGCGTGCTCTTGCGGGTGCGCGTGGCCATGGTCGGCATGATCATGCGCATGGGTCGGGGCGTGGTCGTGATGCTCTTTATGTTCCATCGGGTTCGAAATCCTTCAATGCTCGAAAGTCCGCATGCGCCAGAGCGCAGGAAACAAAAAGCGCGCCCATACAACTGTAACTATTATTGTGGCGACGCCACCGATCACAATGGCGGGCACCAAACCGAACCACGCCGCCGTAGTACCCGACTCGAACTCTCCCAGTTCATTCGACGCGCCGATAAACACCGCGGTAACCGCGCTGACCCGCCCGCGGATCTCATCCGGCGTTTGCAGCTGCACGAGCAGCGAGCGAACAAATACGCTAATCATGTCCCCAATCCCCAATATGACCAACGCAATCATGGCCACCCAAAACAAATGCGTGAGCCCCAGGACCACGGTTGCCAGGCCGAATGCTGCGACGCCCGCGAACATCGCAACCCCGACATTACGCGACACTGGCCGAAACGCCAGCCAAACCGCGGTGACGCCTGCCCCGATGGCGGGGGCCGCCCGCAAGTAGCCAAATACGTCCGGCCCGGCGTGCAGCACATCCCGCGTGTAGGCGGGCAATAGTGCCGTGGCACCGCCGAACAATACCGCAAATAGATCCAACGATATGGCTCCCAGTACCGTTTTACGCTGCCAGACGAAGCGCAGGCCCTGTAGAAGGGTAGACCACGCCAGCACCGAGCGTGCCGAGGGCAGCCGGCGCTTATGAATCAGGGCCACCAAGGTGATGGCCGCCAGCAACAGTATCGCCGCGGCGCCGTAAACGACGCCTGCGCCGCTGTTTTGCCCGAAGCCGCGCTCGGCCAGCGCATACACGATGCCGCCGAGGCTCGGACCCAGGATGGCTGCGACCTGATTGGTCGAGGAGTTGATCGCGAGCGCGCTGCGCAGCGTGGCGATGGGAACGATGGTGGGTACGAAGGATTGCGCGGCCGGCATTTGAAAGGCCCTGGTGATGCCCAAAACACTCAAGACCCCGAAAATGGGCAGCGTTGTCTTGATCTTCATCCATGCAAACCCAAACAGCAGCAGGGTGCACAGCGCATAGGCACAGTGACCGAGCATGATGATGATGCGCCGATCAAACTGATCCGCCACATGCCCGGAGAAGAGCACGAGGCACAAGAACGGCAGAAACTGCGAAAGGCCGATCAGGCCGAGATCCAAGACCCTTCCGGTAATGTGATACACCTGCCAGCCCACGGCCATGATGACCATTTGCGTGGCAATGGAGGCGAAAAACCTGGAACAGAGATAGAGCGCGAAGTCGCGATTTCGGAGAACTGCAAACCCGCCGGTCACAAAATTAAAGGTGGCTCGCCGAGCTCATTCTCTGCGGATTTGCCGCAAGATCCTGCGTGAACAGCACATTCAACAACCGGCTGCGGTGATGCTGAAGTCCCTTCAAGTGCCCGGCAAATTCTTCAGGCCCGAGAAACTCAATTGGCGCGCCGAACACGTAAGCGGACTTGAAATGTTTTTCCACCGCTTCGACGAACTCGATCGCGCTGCTGCCTTGCTCGCGCAGCTGTTCCGGCGAGAACTCGACATAGAGATTTTTTGTCCTGGCCAAACACATTTGCGCACCGCGCATGACTGCCACCTCGCTGCCCTCGGTATCCATCACGATGAGATCGATCGAGGTCCAATCCGCCGGAATTGTCCGGTCGAGCGTGTCCAAGGTGACGGTGATCTCTCCATCCGCGGGCGCGACCCGACTGTTGCCGGTGTTGATGCTATTCTCGGTGAACTGGATTTTGCCGGTTTGATTCCCTAGAGCCTTATTGATGGCGACGACGCCTTCGATCTCGTTGAGCGCCAAATTCATGCACAGCAGCCGAAAATTGCGCGGGCTCGGCTCATACGCGAGGATCGAACGCGTTCCGGAAATGCGCGCCAGCGGTATCAGCACGGCGCCGATATGCGCGCCGGCAAATACCACGCGCGATTCAGTGTCCAGGAGCTGCTTCAACCAGCTTATCTGCGGCCAGTCGTACTCTCCGTTCTCGAGCAGGGAGCGCGAGACGTTGAAGTCTCCGGCCTGAACGCACAGCCGGCCATTTTTTGTCTCGGCAACGATCGCGACCGCGTGCTCACCCAGCGATTTTGCCCGCCATCGACCGCGCAAGCGTCTCGAGAGCCGCTTTAGGTAGGGATTTCTCACTCAGAAATGTCGGGAGACATACAGCGTCAGGCTCTCGATTTTATAGAACGTTTCCGGGCGAACACCCTGAACATCGCTGGCCAACAGATGATCCCGCGCCAAATTTTGCCCGTAGCGGAAGTCCAAATTCAAATCCCAACTCGGCAGGACATCGCGCCATTGGCCGCCGAGGCCGGCATAGATCGACGTCGCCGGCGTTTCTACGTTGTAGCGCGCGACTCCGGCAAAGACATCGATCGCCAAGGGTCCGTCAAATCGGTGGCGATAGTCGAGAGCCCGCAGACCCAGAAGCATGTGGCCGTCGACTTGGTCAATTTCCGCGCCCACGCCAAGATCATTGCTTTCGGACACGGCGCGCCGCGCGCCGAAACCGAAGTGCGGACCATAGGCCAGTGGGGACGTCGTAATGGGTATGCCTTTCTCCAAGTCCGTGCGCACCTTGTTTGCATTGACGCCCGCATCGACGTAGACCTGTGCGCCGTGGTGATCCGTAGACTGCACGGAAGAATCCTCATCGTCGTCAGCCCCCGCATCGCGGCTGTGTTCATCGCCGCCGTAGCGAACGAAGCCGGAGAATCGCGAAAAGCCGTTGCCATCGACATCCCGTCCGCCCATGGCCTCGGCGCCGACGACGACACCGTTCCAGGGCCGCGAATAGCGTAATGTGAAATCGTAGTAGTGAAAGTAGGGAAACGCACCCGGCGTAGGCACGTAGGTACGATTGTCGCCGCCGTAGTAGGTTTGGTTTTGCAGGGTGCGCGCGCGGGCCTCCAAATAGCCGCCAAATGGCGCTTCCCAACCCACCCGCAGCATCTGGCTTCTCGCGCCCACGCCATCGCCGAAGTTTCGCTGGTCGGCACCCCAGTTGCCCAGGACTAAACGGTCATTCGTCATGCCACCCAGGAAGATGTTGTGGACGTACCAGATATTCGACC
>Ga0265760_10000239_pt1 | contig 15017 bp, 10 predicted proteins | sample NZIome_2_FD_200831 | JGI IMG/M metagenome (GOLD analysis project Ga0265760, IMG submission 200831) | Metatranscriptome of rhizosphere microbial communities from Maridalen valley, Oslo, Norway - NZI1 (Metagenome Metatranscriptome) | ecosystem: Host-associated > Plants > Roots > Rhizosphere >...
CCAGACAACACGGACGCCAGAACCCGCCAACGGCGGATTCTCACAGGAACTGCAGAGCCATCAAACCGGCTCAATTGCAACCGTGCCAGTTTCAGTCCCGGGGTGGTTCCGGTGAAGACCAGCAGGAGGTATTGATAAGCGATCCAGAAAAGTGCTATCAGACTCACGGAAATACCTGCGGCTTGCTGGGGGGCTGGCACGATCGAGGTAATCCTGAAGAAGACGTAGGCGAAAATTGCAAAGGCTGCGACCACAAGGAGGCTGTCGATGGCGCCAGCCAAGAGACGCCTTGAGAAGGGGGCAGCTTGCAAAGGTAATTCGAATCCAGGACGCCGTTCTTTCTCCGGTTCTGCCACTGGATCCATCAGGATTCCGCCGAGCGCCGGCGGAGGAAGCTCAAGCTCTGGGACTTCAAGGATACGGGGCCGGTCCACCACGGGCTCGGCGAGTTCGTCAAAAACCGGCGGCGGGAAAACAGGCGGCGGGGCCGCGGAACGCGGAAACTCAAGAATCCTTGCGCCTGCTTCTTGCAGGTTCAAACGGGCAGCGTCACGAGCTTCGGGCTGAGTCGATGGATCTCCCTGAGGACCAGCGAGAGCATCCTGCACCGCGACTGCGAGACGGCTGGGGGCTCGGGTAGTCGCAGGCTGGCTTGTGGCCTCTTGAGCAGTCGACGGGGGTTCCGAAGGTTCGAACTTTAGCTGCAACGATGGATAACGCGGCGCACGAGGACGCCTGCGGGCACGGTAATTGTCAACTCGAGCGGCAACTTCGTGACGCCACGAATCGGGGTCCTGCGGGCGGAGAAGTTCCGTCTGCAGCGACGGCTCCGGCGCGACGGCTTCCGCGATCAGCGTGCTGCTTTCATTGGAAGCGCCTGGCAGCTTCGCAGGCTCTCTACAGGCCTCATTCCTGCCATCCTCAGCATGAGTCGAACCGTCTCCAGCCGCCGGGTTGCTTTGCGATTCCTGCACGCCATCCACCACAAACCGGCGGGGCACAGTCTTTTCTTCGGCGCTGGCGGCAAAGCACTGTTCGCTGGCATCGTATGCTTCAGGGTCGATAAGCCGAACCACAGGGGGCAGCCTCAGTCCGGAATCGAGATCGGGTTCAAACTTGGATTTCATGTCTGCAGGTCTTGGAATAGCCAGAGCACTCAAGCAATGGTCAAGGTCATCGCAATTCCAATCACTTTGCCTCTCGGGCCAGTGCCGTGCTAACTTCACGATACCCCAGCGTGGACTTCACACTCGGGGAGTTCGTGCGCTTTCCGATGACTTCCCGCACACGATTCCTTATCACGGCGGCGTTCATTTGTCACCTGCTACTCGCTCCTTCCTTAGTAACCAGCCAGTTGCTTTCTCCTGCTAAAGCATCCAGTCCAAATCAAGACTTGCCGAATACGCCCTCGGTGCCGAACGAAGAAGATGTAACCATAAGCGCAATTACGCAGGAAAAGATTGGTCCGATTTACAAGCTGCATGGCAAAGCCGAGATTCATTACGGCCTGTACATCCTCCGTGGGGATGAAGTCACGTATAACGCCGATACCGGCCAGGCCACCGCGGATGGTCATGTTGCGCTGGATGGCGGACTCAATGACGAGCATATCCAGGCCAGCCATGGAACCTACAACGTGCGGGCGGAAAGCGGCCGATTCGAGAATGTAACCGGGACGATTGGTGTGCGCATGCGCGGAAGCCGGCTCATGCTGACCTCCTCGAATCCCTTCTTTTTCACAGGGAAAGTGGTCGAAAAGACGGGACCCGATCACTACATGGTTTATGACGGCACGGTGACGACTTGTGAGCTGCCTCGTCCGAAATGGCAATTCAACGCCAATAAGATTGTGGTCAACGTCGGTGGCACGGCCAAGATTTACCACAGCTTGTTCGGAATAAAGGGCGTTCCGATTTTGTATTTTCCTTTCGCCACGCTGCCCGCGGAGCGTCTTCCACGGCAGTCTGGATTCCTGATTCCCAACTTCGGGACTTCCTCTGTGAAAGGATTGATCCTTGGCGAATCGCTATTCTGGGCGATCAACCGAAGCATGGATGCCCACATTGGAGCGGAGTATTTCTCCCTTCGAGGCTGGGCGCCATCGGGTGAATTTCGCGCCCGGCCGAGTGATACGTCATTTGTCGACCTCACTTTTTTCGGCGTGCTCGACCGCGGCACTGGTAACCCGCCGGTGAATCAGGGTGGAGAAGAAGTACGTCTGAACGCTGAAGGCGCATTTGGTCATAACTTCCGCGGCGTCGCAAACATCGACTATCTTAGCTCCTACGTTTTTCGGCTGGCTTTCAACGATGTGTTCACCCAAGCCGTGAACTCCGAAGTAAAGTCGAAGGCATTTCTCTCCAACACGACGAACGGCTTTTTCTATAACGCTTCGATGCAGCGTTACCAGGACTTTGAGAGCACAACTGCCGGCGACGTCGTCACCATCCTTCATGCCCCCAGCTTTGAAGTGTCTAGCGTCGACCGCCAACTCGGTCCTTCGCCTTTCTATTGGTCCTATGAGGCTGCGGCCGAAGGACTGTCGCGCAGTGAGCCCGGTTTCAGTACGGCTGCTCTGGTCGGGCGCCTTGACCTGTCTCCCAGCATATCTCTGCCATTGAAGCTCGGGGGGTGGTCGTTCCGTCCAGAACTCTCCCTTCGAGATACTGGCTATACCGAACAACTTTCAACCGCCAGCGGGACCAAAGTGGCGGAATCCGACCCTATCAATCGCCATGCTCTGGAAGGCTCGGTGGAAGTGCGGCCTCCGGTTTTGAGCCGCGTCTTTGGCCGGGAATTCGTGGGACGCAAGTGGAAACACGTCATCGAACCCCGCGTGGTCTACAACTATGTGACCGGGGTAAACAATTTCGCTAACATCATACGTTTTGACGAACGTGACATTCTCACGAATACAAATGAAGTCGAATACGGAATCGTGAATCGCCTTTACGCGAAGCGCAAGTCGGCCCAGCCGGAAGACTGTGGGAAAGCCGGCATGCCTGCTCTCTTTATCGGGGGAGCCCCCGCGCCCAACCCCATCCCATGGGAACACAAGAGTGACATGGCCGAGGCTCCCTGCAATACCGGCCCGGAAGTACGGGAGATCGTGACTTGGGAACTCGCCCAGAAATACTTCCTCGATCCGACATTCGGCGGCGCGCTGGTGTCGGGTCGCAGCAATGTTTTTACCAGCACTGTTGATTTGACTGGCATCACATTTTTGACCGCGCCTGCCCACCTTTCACCTCTTATCTCGCGTCTGCACTTTCAGACCAGTGCGCGAACCGATTTCGAGTGGGATGTCGACTACGATTTCCAGCGCGGCGGTATCACTGAGAGTACAGTGCTGGCGAATTATCGTGTCGGTGCGTTTACCCTAGGCGGTGGCGATGCTTACCTGCAAGTTCCGGGCGAGTGTGCCATCAGTACTTGCAACTACAGCACGACGACCGATCCTAATATTATTTTTTGGCCGCAGCTCTTTAACCAGTTCCGACTTTTGCTGGGCTACGGTCACTCCGGCAAACAGGGCTTCAGCGCTGCGACCAATATTGGGTTCGATGCGAAACTGAATTTCCTGCAGTACGCTGCGGTGCAAGCCACGTATAACTGGGATTGCTGCGGAGTAAGTCTGGAATTCCGCCGCTTCAACTTGGGTGCGGTACGGAATGAGAACCAGTATCGCTTTACGTTTGCACTGGCGAATCTCGGTTCGCTGGGGAATTTGAGACGGAACGAAAGATTGTTCTAGTCCGCCGAGATTCAGGGCGATTCGCGGGTACCGTGGACCTTCATCGTGAACATTGTGGATCTTAATGTTGCCGGCGCCGGCGATCAAAAGACCGCAGAACACTCTGTCCCTCAGCCACAGAGCGCCTCATCACCGCTCGAACTCAGCTTGCTTGTTCTCGTTGCCGGGCTGGCGGCCGTGCTTCGCTTCCACTCGCTCGCCGCTAAGTCTTTCTGGTTCGACGAGGGAGTCAGCGTCGCGATTGCCCGACTCGACTGGTACAACTTTGCGCGGATTCTGTGGCGTCGCGAAGCCAACATGTCTCTCTACTATTTTCTTCTTCACTTTTGGTTGCGCTTCGGAGGGAGCGAATTTTTTGTTCGAGCGCTTTCGGTTCTGTTTGCGGTTGCCTCAGTCCCAGTCGTCTACCTACTGGGGCGCCGTCTCTTTGACTCACGAGTTGGTCTGATTGCGGCTGCACTGATGGCGGTGAATGCCTATCACGTCCAGTACTCGCAGGATGCGCGCAGCTATTCGCTGATGGTGCTGCATTGTCTGCTTTCGAGTTTGTATTTTCTGAAGTGCCTGGACGAACCGTCGATCCGCAACCGTGCAGCTTATGCCCTGAGCAGCGCGCTGGCAGTCTATGCGCAATTTTTCTCTGCTCTGCTCCTGATCGCGCAGTGGCTTTCCTTGAAGATGCTCGATCGAGGACAGATTCCTCGGCAGACAAGGCGTGACTGGCGCTGGATCGCACTCCTGGTATCGCCGGTCGCGGCGTTCGTCGCCACTACAGGGACAGGTCCGCTGCGCTGGGTACAACGACCCGGACTAAAAGACCTTTGGATATTCGCGCTGTATCTTACGGGGAATGGTGGGCCCTGGTTGCTGCTCGCGAGCGTGGCAGCGTGCCTGGCAGCGGTGCTCCCTACGGGGCTGATGCGCGGAGCACGGCGAGTTCCCTGGGAAATTTGGCGTTACCGTTTTCTTTTATCCTGGCTACTTTTTCCGATCCTGCTCACGTTGGCGCTGTCATTGGTCAAACCGCTCTTTGTTCCCCGGTATTTTATTTTTTGTTTGCCCGCACTCTTTCTGCTTGTCGCTTCCGGAATTGCCCGCCTTCGTCCTGCCGCGCTGAAAGCGCCCGCTCTCTTGTTCTTGCTGATTCTTTCTTTTCGGGGAACAGCCGGTTATTACAAGCAGGACCTGGACATTCAACGCGACGACTGGCGAGCCGCGACGCAATACTTGCTGAACGATTCGCAGCCGGGCGATGCCCTGCTGTTTCACGTTCCCATGGGACGGATGCCGTACGAGTTTTATCGCTCGCTGCAGCCGCTGACGCCCGCTTCGGCTGTGCTTTATCCCCACCACGGCGATCGCCTCACATTTCTCGATTTTGTCGAAAAGCCTAACGACGCGGAGCTCGAGCGCTCGCTTCCGCAGCATCCTCGGGCATGGCTCGTCCTCACTTATGCGGAAACCCATTCAGGATTGCCCGACGCGAGGTCGGTTGAACTTACCGGATTGCTGCATGACCTCTATTCCAACGTCGAGCAACACGACTTTCCAGGCATCGAGATTTTGCTTTATTCGAAAGGGAATGTTGGCACCAAGCCAATCGCGTTCTAAGGCTTGACGTATTAAGATATCCCCATGCCTCTCCCGGCCACGACCGTATCCAAGCGCGAGGCCCTCGACGCCAGGATTCGTACCTTGGGCCGAACTCTGGTCGCGTATTCCGGAGGCGTCGATTCGGCTTTCCTGGCCTGGGCCGCCTACAAAGTGCTCGGCGCTGACATGCTCGCGGTGATTGCCGATTCTCCCAGTCTCGCCCGGACCCATCTTTCCGAGGCTACCGCCTTTGCTCTTGAACAACGTATTCCGCTCGAGGTCATTTCTACCAGCGAACTCGACCGGGCCGAATATGTGCGCAACGACGCCTCCCGCTGTTTTCACTGCAAGGATGAACTCTTCACGGTGATGGAAAGGTTTCGCGCCGCACATGGATTCGACGCGATCGCATACGGCGTCAATGTGGATGACCAGGTCGACTTTCGCCCGGGACAAGTTGCCGCCCGTCAGCACCGCGTTGCCGCTCCTCTGCTCGAAGCGGGATTGTCCAAGCAGGAGATTAGAGAATTAGCGCACGACGCCAACTTGCGGATTTGGGACAAGCCGGCTTCGGCTTGTCTGTCGTCGCGTATTGAGTATGGGCGTCCGGTCACACGTGAGGCTCTCGGCACGGTCGAGCAGGGCGAGGACGCGATTCGCGCGCTTGGATTCCGGCAGTTCCGCGTACGTCATCATGGCGAAATCGTCCGCATCGAAATCGCCAACAACGAACTGCCTCGCGCTCTCAGTTCCGAGATGGCAGCGGAGTTCACTCGCATCTTCAAAGCTCTCGGTTTCAAGTTCGTGACCCTGGACCTCGAGGGATTCCGCTCCGGCTCGATGAACTCTTTGCTTCCAGCCGAACAACTCTCCCGCAAGGCCTGATCGACGCATGCTGTCCTTCTGAAGAATGCTCGCAAAACCCGCATGACTAGCCCCTCCGCTGCGCTCCGTATGAGATAATCTTTACTAATTCCCAATGTGCAGGCGGTTCTTAGTGAAGCTATTGCGACGTTCCATCCTTGTTCTCGTGCTGGTTTGCCTGGGCTGTTCGGCTCAGTTAGCTCCTCCTTCTTCCGAACTCACTGCAAAAATCGAGCGGCAAGTGCGTGCGACTTACAGCGTTCCGGATAGTGTGAAGATTCTCATCGGCCAGTTCCGGCCCAGTGACTTCCCCAATTACGATGCCGTGACCATCACCATCGACGGCGGCGAAAAGAAATCGACCTACGAATTCCTCGTTGCCAAGGACGGCAAGACTTTGGCCCGGCTCACGAAGATGGATCTGACCAAAGATCCCTATGCCGAGAACATGAAGAAAATCGACGTGAACGGACGCCCTTCGCGTGGCAACAAGGATGCCAAAGTCGTGGTCGTCAACTTCGATGATTTTCAGTGTCCATTCTGCTCCCGCATGCACCAGACGCTGTTCCCCGAACTGCTGAAGGAATACGGGGACCGCGTACACTTTGTGTACAAGGACTACCCCTTGTCGGAGATTCATCCCTGGGCTATACACGCGGCAGTGGATGCGAACTGTCTGGCTGCGCAAAACAACGATGCGTACTGGGATTTTGCTGACTACATTCATGCCAACCAGCGGGCGGTCAGTTCAGAGAAGGGGCGGGATGCCCAGTTCGCTGCCCTGGACCGCTTGACCATCGAGCAAGGTCAGAAGCATAACCTTGATCAGACCAAACTTCAGGCCTGCGTCAAGGCGCAGAATGAAGACGCAATTAAGGCTTCGATGAAGGAAGCCGAAGGCGTGGGTGTGAACGCGACCCCGACCCTGTTCGTCAACGGAGAGGAAATGGATGGAGCGCTTCCCATCGGCGAATTGCGAGCTGCCCTGGATTCAGCTTTAAAGCAGGCTGGCGTCCCCGCGCCGTCTCATCCAGCAGGAGCTTCGCCTTCAAGCGAGTCACAACACGAGTCACCATCCCCCAGTAAGTAGTGCCGAGAGGACCACTTTGAAGACTAATTCGCGATTTCGTCTCTTCCTGACAGTACTGCTTGCGGTTCCACTTCTCGCGGTGTCCCTGGGTTGTGGGACCAAAATGGCGGGTGACGATGTTGCAGCCACGGTTGATGGCCGCAAGATTACCCGCGCGGATCTCGAAAAGTACTACGAAAACCAGACTGCGGGTTCCCAGCAGCAGCCAACGGGAGAACAAGCTACCAGCCTGCACCTCAGCATCTTGCACCAACTGGTTGATTTTGAAATCCTAATGCGCCGTGCCGAGAAACTTGGACTCCTGGCCACAGACGACGAAGTCGAACGCAAGCTGAACGAGATCAAGTCGCCTTATACGAAAGAGGAATTCGACGCACGCATGAAGGAAAAGAAGCTTACTCTCGACGACTTCAAGCGTGACTTGCGCCGGCAGCTCACCGTGGACAAGGTTCTGAACAAAGAGGTGACGTCGAAGATTAATGTTACCGACCAGGACATCGCTAATTACTACAACGCGCATAAGTCGGAGTTCAACCTCGTCGAGCCTCAATATCATCTGGCCCAGATTTTCGTAACCACCACGCCGAATCCGCAGGTCCACAATCTGAAAAACGACAAAGCGCAAAACGAAGCTGACGCGCGCAAGAAAATCCAGATGATCGTGAATCGCCTCGACAGTGGCGACGATTTCGGCACCTTGGCAATGGAATATTCCGAGGACACGGAAACTTCAGGCAACGGCGGTGACCTGGGCTTTACCCCGGAATCGGCCTTGAAAAACACCGACCCGGTTACTCGCGATGCGGTCACGAAACTGAAGCCCGGGCAATACACCACGGTGATCACCGTCATCAATCCCATGACGAAACAGTTAGTCGGCTTCCGCATCGTGAAACTGATTGCCAAGGAAAGCGCGGGACAGCGCGAATTGTCAGACCCTCGCGTCCAGGAAGCGATCCGATCACAGCTCCGCGACCGGCGGGAACAACTTCTGAAGGCAGCGTACTACGAAGTTCTGCGCGATCAAGCCAAGGTGCAAAATTATTATGCCGAGAAAGTACTGGAAGGCAACGGCACCGCGAACTAGCTGCGCGTAACACCGTGGATTTTAACGATCAAGCAACGAAGAGCCGAAAGTTTCGTTACTCCACAATTGCCAACACGTCCCCGGCATTCACATTGGCGCCCTCAGCGGCCACGATTTTTTGCAGGGTCCCTTTTTTGGGTGATTTGATCTCGTTTTGCATCTTCATCGCTTCCACGACCAGGATGCTTTGCCCTGCCTCAACCGCCTGCTGCTCGGCAACCAAAACGCGCACTACCTTGCCGGGCATTGGAGCGAACAGTTTTTTCGGACCTTTTTCGTCAGCCGCTGACCCTTTGCGGCTTCGCAGCGATCTTGGATCACGGAGTTCCGCGGCGTAGCGGACGCTGCCGACCCACAGATGCGTCTCTTGGGCAATATGTTCTCGTTTGATCTCGTAGGCTTTCCCTCCGATCAAGATCGAAAGCACATCGTGCCGTGCCAGAACTGCGTCAATCTTGATTTCGCGACCATTCAAGCGGCAGCGCCAGCCTGCGTCCGCACGCTCGAGTTCGAGGCGGTAATCCTTTCCGTCGATAGTAACGTCGTACAGCATAAGAAATTGCGAATTGGTCAGTGGCGAGCGGTTGACGTTCCTGCAAGGCCTGTCGAACTAGCAGTTTTCAATCCAATGCTTCGAACCTCGCCGCCTTCTTCCAACCCGATACGGTAATTCCGCTGACCGTCTTGTTCCCAGGATTCGGAGATAAGTTTCCGTTGCCAATAACCAACGCTGGATCCAGGACTGCGAATATCCCTGCGGCAATGGCTGCGACTTCCGCATTTTCACCCTTGACTTCGGACGCCTTCGATGTCAGCAACCGATCGAGGTAGCCGGTATCCACCCTTCCTGCCTGAAAATCCGTGTCGGTCAGAATGCGGCGGAAGAGCGAAATGTTGGTCTTGATACCACCTACAAAATACTCATGCAGCGCTCGCGTCAATCGCGAGATCGCCTGCCCGCGGTCAGTTCCGTACCCGATCAGCTTGGCCAACAGTGGATCGTAATCGACGGGCACTGTCCAGCCTTCGTACATGCCGCTATCGCGCCGGATTCCAGGCCCTGAAGGTGACAGCAACAACGTGATCCTCCCCGGGCTCGGAAAATAATTGTTATCGGGATCCTCCGCGTAGATGCGGCACTCAATGGCGTGTCCGCGAATACGAATGTCTTCCTGGCCAAATGGCAGCTTCTCGCCGGCCGCGATCCGAATCTGCAGATGGACCAGGTCCAACCCCGTGATCAGTTCCGTCACAGGATGTTCCACTTGAAGTCGCGTGTTCATTTCGAGGAAATAAAAATTCTTCCCCTCATCCACCAGAAATTCGACCGTTCCTGCATTCGTATAGCCCGCCGCCCGCGCCACTCTGACCGCGATCTCGCCCATACGCCGCCGCATATCCGCGTCGACGACCGGAGATGGCGCCTCCTCCAGCACCTTCTGATGCCGACGTTGGATGGAACACTCGCGCTCGCCCAGGTAAACAGTGTTACCGTACTCGTCCGCTAACACCTGCATTTCGATGTGCCGCGGATTCACGATTGCCTTCTCGACGTAAACTTCTCGGTCGCCAAATGCCCGCTCGGCTTCGCTCTGCGCCGCTTCCAGAGCGGCCTTCAACTCTTTCGGCGTATACACCAGGCGCATGCCCTTTCCGCCCCCGCCGGCCGCTGCCTTCAACATGACGGGATAGCCAATCTTCGCCGCCACCTGCTCGGCCTGTTCAGCGGACTCCAGCCCTCGCGATGTCCCAGGCACAAACGGAACCCCTGCTTTTTCCATTTCTTGGCGCGCCCGCGTTTTCGATCCCATCATTTCCATCGAGGCCGGACTCGGGCCAATGAACTTCACACCAGCACCGTCGCACGCCTGCGCAAACTTCGCGTTCTCGGAGAGAAACCCGTACCCAGGATGGATCGCATCCGCACCGCTTCGTTTCGCAACGTCCAGGATCTTCGCTATATTCAGGTAGGATTCCGCAGCGGCCGGGGCCCCGATGTGGTAGGCCTCGTCCGCCTTGCGAACATGCAGCGACGCGCGATCAACGTCGGAATAAACGGCGACCGACGTGATTCCCAGTTCGCGGCAGGCGCGGATGACCCGCACTGCAATCTCTCCGCGGTTGGCGATTAAAATCTTCTTGAACATGCCTGTCAGCTCTCCAGCTTCTTTGCAAGCAGCTCATTCACCATCTGCGGATTCGCCTGTCCCTTTGAGGCTTTCATCACCTGGCCGACAAAAAACCCGACTACCGTCTTCTTCCCCGCCCGATACTGTTCGACCTGCTTGGGGTTGGCCGCGATAATCTCGTCGATAATCTTTTCGATTGCGGAGGAATCGGTAATCTGCTGTGGCTTTTCTTTTTCGTAAACTTCGCCGAAGTCCTTCCCCAGCTCGAAGGACAGCTCGTATAAATCTTTGAGCATTTTGCCTGAAATCGCGCCGCTCTCCACCAGGTCCGCCGAGAACGCCACGCCTTTCATCGAAATGGGCGATTGCTCAATTTCCAGGCCCTTCGCCTTCAGGCGCCCCATCAGCTCGCCTTGCACCAGATTCGCAACGCGCTTTGGATTCTTCGCGGCCTTTGCCGCCGCCTCGAACTGATCGGCAAACAACTTCGTCGCGGTCAGCACCTGCGCATCGTAGTCAGTAATGCCGTAGTCGGCAACCATGCGCTTCCGCCGTGCCTCGGGTAGTTCGGGAAGTCTGCCGCGAATTTCCGCTTGCCACTTCTCGTCTACGACGAGCGGCAGAAGGTCCGGCTCAGGAAAATAGCGGTAATCATGCGCCTGCTCTTTGGAGCGCATGCCATAAGTTTTGCCTTCTGTTGGGTTGTAGAGCCGGGTTTCCTGCGTGACTTTGCCGCCTGACTCGACAACCTCGATCTGGCGATCGATCTCGTACGCCAGCGCCTCACGAATAAACCGAAACGAATTGACGTTCTTGATTTCAGTCTTCGTGCCAAACTCTTCCTGCCCCCGAGGCCGCACGCTGACGTTGGCATCGCAACGCAATGAACCCTCCTCCATATTGCAATCGCTGACCCCGGTATAAAGAACGATTTCCTTCAAACGGGTGAGATATTCGTGCGCTTCCGCGGGTGAAGCGATTTCCGGCTCGCTGACGATTTCGATCAGCGGGACTCCGCTGCGGTTCAGGTCGATAGCCGTAGTCTCGGCAGAATCTGCGAAGCCTTCGTGCAGGCTCTTGCCCGCGTCTTCCTCGAGGTGCAGGCGGGTGATTCCGATCTTCTTGGCTCCGGCGACAGTGACAATGTCGATCTTGCCGAACTCGGCCAGCGGCTTGTCGTACTGCGAAATCTGATAGCCCTTGGGCAGGTCAGGATAGAAGTAATTCTTGCGCGCGAAAATTGAGGTCTGATTGATGCGACAGCCGAGGGCCATCGCCGCCAGCACCGCGAAATCCACCGCTTTGCGATTCAACACCGGTAGAGCCCCGGGAAGGCCCAGGCAAACCGGGCAAACATTGGTATTAGGCGGAGTGCCAAAGCGCGTGGAGCAGGAACAGAAAATCTTGGACACCGTCAGAAGCTGGACGTGGACCTCCAGTCCGATCACGGGTTCGTACTTGGCGCGGGACCTTACGGAAGTATCCGGCGTTGTGGCCATATCCAGCGATTATAAAGGGTGGGGACGCCGAGCCACATCCCGCGCGAGATCGCCGCTACTTCTGTTTCTCCGGCGCGCTCAGATATTTCTCCAGCGGGACTTCGAAATACATCAGTTCATTTCCCTTAGCATCGCGCACACCTGTCAAATAGAAGTGAGCACCCGCAAGCGGGTTGGAAATGTCTGACACATCAAAGAACATGAAGCCCGACTGGGTGCCGTGAGGTTCGACTGCCTTAGCGGCAAATTGCGTGTTCTGAATCTCCTCCATCGCGTCCTTGCTGATGCTTCCCTTCGCCTTCTTGGGCCATGGTAGGGGATTCGGAGAAATGGTCCCTGTAGGCCGGGCGATGCGTCGATAAATATCGTCTTCCGTGGCGGGTGGAATCTTGGTTCGATTCACGGTTACGAGTTCAGCCTTCATTCCTGACAGCGCGACTGTCTGGTCGCCGTCGTTGGTGATCACTACGAAGATCGGCATCAGGCCGACGTCGCTGTAGTGAACGGAAAAAATACTTGCCTTGTCGGGCAGGTCATAAGGATCAAGCCCCAGCGTGACCGATTCCCCCGAATGCTCATCGTGTGCGGGATAGCTCTTCGCCGGTTGCGCCGCTGGCATGACAAAATGCTTTCCCGCCAGGCAAACGACCGAAGATACGACGAGAACTGAAACTGCGGCCAAGTTTCGCAGCAGCAGAGAGCGGATCACCGTGCAGGACATGATTCTCGATTATAGGATGCACGCATGCTAAACGGTGGTGCCTCGGGCGCGACCTATACAGGTAGAATGTCCCTTCCTGCATGTATTTGATCTACAGTGCGCTGCTGGCAGCGGCAATGCTGCTGACCCTCCCCTATTGGCTATTGCAGACAATGCGCCACGGAAAGTACCGCGCTGGCTTGGGTGAACGGCTAGGGAGAATTCCGCGGCGGTTAGTTGCCCAGCCCGCGAAGCCAACGATATGGATACACGCGGTATCGGTCGGCGAGGTTCTGGCGATCAGCAGCTTGGCGACAGAACTTACAAAACGATTTTCCCAACATCGAGTCGTCATTTCGACTACGACGGATACCGGTCAGAGGTTGGCTCGAACCCGCTTTGGCGAGGAGAATGTCTTTTACTTCCCGCTCGACTTCGCCTTTGCGATCCGGCCATATTTGCGATTGCTGCAGCCCCAGCTGGTTGTGATCGCGGAAACTGAGCTCTGGCCAAACTTCCTGCGCCTTGCCCATGCCAGCGGCACCCGGATAGCCGAAGTAAACGCCCGCATCTCGGACCGCTCATGGCCTGGATATCGGCGATTCCGGTGTTTGCTGAGGGGAGTTTTGCGGCACGTGGACCTTTTCCTGACCCAGACGGCGGAGGACGCTCGTCGCCTCGTGGAAATTGGAGCGCCCCCAGAGCTCGTCCTCGCAACTGGCAACCTGAAGTTTGATGTGCCTGCACCAGCTGCGCCGCCGATCATCGCCAGCCTTCGCGCAGCGTTCCAACAAGCTCAGACCGGCCCCGTGATTGTTTGCGGAAGCACGGTTGAGGGCGAAGAGCCCCTGCTGCTACAGGCCTTCATAAATATTCTGGCGAGCCATCCTTGCGCTGTGATGATTTTGGCGCCACGTCATCCCGAGCGATTCGGCGAAGTGACTGAATTACTCAACCAACTTGGTATTCGATTCTGGCGTCGGTCTCTGTGGGGAGGCGACCCGATTTTGGGCGGCGTCCTACTGATCGACACGATTGGCGAACTCGCGGCGCTGTACGCGCTCGCCGACGTGGCGTTTGTGGGCGGTAGCCTCGTCCCCCGCGGCGGACATAACATTATCGAGCCTGCACTGCATGGAGTTCCCATTGTCGTGGGCAATCACACCGAGAATTTTCGCGACATCGTAAGCTTGTTTCGAGGTCGCGATGCAGTACGTGTGGTCGGCCCAGCCGAGCTCCCGCTGGTGCTTATGGAGCTCATTTCTAACCCAGACGAACGTGCGGAGCTGGGACGCCGGGCGGCAGAAACAATCCGTGCACAAATGGGAGCAACGGAGAGGACCATGCAGGCATTGGAAAAACTGCTGGTGGCTGACAGTGAACGTGTGCGGACGAGTCGTTGAATGAATTTCTTGTCGTCTATCTTCGGAATAGGCGTCCGAGCGCGCAACGCGCTCTACGAGCGCGGCATCGCTCGCGCACGAAAATTACAAGGGCCGGTCGTAAGCATCGGGAACTTGTCAGTTGGGGGATCAGGAAAAACGCCATTCGTCCTGCTTCTCGGGGAGCTGCTAAAGGCTCGCGGTGTGAAGTTCGACATTCTTTCTCGCGGCTACGGTCGCAGAACACGCGGTGTCGCGCGCGTTGATCCCGGAGGCTTATCCCGCGACTTTGGCGATGAGCCTTTGCTCCTGGCTCGTCGCCTCAGCGTGCCGGTGATTGTGGGCGAGGATCGATACGAGGCGGGCCTGTTCGCGGAAAAAAACTTCGGCCCACAACTTCATCTGCTCGATGACGGCTTTCAGCATCGCGCTCTGGCACGTGATTTCGACATCGTACTAGTTACGCCCGAAGATGCCCGCGACCGCCTGCTTCCCGCAGGGCGTTTGCGCGAGCAGGTTGCTTCACTGTCCCGTGCCGATGCGGTCGTGCTGACCAGCGGTGCTTCATCAGAGTCGTTTCCCCTGAATGGCAAACTGCTATGGCGGGTCCGGCGGGGTATTTCCGTGACGAATGTTCCCGCCCGGCCGGTAGTTTTCTGCGGAATCGCACGACCGCAGAATTTCCTGCTGCAATTGCGTACGGCAGGCGTTGAACCTGTGGCGCAAGCTTTGTTCCGTGACCACCACGCCTACTCCGAACGCGACATCCAGGACTTGTTGAAACTCTGCCAGCAGAGCGAAGCTGAAGGCTTTGTCACAACTGAAAAAGATGCCATTAACCTTGGCGGATTTCTTGATGTGTTGCAGCCCTTGGCGGTGATTCGGGTGAAGATGGAATTGATGGATGCAGATAACGCCG
>Ga0265760_10000240_pt1 | contig 14938 bp, 12 predicted proteins | sample NZIome_2_FD_200831 | JGI IMG/M metagenome (GOLD analysis project Ga0265760, IMG submission 200831) | Metatranscriptome of rhizosphere microbial communities from Maridalen valley, Oslo, Norway - NZI1 (Metagenome Metatranscriptome) | ecosystem: Host-associated > Plants > Roots > Rhizosphere >...
CAGATTGGGCGCATAGGTATCGGGTTTCTTGACGGCATTGATCCAAGTTATATGCCGCTGAGTGTGCAGCGGAGGGCGCATCGACAGCACCGCCACCATCTCGACGCTAGCCACGATCTCGCCCGCCCGAACCTCGAGGTCGTCCGAGTCCACGATCTCCAAGGGAGTCGAGGGCGCATAGTGCACGGCGCGGTCGCCGGGCACACGCGGCACAACTCCGCCGACAGCCATGGGACCCACCACCTGTTCGAGCTGCGAGCGCGTGATGAAGCCCGGGCGCAGCAGCCGAGCTTGATTGTCCAGGCAGGACACAATGGTGGACTCGAGTCCAATGGGCGAGTCGCCGCCGTCCAGAATGACTTTGACCGCATCGCCGAGCTCATCGCGCACATGTTCCGGCTTGGTGGGACTCAAGCGGCCGTAACGATTGGCCGAGGGCGCGGCGATGCCCCCGCCGAACGCGTTCAGCAGCTGCTGCGCCATGGGGTGCGAGGGTACGCGAATGCCGATGCTGTCCTGGCCGCCGGTGACGATTTCGTTGACGTTTTCGGCCTTCGGCAGAATCAGCGTCAAGGGTCCCGGCCAGAATTTATTCGCCAAGGCTTCCGCAACCGCCGGCATCTGGGAAACCCAGCGGTGCAGATAGCGCGGGTCATCCAGATGAACGATAACCGGGTGATCGGGCGGGCGACCCTTGACCTCGAAAATCTTGCGCACGGCCGGAGGGCTGGCTGCATTGGCGCCCAGTCCATAGACGGTTTCGGTCGGAAACACCACCAAGTCGCCGGCGCGCAACGCTTCGACCGCTGTTTCAATCTCTGTCTGTGTAGCTCTTACCACTCGCTCATAATAACAAGACTGCGCCGCGAGCAAGGGCCGCTTGTTAGGCCGGCGGCTTTACAGTGTTAACTGCTTTGTAGCAGGAAGGCGACACTCCAGGAATACCAAGTCGAGCCAGCGGCCGAATTTGAATCCCACTTCATGAAAATGCCCTACGTTGATGAATCCCAGGCTTTCATGCAGCTTGATGGATACGGCGTTGTCGGCATCGATGCCGGCGATCATGACGTGCTTATGCATGGCCGCTGCCAGGTTCATGAGTTCGATCACCAACCGTCGGCCAATGCCCTCGCCGCGGCGGTCGCAGCGGACATGAACGCTGTGTTCCACGCTGTGCTGATAGCAAGGCGGTGCGCGAAATTCGCCGAACGTCCCAAAGCCGGTGATGCCCGATGCATCCTTGGAGACTATGAAGGGAAAGCCCCCGGAGCGCTTCGCGTCGAACCAGGCGGCACCGCGTTCCGCAGTCAGCTCGATCTCCGTGTACACGGCGGTCGACGTGCGGATCACCTCGTTATAAATCGTTAGGATTTCAGGAAGATCTTGGCGCGTGGCCGCGGCTATCGTTCCGGTCAATCGAGATACCCCGGGGGTTTTGGCAGGCCCTGAAATTCCTTGGGATCGTGCTGCACGATCAAGCGCCCGTGCGTGTTCCTTAAGATTGTTTCGATACGGCTCATGGAGGCTAAGGTATCGGCGCGATCCGTGTTGTACACCGGCACCCGCTTGGGGAGTCGATTGGCACGCAGATGATACAGGTCGCCGGAGAGAATGACGGTACCGCTCCTTTGCAGTTTGAGTTTCAAAGCCTGATGCCCCGGCGTGTGTCCGGGGGTGCGCAGTATCATCACTCTGCCATCGCCGAACACATCATAGTCTCCCTCGATCATCTCGTTTTTTGCGTTTTTGTAGGCGCTCCATGTTTCAGGCAGCACCCCGCCCGGCGGCGGCAAAACCTGCGCCCAAGCCAGTTCCGTCTTGTTCATGATCCACACCGAATTGGGAAATTCGTTGGCATTTCCAGTGTGATCCCAATGCAGATGCGAAAAGGCAATGTAATTGATGTCCTTGGGCGTCAACTTCAGTGATTGCAATTGTGCCAGCAGCGTGACCGGTACGGTGACGTGCACGCCCGGCGCCGCATCGCTGCCTTCCTTGGGATAGTTGTAGTGATCTCCCAATCCCGCATCCCACAATAGATCGCCTTTGGGATGGCGTATCAGGAAACACGGCACGGCGATTTCGCCCGATTTGCCGTCATACTCGCCGGTGTCGGAAAATCCCCCCATATCCTTGAAGGTGGCATGGCCGCAGTCGAGAACGTACAGCCGCAGGTCAGCGTCACGAGCCTGGCAAGGGGCCGCCAGCACAGCACATAACAGCATGAGTGCCATTGCCGGAAGCGTAGATTTGCGATACGCGTCATTCATGGGACTGGCCCTCCTCCACCCCCTATACTAGTCCAACCATGAGCGAACACGAAAATCACCATCATGAGGAGCACGCGCAGAGGACGCCCAGCGCACTGGAATTGCGGGTACGTGCACTAGAGGCCCGGCTGACCGAAAAGGGCTACATCGATCCGGCCGCGCTCGATGTTTTGATCGATACGTATCAGACAAAAATCGGACCCCGCAATGGTGCACGAGTCGTGGCGCGGGCCTGGGCCGATCCCGAATTTCGCCGCGGGCTGCTGCAAGATGCGACCGCCGCGATCGCCTCCCTGGGGTTCGCGGGGCGTCAGGGCGAGCATATGGTCGCGGTCGAGAACACGCCGGAAGTTCACAACATGGTGGTGTGCACGCTGTGCAGCTGCTATCCCTGGTCGGTGCTCGGGCTACCGCCGACGTGGTACAAGAGCGCGCCCTATCGCGCGCGCGCCGTTAAAGATCCGCGCGGCGTCCTCAAGGAATTCGGCGTTGAATTGCCGCCGGCCACTCAGATCCGCATTTGGGATTCGACGGCCGAGGTTCGCTACCTGGTCCTGCCGCTGCGGCCGGCGGGTACGGAGCACTTGAACGTGGGCGAGCTTGCAAATCTCGTGACGCGCGACTCCATGATCGGCACCGGCTTGCCGAAATCAGCGTGACTTACCGCTCGCACGCCGACCTTGGCGGCCAGGATGTGCCGGGCGCCATCGTTCAAGAACCCGAGGGCGAATACTTTCACTCGCCGTGGGAGCAGCGCGTGATGGCGCTCGTGGTCGCGATGGGACCCACGGGCATGTCGAATATCGACATGAACCGTGCGACGCGCGAAACGCTGCCGAACTATCGCGACTTGAGTTACTACGAGATCTGGCTGGCGGCGCTGGAGAAACTGGCGTCGGAGAAGGGCGTGCTTAGCGACACGCCTCCCAAGCCTCAGCAGGTGATGCGCGCCGACGCGGTCCTTGCAACGATCAAAAAGGGCTTCCCGGCATCGCGGCCTGCGTCCCATCCCGCGCGTTTTTCCGTAGGGTGTAATGTGCGCGCGGCCGCCGTGCAACCCGAACACCACACGCGCCTGCCGGCGTACGCGCGCGGCAAGATGGGTGTGGTCGAGAGGGTGCACGGCGTGCATGTCTTCCCCGACACCAACGCCCGCGGCCTAAGCGAATCGCCGCAATGGCTCTACACCGTGAAATTCGCTGCCCGGGAGATCTGGGGCGAGAGCGTACGGGCGCCGAACTCCATCATTTCCGTGGACGCGTTCGAACCGTATCTGGAACCCGCATGAAAGATGAAGCGCTGCAAAGTCTGCCGGAAATTCCATTGGACGGCGCTGGTCCCGTCTTCAACGAACCGTGGGAAGCGCGGGCGTTTGCGATGACGCTCGCACTGCACGAGCGTGGCGTATTCACCTGGCCGCAATGGGCCGATGCGTTATCGCGGCAGATTGAACTCGCGCGCGCGACGGGCGATAAGGATCTGGGCGACACCTACTACCAGCATTGGCTGCGGGCGCTCGAGTCGCTGGTCTCGGCACTGTGAAATTGACCGGCTCGAGCTCTCTGACGCGCTAGACCAACCGCTCAAAATCACTGGGCTGAGGTAGCCGCCGATGACCTGAGCGCCGCCGTCACGTCCGGCGGATCGAGCGAGGTTCTTACCCAGCTACCGTCTTCCTGCCGATCCAGTTCGTACGCAGGCCAGTAGTGCTTGTCGAGCTTCAACGTAATCACGTCGGTCTGGCCGTTCCAACTGATCGTCTTCAGCCGCAACGAGGCGCGATCGGGCTTGCTGCTGACGGCCCGGATGAAGGCATCCAAATCCGGCGTCGGCTGACCATCCACTTCGGTGATGCGCCTGCCGGCATACAGTCCGTAGTGCGTCGCCGGCGATCCATAGAAGAAAAACGAGACGAATACGCCATAAGGGGCGATGCCGCGCTGCGCCGCCATGGCGCGATGCGGCGCCTGCAGCGTCGCGCCGGCCCAGATGAGCACTCGGTCGATGTCGCGGCCATTCAGCGCCACGGTTTTCATCTGCAGGGTCTTTTCAGCGCCATCGCGCCATACCGTCACGGACACGGCGGGGCTCTGCACCGCGCGTTCCACCTCGCGGAACCGATTCACGACCTTGCCGTCAATCGCCAGCAGCAGATCGCCGGGTTCAAGCAGTGCCGCCGCCGGCGAACCGGCAACCAGCCGATTGATGCTGAGTACCTGGCGCCGCTGCGGATTGTGCTCCTCGAAGCGCCGCACCCATTCATCGGGCAGGCCCAATTCGCGGGCGCCGGCCAGGGATTGCACGTCGAATTCCGCTTCGAACGAATAGAGCGACCGGCCATCGGCCACCACGCTGATCATTTCGCTGACCAAATCGGACGGGATGCCGCGATTGATCTGCTCCAATTCGCGCTGCGACTCGAACGCGAAACTCGACCACATCGCCAGCACATCGCCCTTCTCATCCGTCAGCACGCCGTCGTAGTCGGTCGGCGCATTGATGAGGCTGATCACTTCCAAGTTGCTGTCGCGGAAACGCAGCGTACGCGACAGCGGAAATGACACCACATCGACGCTGGAGATTTGCGTCTTCTGCGATTGAATTTTCGAGTCCGCGCGCTGGCCAACCACCCACACATCATCGCCAGGACTCAATGGCCGCGTAACCAATGTCGCGGCCCGAACTGGCGTGCTGCCGATCGACTTTGGATCGTAGGAAATGACGGCAAGATTGTGCAAAGGATGAATGAATACCACCTTGCCCGGTACCTCGACGGTGCCCGCGAAGGTGATGCGCACATCGCCCATCGCCACCGGCACGGTATTGCGGTCGATCGCCACCAAGCCGCGCTGTGCATCGACGATGACGCCCGTGCCATGATAATTCTTCTCGGTCACACCGGAGGTCGAGTAAGGCATGTCGAAATTGACCAGCACCAAGGAGGGCGCCAATCGGTCCATCCGAGGATCGCCGGTCTTGGCGAACTGCGTGGAGGCCGGCTTGACGAGCGAGGGCGCAGGTCCGGGAGCGATGCTGATGCAGGGCCACGTACCGAGCGTATCGTCGCGCTTGCACTCGCGCGCCGGAAACCAGCGCCGATCCATACGAATCACTTTGAGCTGCACCGCGCGGGGATCTTCGATGGTGACGTAGCGCACCGGCGCGCGCGCCCCATCCGCAAGTTCGGACAACGCCGCGGCAAAGTCCGCCAGGTTCTCTATCTTTTTGCCGTTGAACGACGAGATCAGTGCGGCGCGCGGGATGCCGGCGGCGCCAAAGACATAGCCGGGGTTGGCGATGTACACACCCTTGATCGGTACATTGAAGTGCCGCGCCTGCTGGTAGGACAACGTGTGCACGACGGCCTCGCCAAACTCGATGAATTCGCCCGGGGTGATGACGCTCAAGGACTGCACATCCAGATCGTGCTGCAATGTCTGGCTGCCACGCTGCACTTCGACCTTGACGCGCCGGTCCACATGATTGTCCAGCACTTCCTCCAGCGAGAAAAATTCCGGAATGGGCTTGCCGTCGATCGCTATCAGGATGTCGCCGGGTGCCAAAATCCCATCGGCGCCCGATCCGGGTTGCACGTCGTCGACCACCAGCATGCCGGTCAACTTAGGATAGGCCTTGCGCATGCTGGCTTCGGTGCCGGCGTTGAGGCCGAGCCGCTTCAGCTCATCGTAAGGGGTGTACTTGAAGACGGTTTCGAGCGTGCCGCGCGGTACGGGCTTGCCGACCTCGAGATACTTGAGAGCCCGCACCACCGCCGTCAGCGGCAGGTAGAAACTCGAGGCGGCCCCCGTGGCGCCGCCGGCGTTGAGCGCCACTACCCGGCCCTCGATGTCGATTACCGGCGAACCGGACGAGCCGCCCGAGGTGCTGGAAGCCGCTTGGTAGTAGAAGGTATTGAAGTCGTTGTACTTGCCATAGCCGTATTCCGGCGCCTCGCGATCCAGCCGCGCAAGCGTTCCAGCGAGAATCGACAGCTGTTCGCCGGCATCATTACCGACCACGCGGATCTCGCGGCCAATGACGGCACCTTGCGGGTATAGCGGCAGCTCCGCCGGTTGAATGAAATGCAGCTTCGCCGGATCGTAGTGATAGATGCCGAAGTCGTGAATGGGATCGCGATAGATGGGATATAGCTGCACTTCTTCCCGATTCAGAAAGATCGCCTGTGCGGTCACCGGTCCGGGCGTCACCACGTGCCGGTTCGTCAGGATGAGCCCTCGCTTCGCGTCGATGACGAAACCGGTCGCCTGGGCGGTGGTGTTCCATTCGGTATCGAACGCGCGCGTGCTGTCGATTTGGATGGTGACGACGCCGGTGGCGATACGCTCCAGAGTCTGTGCCCAATTCGCGGGCGTATTAGGAATTCCCGGGGCTTGGGTCTGGGCGGGCGGAGCGGTCGGGGCGGTGAACGCGGGAGTAGCCGAAAATGCGAGTAGGGACAAGAACAGCGAAATACGGGACATGCCGATCCTTAGGAGCCTGTCTAAGTATTCACAGGCTCCATGGTTGGTTACTCTAAAGTGCCTTCGGATCGGACACCGCCAAGCGCCCGCCGGTTCCTCCGGCCGTCATTTCCATATCAGGTCGAGCTGCTTCGCCGCGCGCACATCATCCAATCGTCGCACAGGCATTGTATGCGGCGCCGAGGTGAGTTTCTCAGGATCATGCTGCATTTCCTCACGGATCGATGCCAGCGCATCGCAAAACCGGTCCAAGTCCTCCTTGGCCTCGGTCTCGGTGGGTTCGATCAGCAGGCATTCGGGCACCAGCAGAGGGAAATAGGTCGTCGGAGCGTGGAATCCATAGTCCAGCAAGCGCTTCGCGACGTCCATCGCAGAGACGTGGTACGCCTTTTGCTCCTGCTTCAAGGTGATGATGAACTCGTGGCTGGCGCGACGCTTGGGGTATGCCGCTTCGAAACCGACGGCTTGCAGCCGCTTGATCAAATAGTTGGCATTGAGCGCCGCGAATTCCGCCACGCGCACCATGCCTTCGCGACCCAAGAGGCGCATATAAATATAGGCGCGCAAATTCACGCCCGCATTCCCCATGAAGCCGGACAAGCGCCCAATGGATTGCGGCAGGTCGCGCTCCGTCAGCCAGCGGTAGCGCGCACCGTCCTTGCCGACGATGGGCAACGGCAGAAACGGCTTCAAGCGCGCGCTGACGCCCACGGCACCCGATCCTGGTCCGCCGCCGCCGTGCGGCGTCGAGAAGGTCTTGTGCAGGTTCATATGGATCACATCGAAGCCCATGTCCCCGGGCCGCACCTTTCCCAAGATCGCGTTTAGATTTGCGCCGTCGTAATACAAGAGCCCGCCGGCATCGTGCACGACGCGTGCAATCTGCACGATCTTGCGTTCGAACACACCGAGCGTGGAAGGATTCGTCAGCATGATGCCGGCGGTTGCCGGACCCACCACCGCCTTCAGTGCCTCGATATCCACGTCGCCATTGGCGTCGCAGGGAATTTCCTTGACGGTGAATCCGCACATGGTTGCGGTTGCAGGGTTGGTGCCGTGCGCCGCCTGCGGCACGATGATTTCCGTGCGCGCCGTATCATTGCGCGCTCGGTGGTACGCACGGATCATCGCCACGCCCGCAAACTCGCCCTGTGCGCCGGCCATCGGCGTGAGACTGACGGCCGGCATCCCCGTGATCTCTTGCAGCATCTCTTGCAGCTCGTACATGCACGCAAGAAACCCCTGCGGCTCCGGCCCCAAAGGATGTCTGCCCAAGAATTCCGGCAGCATCGCGTAGCTGTTGCAGGCCTTCGGGTTGTACTTCATGGTGCAAGAACCCAAGGGATAGAAATGCGTGTCGATGGAGAAATTCATTTGCGACAGACGGGTGAAATGACGCACCGTTTGCAATTCTGAAACCTCGGGCAACGCCGGGCGCTTCTGCCGGCGCAAGTTGGCCGGCACGTGGGCCGCGCCGGCAACCGGCGGCGGGAATTGTGTGACGGCCCCGCGCCCTGCCTTGCTCAATTCGAATATCAACGGTTCACGCGACTTAAGTTGCATCGTCTCTCTCTCCTAGGCCGCCGCGCGCGAGGCGCTCATCACATCGGCCAACGCTGATGTATATGCGGCGATGTCGGCCTCGATCTTGGTTTCGGTCGCGCACACGAGCATCGCGTGGCCCAATTCCGGATAGCGCTCGCTAAGGTCCAGGCCGCCTAAGATTCCTCGCCGCGACAACGCCGCCAGAATCGCGGCAGGCGGACGGTCCAACAGCAATACGGCTTCATGAAAGTGCGGCGCCGTGAACGCCCGTTTCACGCCCGGCACCTGGCTCAGTGCGCTGACCAGATCGTAAGTTCGCTGCATGCTGGCTTGCGCAACGGCTTCCAGGCCGCGCGGCCCCAACAGGCTCATATAAATTGTCGCCGCCGTCACCATCAAACCCTGATTGGTGCAAATGTTGGAAGTGGCTTTGCTGCGGCGTATGTGCTGCTCGCGCGCCTGCAGTGTGAGCGTGAACCCCGGCCTGCCCTCCATGTCCACGGTCCCGCCGACGATGCGCCCCGGCATCTGACGCACATATTGCATGCGAGTCGCCATGAAACCGAAATACGGACCACCGGACGACAGTGGCACACCCAACGCCTGCCCTTCCCCGCAAACGATGTCGGCGCCGCGCGCGCCGTCGACGATTCCGCCCCAATCGCCCGGGGCTTTAAGCAGCGCCAGGGAAGTTGGATTCACCACCGCAATCAGCATGATCTTGTTGTCGTGCGCCCAGTCGGTGATGGCATCCACCTCTTCCAAGCTGCCGAAAAAATTCGGCTGCTGTAGCACCAGCGCCGTGAAATCCTGGCCGCTGAAGGGCTTGAGTGCTTCCAGCAGCGTTCGGCCGGCCGAAAGGTCGAAATCCACCGGCACGAAGCTGATGTCTTGATTGCCGGCGATGGCCAGCGCCACTTGCGCGTAGGTGGGATTGACGGCGCGCGGCATCAAAATCCGCCGCGAGCTCGAGGCGCGATTGGATCGCACCGCCATGAGGCAGGCCTCGGCGAGCGCCGAGGCGCCGTCATACAAGGAGGCATTCGACACTTCCATGCCGGTGAGCGCGCACATCATGGATTGGTATTCATAGATGAGCTGCAGCGTGCCCTGACTCGCCTCGGCCTGGTACGGCGTGTAGGCCGAATAAAACTCGCCGCGCGTGGCGATGGACCACACCGGTGCCGGGATGTGATGCTCGTAGGCGCCGGCGCCAATGAAATTCAAGGGACGCCCATCGATCGCGGCACGCGTCGTCATCAGCCGCGCGATTTCCATTTCGCAGAGTGGCGCGGGTAAGTTGAGAACCCCGGCGCGAAGATCCTTGGGGATTTCATCGAACAGATCGTCGATCGAGCGCGCGCCGATCACCTCCAGCATGCGGGCCACGTCGTCAGGCGTGTGCGGAATGAATGCCATGCGCCCCCCTACTTCGATTCTTCCACCAAGAAACTCTCATAGGCGCTCGCGCTCATGAGCGACGCGGCATCGACGGGGCCGCTGGTTTCCAGACGAAACAGCCATCCGGCGCCATAGGGATCCTCGTTGAGCAATTCCGGCTTTGCTGAAAGTGCGCTGTTATTGGCAATGACCTTTCCTGCCAAGGGACTGTAGACATCGGATGCCGCCTTGACCGACTCCACGACCGCGCAAGCCTCGCCGGCCTTCAGTGCACGGCCGACGTCGGGAACCTCGACGAACACCAGGTCGCCGAGCGCGCTTTGCGCATGATCGGTAATGCCGATTTCCAAGGCGCCGCCGTGCGCTTGGCGCACCCATTCGTGACTCTTGGTGTATTTCAAATCGCTCGGTATGTTGTTGCTCACGTGAAACCCCTTACGCTGTATCGATCAATGGCTTGCCATGGCGCACGAATGGCGGCTTGACGATGCGCGCCGCGTGCAATTTGCCGCGAATCTCCACCTGCACGCTGGGCTGCGATGTTTTGGGCACACGCGCCAGCGCAATGGAACGATTCAAAGTGGGTGAAAAAGTTCCGCTGGTCACCTCGCCCGAGAGGCCCGCCGTGGTGCTGCCGCTGACCAGAACTTTCTGATGACTGCGCAGCACGCCGCGATCCTCGAGCAACAGCCCCACCAGCTCGCGGCCGCTCTCGCGCTGCGCGCGCTCCAACGCCTCACGGCCCAGAAAATCGCGCTCCTTGGGTTCGAAGGCGACGGTCCAGGCGAGACCGGACTCCAATGGATGGAAATTCTCATCCATGTCGTTGCCGTAAAGGTTCATACCCGCTTCCAAACGCAGTGTGTCGCGCGCGCCGAGGCCCGCCGGCGCGACGCCTTGCGCGCGCAACCGGTTCCAGACGTCCGCGGCTTCCGTGGCCGGGAGCATGATCTCGAAGCCATCCTCACCGGTGTAGCCGGTGCGGGCCACGAACCAAGCGCCGAATGCCGCGCCGAAGAAAGGCTTCAATTCGAGCGCCGCGGCTTGCTGTTCAGGCACGAGCAGCAGCGCCGCTTTGCGCCGTGCATTGGGACCTTGCACGGCGATCATCGCCAATTCCTTGCGCTCTACGACCGTGACGTCGAAATCCGCCGCGTGCCGGCGTATCCATGCCAAGTCCTTGTCGCGGGTGCCGGCATTGACCACCATGCGATACCAGGTTTCCGACAGGTAGTAGACGATTAGATCGTCGATCACGCCGCCGTTGGGCAGCAGCATGCAGGAATACAGCGCTTTGCCGGAGGTCTTGAGGCGGCCCACATCATTGGCCAGCAGCAGCCGCAGAAATTCGCGCACGCGCCCGCCGGTCAAGTCAACGATGCACATGTGGGACACATCGAACATGCCCGCATCGCGGCGTACCGCGTGGTGCTCTTCAATTTGCGAGCCATAATGCAACGGCATGTCCCAGCCGCCGAAGTCGACGATCTTGGCGCCCTGCTGGACATGGGTGTCGTATAAAGGAGTCTTAAGGCCCATCGCAACCTCGCTGCGAACGAATACAGAGACGCCAAGCACCTTCGTGCTTCGCCCCTCTGTCCTTAAGACCTGAGAGATTGCGCGCCAGAAGCGCTGCTCCCCTTCGGTGGGTCGCCTGATGCGACCGCTCTCCAGAGATCGCGAGAGTCTGCCGTTCATGTGCCTGAGCGTTTCCGGGCGGTTGCGCCTTCGGCGGCCCTAGTTAAAGGACTCTCTCCAGACAGCTCTTATCGCGAGTGGGGCGGGATGATACAGAAGAGCCTGTAGGGATTGAAGCGCAAGCCCTCATATATCTTGCGCGGCAGCCGCGTGTCGCGTGCCGGACCCCTGCGGTGCGCCGCTAACCGCCTGAGCGTTTTGCCTCCCATCCCAGTTTGATCAGCTCCGCGACGATCGAATCGCGGTGATCGCCCTGGATTTCAATGACGCCGCCGCGCACCGTGCCGCCGGAGCCGCAGCGCTTTTTAAGCTTGGTGGCCAACGCTTCAATATCGACGGGCGACAAGGGTAAACCCGTAATGGTTGTTACTCCCTTGCCCGCCCTGCCTTGAGTTTCGCGCGCGACCCGTACGGCGGCGGGTTTGGCCGCGCCGGGAACACCTTTGGGGCACACGCATTCGCGCACCGGACGGCGGCAGTTGGGGCAGAGGCTGCCGATACCGGTGGAGTACACGATTCTCGAGCTCATGGGTCTCTACATGTAACAATACTCGTTCAATACCTCAAGCGAGTGAAACCGTGCGCAAACTTTTGATCGTCGCGTTGGCTCTAATTCTGCCTTCGCTCACCCTGGCGGACACCTTCACGTATTCATTTATTTCCGGCGACAAAAAGGTCGGTCACCTGACCGCTGAAATTAAGGGCGATCAGACCACCATAGACTTCGACGTCAAGAACAATGGCAGGGGTCCGACCATTGCGGAGTCGATCACGTTGGATGCGGCCGGCTTGCCGACTGAATGGGACCTCAAAGGCTCCACGACTTTCGGCAGCAGGATCGCCGAACATTTCAGCAGCAAAGGAAAGAGCGCCGAGTGGGTGGATTCCACCGGTAAAGGCCACACCACCATCAACACGCCCAGCATTTACCTGGCGCAAAGTTCCAGTCCTTGGGCCAACGGGTTGTATGCGCGCGCGCTCTTAAGAACCGCAGACATGAAGCTACCGGCACTGCCGGGTGGCACCCTGCGCCTCGAAAAAGGCGAGACTCTCAACGTCCAGGGAAGCGGCGGCCCGCTTGCGGTGACACGCTACGATCTGATTGGAATCGATCTCGATCCGGAGATCATCTTGCTTGATTCGGCGAATAATTTGTTCGCCGACGTCGATGCCAGTTCCGTTCTCGTGCGCTTAGGATACGAAGGCGAGCAGAAGCGGCTGCGCGACTTGGCGGCTGCCTGGTCGAGCCAGCGCTTTGTGAAAATGGAGCACGACGTCGCGCATCACTACGCCGGACCCATCCGCATTCGCAATGTCAGATTGTTCGATCCCAAGACTTCATCGCTGACGCAGGTTGTGTCAGTGTTGGTGCAGGGCCAGGTGATCGCCGCCGTTGAACCCAACGACAGCCCGCCCACCCCCGGTGAGACCACGATCGATGGCGCGGGCGGCACTTTGATCGCGGGCATGTATGAGATGCATGCCCATTTGGGCCAAAGCGCCGCCCTTCTGAACGTCGTCGCGGGCATCACCACCGTGCGCGACATGGGCAATGACAACGCAGTGCTCGATGCGCTGATCCAACAAATCGACAGCGGCACGATTGGCGGACCACATGTCATCCGCTCCGGATTCATCGAGGGCAAGAGCCCATTCAGCGCCAACAACGGAATCGTGGTCGACAGCCAGGAGCAGGCCATCGATGCGGTGCGCTGGTACGGAGCACGCAACTATTGGCAGATCAAGATTTACAACAGCATGACGCCGGCCTGGGTGCCGGCCATGACCAAGGAAGCCCACCTGCTCGGCATGCGGGTCGCCGGCCACATTCCCGCCTTCTCGAATACCGATGCGATGATCGAGGCGGGCTACGATGAAATCACGCACATCAATCAGTTCTCGCTCGGCTGGGTGATTGGACCCACCGAGGATACCCGCACGCTATTCCGTTTGACTGCGCTGAAGCGCCTACCCAGCTTGGATCTGCAGAGCCCCAAGGTCCAGCACACCATCAACATGATGGTGGACCGCAAGATTGCCATCGATCCGACGCTCGGGATTCACGAGCAGTTGCTGCAGCGGCGCGACGGGAAGATTCCGCCGGGTGGAGTCGATTATTTCGACCATATGCCGATCGGCTGGCGCCGCGACAACATGAAAGCATTGGCAGATACTTCCGCGCCGGGCGACGATCTAGCCTATAGGCAAGCCTTCGACAAGCTGGTCGCGGTGGTGCGCATGCTGCACGATCGCGGCGTGTTCATCGTCTTTGGCACCGACACGGGCGGCTCCTTCACCTATCATCGTGAACTGGAGCTGTATCAGCTCGCGGGAATGACCTCTGCGGAAATCTTGAAGCGCGCCACTTTCGATTCGGCCCGCTACGTGAGCCAGGACCAGCGCATGGGCTCGATCGAAAAAGGCAAGCTCGCGGATTTCTTTCTCATCCCCGGCGATCCGATCAAGAACCTGAAAGCGATCAAGACCATCAGCATGGTTGTCAAGGATGGCACCGTGTACTACCCCAGCGAGGTTTACCCGAAATTTGGCATTCAACCATTTGCGCCGCCGCCGAAGGTCACGCCTAGCAGCTCGACCTAATGCCTAGCGGGACAATGGCGCTCGGTTTGGCCGTTGCCCTGCCCCGTTTTGACGCCCCAGGTATAATGCCCCGATGAGAACTCGTCGACATTCCCTGGCTGTAAAAGTAGGTTCCGTCTCCATCGGCGGGACAAACCCGATCGTCGTACAATCGATGACCAACACCGACACGGCCGATATTGACGGCACGGTGGCGCAGGTCAAGGCTCTGGCGCGCGCCGGGTCCGAGTTGGTCCGCGTCACGGTCAATAATGACGAATCGGCCGCCGCGGTGCCGCACATCCGCGAGCGCCTGGATGCGCAGGGCATCAGCACACCCTTGGTGGGTGATTTCCATTTCAATGGCCACAAACTGCTCAAGGCGCATCCGGCCTGCGCGGAGGCGCTGGGCAAGCTGCGCATCAATCCGGGTAATGTCGGACGCGGCAGCAAGCGCGATCCGCAGTTCGCGGAAATGATCGAGACCGCCATCAAGTTCGGCAAGCCGGTGCGCATCGGCGTGAATTGGGGCAGCCTCGATCAGGATTTGCTGACCCGCATGATGGATGAGAATTCCAAGCTGCCGGAACCCAAGGCGGCGATCGACGTCATGCGCGAAGCCATTGTCGTCTCCGCTTTGGACAGTGCGAAACGCGCCGAAGCGTTGGGGTTAGGATCCGACAGGATCGTCATCAGCGCCAAGGTGAGCGGCGTACAGGACCTAATCGCCGTATACCGCAATCTGGCGGGTCGTTGCGCCTACCCCTTGCACCTAGGGCTCACCGAGGCGGGGATGGGCAGCAAGGGCATCGTGGCCTCTACCGCAGCCATGGGCGTGCTGCTGCAAGAGGGTATCGGCGATACCATTCGCGTCTCATTGACTCCCGAACCCAACGGCGATCGCACGCAGGAAGTCATCGTCGCTCAGGAAATACTTCAGACCATGGGCTTGCGCGCATTCAC
>Ga0265760_10000241_pt1 | contig 14934 bp, 15 predicted proteins | sample NZIome_2_FD_200831 | JGI IMG/M metagenome (GOLD analysis project Ga0265760, IMG submission 200831) | Metatranscriptome of rhizosphere microbial communities from Maridalen valley, Oslo, Norway - NZI1 (Metagenome Metatranscriptome) | ecosystem: Host-associated > Plants > Roots > Rhizosphere >...
GCCGTTTCCGCTCAGACCTCTTCTACCGCCTCAACGTTTTTCCCATTGAGCTTCCCCCTTTGCGAGAACGCCGATCCGACATTCCTCAGCTGGTAGCTTTCTGCATATCCCGCTTCTCCAAGCGGTTAGGGAAGAAGATCGACGGTGTTTCACGGGAATCGATGGAGAACCTGGTCAACTATCCCTGGCCCGGAAACATTCGGGAGCTGCAGAATATCATCGAGCGCGCAGTCGTCTTATCGGTGGATCCGACCCTCCGGCTGGACCGCGACCTTATGCCGGTTGCCGCCTCTACAAAAGGCATGGAAGCTCCTGAGACGGACGCTCCAGAGTGTCGGCAGGCTGACCTCGATTCTCCAAAACTACTCCTCACGCTGGACGAGGTAGACCGAAACCATATCCTCGCCGCCCTTCAACATACCGGCGGAGTGGTGGATGGTCCAAAAGGTGCGGCGAGGATCTTGAACCTCCATCCAAACACCCTTCGCCACCGGATGGATAAGCTCGGCATCAAGGGATCTCGTCACCGCCCATCGTAGTTCCTCCTACTCTAACTTGGCCGCGATTACCGTATGCGGTGGTTCCTCTTCTCAGTCCAGCGCCCTGGAGGAGACAGCAGTCTGCGCACCCTGGGAGCCGGAGGGCGAACAGATGGGCGACAAGCCTCGCAACTTATTGATTCCAGATAAATATTGGCTCGGGCGGTCTCGGTACGTCCCGGGAGAGAGCTTCAGACCTGGCCTGATTTTGTGAAGGGCATGTCGATTGCTTTATCAAGTCCAGAGGAATCAGGTGAAACCGCGATGCTGAGAGTCACGGTTGTCGAATCGTCAAGAAGTGCCGTAACCCTTCGGGTCGAAGGCCGGATAGCGGGTCCCTCGGTCGAAGAGCTCCGCGGAGCATGCGATGTGCATACTTTCGCCGATGAAGTTCAATTGTCCCTCGAGTTGGCGGACGTTTCGTTCGCCGATGTCGCGGGGATCGTACTCCTCAAAGAACTGCGGAGTCGCGGCATCGGTCTTTTGCGCACCAACCCGTTTATGGCCGAACAGCTCAAAGATGGGGCATCATCTGACGACATCTAGGGTCACTTGAGGAGTGCATGCCGATGCCGAGGGAACGGGCTCTTCCTCTGTGAACTTCGGCCCATCGCGAACGGAAGGGGGTTTCAATGCTGAAGCAAGCTGTGTCTAGGGGGGGGGTATTCCCGGCCGGATCTTTGCGGAGTATGCAATGGGATCTTCCAATTCTGGAGCCGCTTTCCGCCGCAAACAGCATCGTCGCCTTCATCTCCCACGATCTTCGCCATCCCTTGACCGCCATCCTCGCAAATGCGGAGTTTCTCACCCGATCAGGTATTAGCGAGATGGAAAAGAGCGATTATTACCAGGAAATCCGTTGGGCCATCGACCGAATGAATGAGATGGTCTCCTCATTGTTGGAGTGCTCCAAGGGTCGTGACACACTTCGGCCAGCCGTCCGAAACATCGTTGACACAGTCGAGCGTGCGATTCGGATGACAAGTGTGAGACCGGAGTTCCGCCGCATCACCATCAAGCATCATCACGAAGGCTTGGCCGTGGGCTGGTTCGATTCCAACTCTCTCGAACGGGTGGTCGCCAACCTCGTGCTCAATGCTTGCGAGGCGGTTTCTCCGGACTCCGGGCAGATCGTCATAACCACGACCGGAAATCGAGCCTACTTGCAAATTGGCGTCTGGGATAACGGCCCCGGCATTCCCCCGACAATTCAGGACTCCGTTTTCAAGCCCTTTGTGAGCTACGGAAAGGCCGAAAGCTGCGGGCTGGGCCTCGCTATAGCAAAGAAGATCGTCGAGGATCATGGCGGGGTGATCCACTTTGATGGGAGAAATGAGACCGGAACTTTAGTCAAGATCACAATTCCCTTTGCCATTCCGGAGGGAGCAATCAAATGAACATGACTGTGGACTCGGCAGAATTCACAGTGACAGCACTGGCAAGCGATGACCTGGATCTTGTCCATGCCAGCAAGAATGGGGATGTTGCCGCCTTCGAGGAACTCGTAAAGCGATACGATCGCAAACTTCTCCGAATCGCTCAAAGCGTCACGCATAACAGGGAAGATTCCCAAGACGCGGTTCAGGAGGCCTTCTTGAAGGCCTACCAACACTTGGCCGAGTTCAGGGGGGATTCCCAATTCTCGACCTGGCTGATTCGCATCACTCTGAACCAGTCGCTGATGAAGCTGCGAAAGCAACGCAGAACAAGAGAGATGTCCCTGGATGAGGATTTTGGGACAGATGAAGACGTGCTGCCACAGGAGGTCATCGATTGGGCTCCCAATGCCGAAGAACTTTACAGCGTGTCGGAACTACGAAACATTCTACTCAAGACCATAGAAGAGCTGCGGCCGATTTTGCGAGCGGTCTTCGTGCTACAAGATCTCGAAGGCCTTTCGACGGTTCAGACGGCAGAAGTTTTGAACTTGAGTCAGTCCGCAGTGAAGGCGCGGCTCTGGCGAGCCCGGTTGCAGCTTCGCGAACGGCTGAATAAGTATTTCAGCAAGCAAGGGGAATCTGCGGGAGTAGAGTCGACTTTTTACAAAATGAGTTTTACGTACCGAAGAACTTCCGGAAATCGTTGAAATCGGTTCCTCAGCTGCAATGCGGAAAGCTCCTCGAGTTTTTCCCGCAGACAAAGAAATCAGCCTAGCGCAACCTGTCGTTATCCCGGAACTCTGGAGAGAAGCACCGTGCACTCATTAAGACAAAATCGTAACCCAAAGGAATTGGGGATAAAAGCGTCTCTTGCCAGTTATCAACTCACGCTCGGTCGCAAAGGTCGCAGTGATGTTGTCACCGCGTGTTTACCAGGAATTGACAATCAAGTTACATCCCTTCCGCATCTCGTCGTTCGCTGGCTGCGTCTAACCCACAGTACCGCATGAATGTTTAAGCTCCAATTCCTTTTGCTCGTGATTTTGTTGCGCGAGCCAAGACTCAGATCAAGAATGCGACGCGAGGCTTCAAATCTCAGCTCTCGGCAGAGCCATGCGTCGCCGCGGAAAAGCAACCGATCGTCCGCATAACTCAGTCAGGGATTTGACATGCTTTTCAGAATCTAGCGACAAATGAAAAGACGCAAGACTTCCATGCCGCTGCGCGAAGGTGATCGAGCTGGCCGATAGCGAAATAGAGCCGGACATGGGGTTATCACTAGGGTGGAAACAAAGAGACATTTTGAAAGGATGGCACCGATGAAACGTTCTGTTTTTGTCATAGCATTTCTCCTCGTCCAATTAGCAGGTCTGCAGCAACTGGCGCAGGCTAAGACATCCCCCTGTAATCGCCCGAATGGGAACATCTTCAATCTGGAGCCGCGGCCCAACGCTGTGGTCCAAGTTGCCCGCTCGATCGCTGTTTTGCCCAACCCCGTGGGGAAGAACAATCTCGTAGTGGCAGTGGGCGAGGATGAGCGGGCCTCGGAAAACCCCGCACCTATCATCAGCGGGGACGCCTTCTACGTGGAACGCTCCGGCTCAAATTGCACTCCTGATTTCGAAGGTGGGCTGCCAGCCATCAACAATACCTTCGGCCCAAACGGAAGCGTCAGTGTCATAGCGGATCCCGCACGTGACCAGTTCTTCATCGTAGACCAGGATTTTGCTCTCTCCCCCGATGAAAATGGCGTGGGGATTTATCAAACGACAGCGGCCAAGTTGAACAGCACCTCGGCCTGCCCAAGTGGCACGGAGTTTGGGACCGCCTCTTGCTTTACAACCGCAGCCGTTGTCAACATCACGGGGATAGACGCTATCCTGGATAACCCGCAAATCGCGGTCGACCCCCGCACGACAGGGGTCGGTGCCGGTGATTTGTATGCGGTAGTCACTCAGAGAAATTCGGACAATACAAGCTTTCACATCTCGCTCACGGCATGCACCAACGGCCTCAACTGTGGCAATGCGATCCCGATCAGCCCCAAGAATGAAAAGGACCCGGACTTTGCTTGGGTCCAGGTGCGTCCGGACGGGGGCATCACAATTTCCTATCGCAATACGACGTTCCCCGGCGAGAACAAGGAAGAGATAGAATTTGTGACTTGCACTCCCGCCGGCGCGCCCAACCCGCCTACATGCAAGAGTCCGGTGCTGGTGACGACCGTGAAAACTCCCGTTTTCGACAACCTTATCGGTGACCTGCCCATGACCGACGAGCTCTATCCGCGCCATGTAAATCGCCTGGAGAGCGACAACAAAACCGTAACAACCTTCATGGTTTACGATCAGTGCGATGTTGCGCCCATCCAGCCACACGGCATTGGTGGCTCCTACGGCATTGGTGCCTCCTTCGGCGTTGGTGGCTCCTTCTGCCCTAAAACAGATGTTGTGATGACCAGTTCCACCGATGACGGAGCTACCTGGTCTCCGCTTACTAAGGTGAGCTCCAGCGCAGGGCAGCAATTCTTCGGAGCAATTGCCAACGACACATCCACGGGAACCGTGAACATCGCATATTATTCGACCGAGAACGATTTCTTCCAGCTTCGGCCGCAGGTGTTTCTGGCACAGATCTTGCCGGGAACGACTTCCGTCGGCACGCCGCAAATGTTGACCTCGGCAAACGCCGATGTTCAAGCCACTCCACCGATCAGTTTTGATGTTCAGCCGACGTTTTTCGGCAGCCAGATCGGTGTTGCGGCCCTCGGAACGGGTATCGCTGGCCAAAGCACTGCCTATGTCAGCTTTACCTGGAACAGCGTGGCGGGAACCTACAACGGCGTCTCCAGCCCGGATGTGAACAATCACCTGACGACGTTCCATTACTAAGACCAATACTTAGGACGGAAAATTACATTTATGAGAAAAGGAACTGCAATGAACTCATTGAAGAAGATTAGTCTCGCAGCCTGTTTCAGCCTGCTGTCGTTCGCAGCGCTGCACGCTCAAACTCCGTCTCAACCACGCCCCCGCGCGGCCTCCGGAGAACGCTCGGGACCGGGCATGCCAGCCGCCTTTCGGGGCTTTCGCATGCCTCCCTCGAGCGGTCTAAGATTCCTGGCTTCCGAAGAGGGCAGGAGTTATCTCCAAGCCATTGGCCACCCAATCGCGCCGTATGCGATCCAGGTCTTCGGGCAGCCCTCGAAAGCGACGGTCGTACCCGACGCGTGGTTACAGGAATTTAAGGCGGAGCAGCAGTCCCAAGCTGCCGAGCCCACTGGCACCACGCCCTGCACCGGAGCTGCCGGAGTCCGGTTCAACCTGGAGCCCAGGGCCAATGCTTTGCCGCAGAACGAAGCCAGTGCAGATTTTCTGCTGAACCGCATCGGGGCGGGCGAAGACCTGATTGTCCAAGCGGCCAACGACTGGCGCGGCAACCTCGCGCCTCCGGCGCATTGGGATCAGAACGTAAGCGGTTACTATGTGCATCGCAAGGCCGGGGGTTGCGGTGTTGACTTTGAGGGAGGCCTGCCGACCTTCAGCTTCCAGGGCAACACAGAAATGGGGGCCGGCCAGACAGTAGTGGCAGCCGATCCGGCGCGCGACGCGTTTTTCATGGCCGACGTGCGCTTTTCGTCAACCGGTGGCATCGGTCTATTTCGCGCCTCGGCCTCCACTTTGCTGAGCAGCACGCAGTGTGCCAATGGTACGCATACGCTCGCGCAGGCTACATCCTGCTGGGCAACCGCGACTCCTCCACAGCTTCTCTTTCCGCAACCTAGTTTCGATGTCGTCGCGGACCAGCCTCAGATCGCGGTTGACGAGCGCGCGACGGGAGCTGGAACCGGCGCCGGAGACGTCTACGTGGTGGATGCCGAGTTTAGTTTTGACGCGCAGACGACCACGGTCCTTCTCGCGCCTTGCACCAACTCGCTGAACTGCGGTCAGCCGGTTTTGCTCAGTGGCTCCAGCATCCAGACGGGGTCCCCCTATGTGAAGGTTCGCACGGATGGGTTGATCACGGTTTCGTATCTCAATGGCAACCCCGACGGAAGCGATACACTTTTCTTCGTGACTTGTACGCCGGCGGGAGCTCCAAACCCACCCACATGCCGAACGCCAGTGACAGTCGCTCAGATAACCAACCCGCTAGCAGGGAACATCAACACGCTGGAACCATTGCTGAACATCAACCTATTGACCGAAACCTTCCCCAAACATGCGCATCGTACCAACTCAAAAGGCAACTTCACGACTTTCTTGTTGTATGACGACTGTCTGAATCCTTTCAATCCTCCCTTATGCATAGACGCGCAGGTGCTGATGACCTCATCGGCCGACAACGGCCAAACCTGGTCGACTCCGGTGTCGGTGGACACCGTAGCCGGGCATCACTTCTATCCCTCGATTACCACCGATGCCTCGACCGGAATTGTCAACTTGGCCTATTACAGTACGGAAGGTGACAAATTCAACCACGAGGTTCAGGTGTGGCGGAATCAGATTCTCCCCGGTACTACCACAGTCGGAACGCCGCAGAGAGTCACTACGATTCTTGACCCGATCGACAGCGATCCCCATGACCTGGGCTTGTTGCAATCGGATGTCTTCATGGGAGCCATCGCGCGTGGCAATGGAGTATCGGGTCAGAGCCGGCTGTACACGTCTTTCGATTCAACGACTGTTCGAGGAAGCTACGAGGGGCGCCTCAATTTTGAGTTGAACAACCACATCAGCGTTTTCAGCTACTGAGGGAAGTGGTCAACACTCCCCGCGGTCATCACTTAGTTCTTTAACCATCGGTTTAAAAAGGAGCATTATGAAACTTTTGTCAGCACTTTTCCTAACCATGGTCCTGTCCTCACTTTTTGCGGTTGCCGCAGATCAGCCTCAGCCGCCGGCCGAGGGCAGTCACGCCCCTATTTTCAGCCTGCCCAACCAGGAAGGCACGCAGGTGTCTCTTGATCAGTTCACGGGCAAGTGGGTTGTGCTGTACTTCTATCCGAAGGACTTCTCCTCGGGCTGCACGATCGAAGCTCACAATTTCCAACGCGACATCGATAAATACACACACAAGAATGCGGTGATCGTAGGCGTCAGCGTGGACAGTGTGCATTCTCATCAGAGCTTCTGCACCAAAGAAGGCTTAAACTTCAAGCTGCTCGCCGATTCGACCCATGCGGTCGCTCAAAAATACGGCTCGATCGTGGAGTACAATGGAATGACTTTGGCCGCCCGCAACACCTTTTTGATCGATCCTACGGGCGTAATCAGAAAGATCTATCTTAAGGTCAGTCCGCAGGGTCATAGCGAGGAAGTGCTGGCCGATCTGCAACAGTTGCAGTCCGCAAAGTGAGGGCTTCCACGATCTATGGTATTCATCCCCTATGACATCTTGGAAATTGACGGCCCAGTCTAGTTGCATTTGGCTTAGGACCTGCCGGCCACGTGCGAACCAGATCATTCCACCTTGGATGTGCGGTTGACCTGAGCCTTCGCGAAGCTGCAGCCGAGCCCGCCATAGCCGCGCCTTCACTGCGGTATGACTCACGTCCAGCACTTCTGCTATCTGATCTATGGTGAGTCCTTCGATATCCCGCAACACAAAGACCGTCCGCAAGATTGGGCTTAGCTCTTCCAGGCACTTGATCAGGATGTCTCGTAATTCAGACGCCCAGTAGAGCTGTTCAGGATTAGGGGCCCAGTACTACCCTACGCTTTCCGTCTCCGCAGATGGACAGTTGATTTCTGCTGTTCTAGCTGAACCTCATACCGAGCTTTACACCACCGGATTAAATGGTATGACCCGCCGCCGGATAGACCTCCTGTTGACGCACGCCGTGGATGTCCGTCCCGCGCCGACGGCCCCAGGGCGAGCGCATTTTGACGGCAGTCTTGAGAACTAGCAATGCAATCCGACTTTTCGTCAACAACCCTTCTGAGGTCCCGCCAACTCAGCACTTTCATTGACGGGGATAGCTATAGAGGCCGTGACAATCCGGACACCCTCGAACTAATCGGATTCTTACGGGGTCACTGTGGTTTTCGTATCCTTGATTAGCTCAAGATCGAGGCTGACAGAGACCTCATCGGCGACCGCAACCCCACCCGATTCCATTGCCTCATTCCAGATGATCCCGAACTTCTTGCGGCTGATCTGAGTGCTGGCAGCGAGACCGATTTTCTCATTGCCGCGCGAATCGCGGACGGATGCGCTCGGGCCTTCCACATCGAGAACCACCTCTTGAGTGGTGGCGTTAATGGTCAGATCGCCCGTCACTTTGAGTCCATCGCCCATCTTTTCCACCCGCTTGGATTTGAACTTCATCACAGGGTAGCGAGCCACATCGAAGAAATCGGCACTCTTCAATTGAGCATCACGCTTGGCGACTCCCGTGTTCACGGTGGAGCAGTCGATTGTGGCTTCCACCGTATCCCGTGCGAGGTCCTTCGGATCATAGGTCACGGAACCAGTGACCCCAGTGAATTCACCGCGCACCGTCGAGATCATCAGGTGACGAACGCTGAAATGGGCCCCACTGTGGAGCGGATCGATCCGCCAGGTGGCCTCTTGAGCGCGTAAGCACGGGGAAAAGATTAGAGCCATGCCAAGGACTACGACAAGTCCGCGCATTCTTGTAGTGTGTTGATTTGCCATGCTGATTGACTTACCTCTTTGCAACATCGACGGTTATAGTTTCCAGTTGTGGCTGAGACCAACGAGCCGATCTTACCCTTGATCTCTTAAAGGGGAGCGCGGAATTCTCCGTTGGAAGCCGCTGTATCTACGGCAATCCCAAACTCCCGTATGACCTAGGGTATGTCACGATGCCCCACGGTAGCTTGAATCCTTCGATTGTGCCGACCAGTTTGTATGAACTCGCATCGATCACAACTACATTGTTCGATCGTCCGCAGGCAAATAAAATCCTGGAATCGTCGGGCGTAAATGTGAAATGCCAGCACCTCTTGCCGGTGGGCGCTTCTGCGAGGAGTTGCAGAGAATCCGCCGAAAACACTTGCAGTTTACCTGCCTGTGCGGCTGAAACGAATATGCGCTTGCCCGCGCGGTCGAACGCGACTCCGTAGGGTTTCGCTGCGGTTGGCACAGACTTGATTACCTTGAAGCTCGGGTCCATTGTCAGTAACGTCCCCGAGCTTTCCATCGTCACCGCATACACGTTTCCCTGCGGAGATACTTTGACGCTGCGCGGGCGGATTCCGTAGGCCTTTAGATCGACGTCTCGCAGATGGCGCCCGGTGGCTTCGTCGAATACTCCGATGGTTTCCTGCGATTCATTGGCTACCAGCATTAACTTTCCATCGCGCGAGAATTCGATACCTTCGGTTTCCTGGCCCGCGGTGGAAACCGGACCCGGCACCCAATCTTCGACATGGAATGTGGCGATCTGAGCGGGCGGCCCATGTTCGTCATCGGCGCTGGCGCCGGATTTCGCGACCCTCGGAGGTCCGCCCTCCGAACTGGGTTCGAAAGTCGCAAAGAGCCGGTCACCAGCGGGATTGATCTTGATGAACTCCGGGCTCTCACCAATGTGGATCCGTCTAAGCAAGCTCAGGTCCGGCGTACTGAAGACCGCACCATCGCTTGTGTTTTTGTTCGACGTGATGACGTATTTTCCGTCAAGCGTAACCGCCAGTCCTCGTGGCGCCAGATCGTTTGGTTGGACCCGGCGAATCACCTTCAGCGTGCTCAAGTCGATCACGCTGATCCCGCCCTCCTCTTCGCTCACGTAGGCGACGTTGGTCGGGACTTTCGGGGAGTCTATCCCGAGGGTTCTCCCTGCAGGGGCGATTATGATAACCGTCGACAACCAAAAGCGGATTATTCTTGATCCCATTACGCGTCCTTTCTCAATATCAACTATCTATATTGCCGCGAGGGGCCGTGCGTTGCCGGAGAACAGGCCTCCGAAGTCGATTACTTCGAGCGTATTGCTCAGGTTCGTGGCGTCGGACGGCAAGCACCCGAACGGTTTTCCCGCTGGTAGAGATCGGCACCCGCATTCTCTGTCATTCTGCGTGAAATAGGGATGGATGCGGTCGCGAACGAAATTGAGCTGATTAATCATTACCTGACCGTATTGGAGGGCATATTTTTGAGGGGATAAATCCGGTTCAAACGGCAGTCCGCTTGCAATCGGCGCCCACAGCGATCCACAAGCGCGAGGGCGTTGTTACGTCAAAGGCATCGGCGAAAGATCCTGACTAATTCGGGGGCAGCCTGCTATTGCCATCAATGGCAGACTGCCCCGATATTGTCACGTCGAACATCGTCGACGGGAGCGATCCATTCAAACGCGAGCCCTCACTCCTGCTCGCCTCAATTCTTGCCGCCCAGAGTAAATGCGTACACTTTGTTATTTCCGGTTCCGATAGTGTAACCAGAACCCCAATAGACGGCTCCGTCCACGATGGATGGCCCATCGATTACAGAACCGCCGCTGGCGAAGTTCCAGAGGATTTTCCCGCTTGCCGTGTTCAGCGCGTACATCTGCCCCGACAAAGAGGGTGCATACAGGACGCCATTCGCAACACTCACCGAGCCAATATCGAAGGTGCCTTTAGTGGGGTCTGCTGTCTGCCAAAGGATCTTCCCAGTGGCGACGTCAAGTGCGCCCCACGATCCCCACGTAATCTTCTGTCCCGAAGGCACCAGGGTATATTCGATCTTGTCGGCATCCGAGATAGCGACATAGACGCTCTTAAAATCGGTTGCGGTACCCCACTCGATGCCTCCTAGGTCACTGCCCGGCCCAACCTGTGTGGCCCAAACGAGGTCGCCGCTATCGGGATTTAATGCCCAATAGATGCCGCTCTTTTGGCCAAAACCGACAATATTGCCCACCAGATTGGGTCCCGACCCTCCAAAATCGAAATCCGGGCTGGCGGGTACTTCACAATTCTTGTTGGGAGTTTTCTTGGTCAAACAAGCGACTGTCCAAGTGTCAAACTCGCGTGCCTTCCTCGCCCACTTGATCTGCCCGGTCTTCAAATCCAATGCAAGAACGCTGTCGAAGTAATCGTCCAGAGCGGTGCAGTCATCGTTTGGAAATTTGTTTTGGCAGGCTTCCACATCTAGAGGTGCGGTGTAGTTATCACCGGTGCCGACGTAGAGCGAGCCGCGCTTTTTGTCAATCGCGGGTGGTTGCCAAACCACTGCGCCGCTGTATCCGCCCTGCACATCGCCGTTGTCCGGCACAGTGAAGGTCTGCCACAGCACCTTACCGGTCTTAGCATTGAGGGCTACTACGCTGCCACGAAATGTACAACAATGATATGTTTTGAATTCCGATGCAGCAAGACTCTCCTCGAACGAAGACACCCCAATGTAAACCACCCCGTCGAAGATAACCGGAGATCCCGTAATGATTGATGCCGGGTGTTTCGACACCTTAGTAATCCACTTGAGCAATCCTGTTCCCTGATCTACTGCGATCACATTCGCGCCCACCGTTTTCGGGTTGCTGGGGGTGAGCTTGGCAGGATTGGCGCGAATCGCGCCGCCTTCGCCAGCGATGGGGTTGTCCCCGAAAATCAACTGATCGTTCACGGTGTCGACGGCAGGACTAACGCGAGAGATAGATCCTTTGGCGCCATCGTAGTCCGCGATCAGGTGAGACCAGATGAGATTGCCAGTATCCTTGTTCACTGCGTAGAGATTGCCACCCCAATCGGGAAAGTAGACGGCGTCATTAAAAACGGTAGGAGTAGCAGAAACATCGCTGCTAGTTGTAAACACCCACTTTGCGCTCAAGGTGTGCACGTTGGCGCGAGTGATTGTGTGCTCTGCCGGCTGGCTGCGGCTGTTGTCGAGATTCTGACCGGCTATTGGCCATTGTGCTTGGCCTTGCGCGGTCAGTGCCGAGACTAACAAAAGGACGCTGATCGATGCCGTCATGGGCAATGACACGTTGCGAGTCTTCATGGACGTCTCCTTTTTTAATCTGAACTAGGTTTGTGATTAGGCTCATCCGCTGCAGGAAACCGCCCTACCTGGGGGAGACCAGGATTTTCGTGTTTCTCTGGCGAGGATTACAGCGCGGCGCTGGCGTAAGAGTTAATCTCACAGTTCAGCGCGACTTCTTCGAACTTCGGTGCGGTCCACTCCATGATCTTTCTCCTTTCCGAGAACAGCCTCTCCTCGGCGATGCAAGAACTCGGTCGCTTGGCAGGCGGCACAGCAATGATCATGCCCGGCTATGGGATGGGAATTGTCACGGAGATGTCACTTTTCCGTAAACTGGGACGTAATTCAGGCAGCTTACGGCTTTCCGTTCTTGCAGGTAGAAAAATAGCGAGTAGGTGAAGATTGGACATTGCCATTTCACTCCTTGAGCCTTCACCTCTACCGTCACTGTAGTAAAAACTGCAGTAGTACTATTTTCATAACCAAGCAGATTGGATCAGAACGAAGCAGATCAAGTTGCTGGTCGCTTCAGTGAAGTTGCGCTACCTTCGGCAATTGCGATACGTTCCATCCTCCTCCGAGCGCCTTAATCAATAGAACGCTAGCATCCATGCGGCGTCTCAGAATGTCGACCTCGTTCCGCTCATTCTGCAGGGCAATCGTCTGCGCCGTCAGCACCTGCAGGTAGGGATCGGCTCCGCCGATATAGCGATCGGTAAAAACTTGCAATGATTCCTGTGCGGAAGCGGTTGCGTCTTTCTGTTGCTGGGCTTCCTGTTCGAGGATACGAAGCGCGGCGAGATTGTCTTCGACCTGCTGAAGCGCTGTGAGCGTGGTCTCGCGATAGCCGGCCACGGTTTCGATCTTGTCCAGGCTAGCAAGAATGGGGATGTTGCCGCTTTCGAGCAACTGGTGAAGCGATACGACGGCAAACTGTTCCGAATCGCTCAAAGCGTCACGCATAACCGTGAGGATTCCCAAGACGTGGTTCAGGAAACCTTCTTGAAGGCCTACCAACACTTGGCCGACTTCAGGGGGGATTCCCAATTCTCGACCTGGCTGATTCGCATCACTCTGAACCAGTCGCTCATGAAGCTGCGAAGGCTACGCAGAACAAAAGAGGTGGCACTGGATGAAAATTTTGGGACCGATGAGGACGTGCTTCCGCGGGAGGTCATCGATTGGGCTCCTAAATCCCGAACAACTTTACGGCGTGTCGGAACTACGAAAACTCTTAATCAAGACCATAGAAGAGCTGCGGCCGATTTTGAGAGCGGTCTTCGTTTTGCAAGATCTCGAAGGCCTTTCAACGGATCAGACGGCTGAAGCTCTAAACCTGAGTCAGTCTGCGGTGAAGTCGCGGCTCTGGCGCGCCCGCTTGCAGCTTCGCGAACGCCTGAACCAATACTTCGGCAAGTCGGCGGAATCTGCGCGAGTGGACTCAACTCTTTACAAACACTTGGCACGAGCAACGCCACATTCTCATCGCCCGGCTGCAGGTCAACTAAACGCCAGATGATCCAATAGAGAACCGCGCTCGAACAAAGCCCTGTGATGTTGCTGCCATGCTAAGAAAGTCCGACAACCAATTGACAATTAAGTGACATCCCATCCGCATCTAGCCGTTGGTTCGTGGTATCTAACTGGCATCATGAGCAAACACTCAACACTTGAAGTGCGGATATACCTTTGCAATGAGCGTCACGAACGCAGTATCTGTTGAGTTGTTGCAGGCGACAGGATTTTCGAATAGAACTTTCGCTCTCTCCCCCAACACGGACAGGGCGTCAGCAAAGGCGGCGATTCTCGAGTGGAATCCGACCGAGCTGACGACCTGTTCGTCTCCCCTCACAACTGTCGGCCTTTAGTGGGTGTCTGATTCACAAAACATCTCATACTGCTCGATCTCTTTGCCGAGTGACCGCGTTGCATGTTCAAACAACAACGGCCGAAGACCAATATGGGATGTGGATTCAACAATGCATGATTCAGACCGATACCTGAATTGCACGACGCAGTACTCTCCGTTTCCGCAGATTGCAGTGAGGTTGCTTGGTGTGTTTACGAATCTCGACAAAGAACTGACAATCAAATGACATCTCAGCCACATCTCATCGTCTCCCCACAGCGTCAAACCACCATGCTCTAAAAAGCTGATGACTTCGCTTCGGAAGATGCTTTTGGAATAAAGGCTCCCGAGCGCAGTTATCAATCGTGAAATTCACAATGTTTTAACAAGGAAAAATCATGAAGAAGCAATACTTAGCAGTTCTATTCACACTGATCTGCGTTGTTGGGTCCGGCCTGAGTGCTCATGCCCAGGAGCAAGACACAGTTGTTACCAACGTACCGTTCGACTTCGTAGCCGGAGGCCGGGTACTTCCCGCGGGCACGTACAGGGTGAGTCGTGTAGATTCCACCTCCGGATCGCGAGAGCTGGAGATCAGCAGCTACGAAACGCGTGCAAGCGTGTTTGTAATCCCTACGGTCTTCGATGACGTTCAATCTGGCAAAGCGCAGCTCAACTTCGAGCATCTCGGAGGTGCATATTTTCTCAACGCCATTAAGACACCGATCGGGACATACGCCATCGACATCCCCCCCGCGGCTATCAAACTTGCGCAGACTCAACAGCAAGGCGGGTCTCACTCCGGAGGTCACTGAAACAACCCCATCACCAGCAACTTTCTGGCAGGGAGTTCAGGATCCAAAAACTGAATCAAGCTATACCTGAATTCCCTGTCACTCCAACCAAGCGGCTCTGCGGCCGTCGCGCTCTACGCCGTCAGTATTGAAGTGGCTTGGCTGGCGAATTCGGCGCGCGAGCGCCGAGCTGGCGCCGTCTAGCCTGCGCATCACTGCTGCGTCGCGCAGAAACGATAAGCGTTCTGATGTTGCAAGCCGCATGTTTAGAAGACAACGAATTGACAATCTGTTGACATCCGACTCGCATCTCGTCATTGGTCGCAGCGTCTAAGTCCACATACGTTCCAAGAATTGACAACTACGGCTCGGGAGAACTTGTGGAATAAAACCTCACGAGCCACGTTATCAATAATGAAGTCCAGCCAGTTTCAACAAGGAGA
>Ga0265760_10000243_pt1 | contig 14905 bp, 13 predicted proteins | sample NZIome_2_FD_200831 | JGI IMG/M metagenome (GOLD analysis project Ga0265760, IMG submission 200831) | Metatranscriptome of rhizosphere microbial communities from Maridalen valley, Oslo, Norway - NZI1 (Metagenome Metatranscriptome) | ecosystem: Host-associated > Plants > Roots > Rhizosphere >...
AGCAACTTCACGATCGTATTCAGGCTTTGCAAGCTCAGGTTTCGGCACATTTTAGTGCGTGGCAGAAGGCGGAACTGGCGAGGAATCCGCAGCGCCCGCTGATGCTCGAGTACGTGGAGCGGATCTTCACTAATTGGACCGAGATCCACGGCGATCGCGGCTTCGCCGACGACCACGCCATGGTTTGTGGCATCGCCCGCTTTCACGGCCATGAGGTTGTGGTGCTTGGCCACCAGAAGGCCCGGGATACCAAGCAGAATGTTTACCGCAACTGGGGCATGACGAATCCCGAAGGCTACCGAAAAGCTCTGCGCGTCATGAAGATTGCGGAGAAGTTTAGACGGCCGGTGTTCACTTTTGTGGACACCGTGGGCGCCTATCCGGGTCTGAGCGCGGAAGAACATGGCCAGGCGGAAGCGATCGCCAAGAACTTGCGTGAAATGGCGCGACTGCAGGTTCCCATTATTACGACCATCACCGGGGAAGGCGGCAGCGGCGGCGCGCTGGCGATCGCGGTTGCCGATCGGGTGCTGATGATGGAGAACGCCATCTATTCGGTAATCTCTCCCGAGTCCTGTGCCGCGATTATGTGGCGTGACGCCTCGAAGAAGGAACTTGCCGCGCAGGCGCTGCGCATCACAGCCGCGGACCTGGCCGAATTCGGATGCATCGATGGCATCGTCCCCGAACCCGAAGGGGGCGCTCACACCGATCATGAAGCCGCGGCGACTCTGCTGGATGCTGCGCTGCAGAAACACTTCGGCGAACTCACAAAACTGTCTACCCAGGAATTGGTCGCATCACGATATAATAAATTCCGCAACATGGCACAGTTCCTGCGCGCTGAATAAGCGGAATCCGTGTTTCCTAAACAGATACTTTCGTGCCTGAAATTCCTTCATTCATGTCTGTTCCCAGCCACCCCAGTGCCGTATAATCAAAGGTTCGCCTCACTACTCCAAATGCACTCTGAGCGGGCGAAATCTCGCTCCAGTCAAAGGAAGGACTAAGGATGGCCACCACGGATGTAGCGCTCCACGAAGCCTTTGGGCAACGGGAGCCGAAACGCGTCGTCAACAACATGAGCATTCAGGTTGCGACCGTGAACGGGTCGGGTTCGCAGAGTTCCAACACTGTGCTTCTGCGCAGTATTTTTCAGATGGGCGTCCCGGTGTCGGGGAAGAACCTGTTTCCTTCAAACATCGCCGGCTTGCCGACCTGGTACACCATCCGCGCTAATAAGGATGGCTACATCGCCCGCAAGAAAGAGATCGACTTTGTTATTGCCATGAACGCCGAGACCGCGCAGGAAGACGTGATGTCGCTCGCGCCCGGCGCGGCCGTGCTTTACGACGAGCCTCTGAACCTGAATAAGCTCCGCACTGATTTGATTTTTTATCCTGTCCCTTATGACAAGCTGGTCGCACCCGTCTGCCCCGAAGCCAAGCTGCGCAAGTTGGTCAAGAACATGGTTTACGTAGGCGCCGCGGCGCAATTGCTCGGCATCGACATGGCCGAAGTCGAAAAGGCATTGCGCAAGCAGTTTGCCACGAAAGTAAAAGCGGCCAATTTGAATCTGGCCGCGGTTCGCGCCGGGTTCGAATATGCCGCCGCGAATCTTACCAAGCAAGATCCTTACTTCATCCAGCGCATGGACAAGAACCAGGGAATGATCATTATCGATGGCAACTCGGCGGCCGCGCTGGGATGTATGTTTGCCGGGGTCACCGTGGTCACCTGGTATCCGATCACGCCGTCCTCGTCACTGGTCGAAACCCTGATCGATTACATGAAAGAGTATCGCATCGGTCCTGACGGCAAGGCGACGTTTGCCATCGTGCAAGCTGAAGATGAACTCGCGGCGATTGGCATGGTTTTGGGTGCGGGATGGGCGGGTGCGCGTTCGATGACCGCGACCGCCGGCCCCGGCATCTCCCTGATGGCTGAGTTCGCAGGGCTTTCCTACTACGCGGAAGTTCCGGGCGTGGTCTGGGACATCCAACGTGTCGGGCCTTCCACAGGTTTACCCACGCGCACCTCGCAGGGCGACATTCTCTCGACCGCGTTTCTGTCGCACGGCGATACCAAGAATATCCTCCTTCTTCCGTGTTCCGTGGCTGAGTGTTTCAGCATGGCGCAAGACGCATTCAATCTCGCCGAGCAGTTCCAGACTTTGGTGTTCGTAATGTCGGATCTGGATCTTGGGATGAATAACTGGATGTCCGATCCGTTCGAATATCCCAAGGCACCAATCGACCGCGGCAAGGTGCTTTCGAAAGAAGATTTGGACCGCTTGGGAGGCTTCGCTCGCTACAAAGATGTGGACAATGACGGCATTGGCTACCGCACACTGCCGGGCACGGAGCATCCGGCAGCTGCTTATTTCACCCGCGGCACCGGACACAACGAGAAATCAGGCTACAGCGAGCGCCCTGACGACTTCGAAAAAAATATGGAGCGCATCAATAAGAAGTTCGACACCGGGCGGGCGTTTGTGCCGCGACCCGAATTGATGAGCAATGGCAAATCTAAGTCAAAGATTGGGATTATCGCTTACGGTACTTCGCACTGGGCCATCATCGAATCGCGCGACCAGTTGCGAGATGAATATAGTATCGAAACCGATTATCTGCGCCTGAAGGCCTATCCGTTTTCGCGTGAGGTTCACGAATTCATCGAGCAACACGACCGGGTTTACGTGGTCGAACAAAACCGCGATGCTCAGATGCTCAGCTTGATCAAGCTGGACATAAAGGCGGAACTGGTTACGCGGCTCCGCAGCATTGCGCACATTCACGGGCTGCCGCTGGACGCGCGCTCCGTCACCGACGAACTCACGAGCATGGAGGGCAAATAACATGGCGACTACGACCGCGACACCGACGCCCGCACCCAAAGTCAATCGCATCGGCTTGACCGTTCTCGACTATCGCGGCGGCAAGACCACACTGTGTGCCGGCTGCGGGCACAACGCGATTTCCGAGCGCATTATCGACGCAATGTATGAGATGGGTGTGCCTCCCGAGCGCGTTATCAAGCCCAGCGGCATTGGATGTTCCTCAAAGAGTCCGGCCTATTTCATGAGCCGCTCCCACAGCTTTAACGCCGTGCACGGCCGTATGCCTTCGGTTGCCACTGGAGCCGTGCTGGCCAACCACAGGCTGATAGCTCTAGGCGTCAGCGGCGACGGCGACACTGCTTCCATCGGCATTGGACAGTTTGTCCACTTGATGCGGCGTAACCTGCCGATCATTTACATTATCGAGGACAACGGCGTTTACGGCCTGACCAAAGGGCAATTTTCGGCGACCGCAGACCTCGGCTCCAAGCTGAAGTCTGGCGTGCTCAACGATCTTCCGCCGATTGATACCTGCGCCATGGCGATCACGTTGGGCGCGACCTTGGTCGGCCGATCGTTCTCCGGTGACAAGCGGCAGCTGCACAGCTTGTTGAAAGCCGCAATCGCACACAAGGGTACCGTCATGCTCGACGTGGTTTCGCCCTGTGTGACTTTCAACGATCACGAGGGCTCGACGAAATCGTACAAATACATGAAAGACCACGAAGAGCCGTTACAGGAACTTAGCTTCGTCCCCGCATTCGAGGAAATTAACGTGGAGTACGATCCGGGTACGACGGTTGAAGTCACCATGCACGACGGATCACGCCTGCGCCTCAGCAAACTCGAAGAGGATTACGATGCGACCAATCGAATCAAGGCCATCAGCCGCCTGCACGAAGCCCACGAAAAAGGCGAAGTATTGACAGGGCTTTTCTACGTGAACCCGGAGGCGCCCAGTTTCATCGACATGCTCAACGTGACCGAAGAACCGCTGGCCACGCTGCCGGAATCCGTAACCCGTCCGGGAAGGGAAGTGCTCGAGCAGGTGATGGAAGAGCTGCGGTAAATAACGTTCTTGTCATCCCGAGCAACGCAAGGGATCCAGGTTCTCGCTTCGCTCGGGATGACATTCTGGTTGCGAATCCTTAAGGCGAGTTCACGGCCTCGGACTGATCTCGGTTCCGAACGAATACTCATTCAGCGGACCAAAGCGTTTCTTCTCCGCGTATACTCGCCAGCGCCGCCACACGATGCGCAGGCTCGCCATCACGGGAATCGATAGATACACGCCCAGCACTCCCGCAATCTCGCCGCCCGCCAGCACCCCAAAGATCGCCGCGAGCGGGTGAAGTTCCATGCTTTTTCCCATGATGCGCGGCGACACGACGTAATCCTGAACCAGGCGCCAGGCGATCAGAAAAGCCAGCAGCAACAGCCAGTGCGTATAGCTCATGAGCAGCGCGACGCTCAAAATCACGACCGCGGCCACAAGGGGTCCGACCACTGGGATAAATTCCATCATGCCGCCCGCAGTTCCAAGTACCAGCGCATACGGCACCCGCGTTGCTTCCATAAAGGAGATGTAAACCACCAGCGACAGGGCTGCCAGTTCAAGTTGGGCGCGGATAAAATGCGCCAGCATCTGGTTCAGGTCCGCGAGAACTTCCTGCAGAAATTCGCGTTGCGGACGGCTCTGCACAAAAGACAATCCGACTTCGCTGAATCCGCGACCATCCTTCAAGAAAAATATCGCCAGAATGGGCACCACGATCAGAAGCCAGGCCTGCTTTGCCACTTCGGCTGCGCGCAATCCTGCCTGTTGCGCCACAGCGGCAAAACGAGGATCGGACAACACCTTCTGCAGCAGTTGGGTGGTTTCGCCGCTCCATCCCCGCTCCCGCCCAATCTCGTGGGCCAGATCGCCAGTGTTGACTCGATCTGTAAGAGTGGGCCAGGCTTCGCCCAAATGCCGGGCCTCGTGCACCGTCCGTGGCCCAACAAAGAAGAAGAGCGTTCCCAGCAAAACGACAAACAGCAGATAGATGAGGGCGATTGCCAGTCCCCGGCGGCGCGTCCATTTCTCCAAGCGGGATACCGCCGGGTCCACCAGGTAAGCAAAGAAGATTGCAAACAGAAAGGCAATCAGGGTGCGGCGCGCGATGTACAAAAAACCGAGGCCCAACGCAAAGAACAGCGTCGTCGCCAGCACGCGCACCGTGCGTGAGTCAATCAGAGCCAATGGCCGCTAGTCTCGCACGACTTCCGTATTCTCGCCCTGAATCAGAATTCGTTGCAGCTTATACTGGTCGTCGACCCAGAGCGTCCATGTGCCCGACTCGCCCTTCAGGTCCAGACGGTTCATTTCGACTTCCGCCCCTCGGATCGTGATCTTTTCTCTGCCGGCAAACTCCAGTGTCACTGAGATCGAAGAGCGTGCATGCGGATTCAACGCCCCAAATTGTACGCGCTGTTTCAATGGGCATTGCAGCGCGCCCTTGTCCTGCTTGCAGCTGCTGGCCAGGTATTTCCAGACCAGGACTTCTCTTTGCACGAAGAAATAATCATCCAGCACGCTGCTGGAGGCGGGAAGCATGAAGGGTTGCTCCAGTTCCTTATCCTGCGGACTGGCTCTAAACCGCTCGGTCAGGAATTCCTGGTTGGGCACGACCACGGCCTGCGATTGTCCCGGGCTCACTTCCTTCCACTCATACTTTCGCAAATCGCCGTTGGCGCTCATTTGCCACTCGGATCTTTGTTCGGCCTTGTCGGCTCCGGCTTCGCTTTTGAACTCCGAGACAATCGAGCTGCCCGTGCTACTTTGATGGACGGAAAAGGTTTCAGTGGCCACCCGGCGTCCGTTCATGAACACTCCGAACGATCCGGAGTCTACGTTCTGAGCAGTCGGCGCCTTATCATCCTTGCCCGAAGCGGCTGCGGCGCTCGAAGCTGCCAGGAGACATAGCCCGACCAGCACGACCATCGTTTTCGTGACCATCGCTCTCGGGACGATCGCGCTGACGGCCAACCCAATATCCGTCGATAGCCATTTCCTCAATCCAAGCCAAGACTGCATGCTACCTCCGTCGCGACTGTGTCCACGTCTTTGCCACCGGTCTCAATGCGGACTGCCGCTTTCATGTAGGATCGCCGACGCTTTTCGTACAGTACGCGAAATTGTTCAGGATTTTGCCGCAATGGACGCTCCGTCTGTTCTTCCACGCATCGGCGCAGCAATTCTTCCACCGGCGCATCAAGGAAGACTGAGCGGGCCTCCGCTTCCTCAATCAGCGCGGCGTTGCCGGGCTCAACGAAAGTGCCTCCGCCCAATGCCACCACACTTAGGGATGAACCCAGCTTTCCGAGCAGCTCGCGCAAAGCCGCAGTTTCCGCTCTGCGGAATCCGGCTTCGCCCGACTCTCGAAAAATCTGTTCGATGGTCTTTCCTTCCCGCTGCTGTATCCGATCGTCCAAATCCTCGAACGGCAGACCCAGACGGCGGCTCAAAGCCCGGCCTACTGTGGATTTGCCAGCGCCCATAAAACCAACGAGAACCACGGTGCGTACACGTTCTCGCGCTGGCGGATTGGCCGCAGAAGGCGAACCGGGCTTTGCGCTCATGGATCCCGATTTACCGAAACGGTTCCCCACCCGTCCAGTCCGGTTATTCAACTTGTTCAACGTTTCTTGAGGTGAATTTTACCACTGAAGGAGAGCAACTTAACCGAAGATGCGGCCTCGCCCATCGTGCCTGCGAAGGTACTTCCAGCTCGGGGCGTGAAGGAGGTGTGCTCGGGTTGCAAAGGAAAGTCGTTCTCCACCCGTCCCTGCACGGAGCGAGCGACAACTTCGATTGAGGCATAAGCCGGAGCGATCGCCTCAATATCGCCACTGTGAGTCGTTAGGGAGTAATCTCCCGAGTCACCGAAGTCTCCGTCGTAGTGGATCTTACCGCTGTTGGAGTTCACATGAACCACGGAACCGTTCACCGTGTTCAGCGCGACATCGCCGCTGACCGAGGTGATGTCCACGTGTCCATCGCTGACGTTGCTCACGGTTACGGGGCCGTTCAGGGTCTTAATTTGAACATGCCCGGAGCTGACGTCGCGAACGTCCACAACCGCACCGCTACCTTCCAGGATCATGTCGCCGTGGAGTTTTTCGACATGTAAAGGGCCGGTTGTCGAATGCAAAGTCACGTTCGCATCCGTCGGCACAAGCACTTCGTAATCGACGCGTCCCGTATCCGGGGTTGCCCCGTCGAGGAGATGAGAAAAAACAGAAACCCGGTGCGCCCTCTTGCTCTGATCGACTTCAACTTTGTCGGAATACAAAATCGCCGTAACCACCACCTGCTTGCCTGGGCCCGGTTTGACCGAAATCGGCCCATACGCGTTGACTATGGAGACACTCGCCCGGCGTCCAACTTTGAAATGCATTTCCTTGCGGGTTGTCTCGGCGGCGGCGAAAGCCACCAGGACAAGGATCACGACGGCAAATATTGCGGCGCGCTGCTTCCGGCACATAATCAACATCTCCCCATTGCACACGGGCTCTGCTCCCGCTGGCCCCGAAATCCTACCGCTCTATTATGGCAGAGAACGGTCCAAAGCCATCTCATAAACCATGGCTTTCTGCTGGTACGCATTCCTTAAGTACTGTTGCGCAACCTCGTCATTCGGGTCGCTATGCGCCGACTGCTCCGCATCCCGGATATAAGCATTCACCGACCGCAGGTTCGCTTCATACTCCGCTTGCATGGATGGCATTCGCTCGCCTACCGTCTTGAGCAATTGCAGATCATCGCCGGCCATAGGCTGTAAGTCAGCAGTTTCCACACCCGCGAGTGGAGCTTGTTTTTCTGCCACGTGCGGCTGGCCCGTTCCCCGCTGGAACATTAATACTCCAAAGACGACCAGAAACATAGCTGCCGCCGGCACCAGCCAGCGCAACTTCCAGCCCAGCAAGGGTGCGGGCGTTCGCGAGTGCTCCAGATGGGGCTGAAGAATCAGCCCATCTTGCCGTAATGCGACTTCAATCGAGTTCCATACCCATGGGCTGGGTTCCTCGGAACCCTGCAAAAGCCGCGCCTGTTGTGAAATGGCGTTCAGATCCGCTACCAGATCCGAACATGCGGAGCAGGACCTTAAGTGTGCTTCCTGCTCAATACTGCGTCCGTCCCCAAGCTCTGGCAGGACCCGTTCGAACTCTTGACAGGTCATACTACCTCTCCCCATTCATTACTAAGATTGCTCCTCACGGCTTTGTGGCCTTTTCGGCTCTGCTCGTTTTGAGGATCTCTCGTAACTTCATTCGTGCTTTATGTAATTGCGACTTGCTGTTGCCGATCGAACATCCAACCATCCCGGCAATCTCATTGTGCTCGTAACCCTCGACGTCGTGCAGCAAAAAAATCATTCGGTATCCCGGCGGCAAAGATGCAATCGACCTCTGTAGCTGCATCCGATCGACCGATCCCGCCAACCGTGGATCGTCCGCGCCCAGCTCTTTCCTGGGCGCGTCTTCCTCCGTCTCCATGGTCTCCTCGAGCGAGACCACCGGTAGGCCCTTCTTGCGCAATTGCATCAGGACGACGTTCACCGACATCCGATGCAGCCAGGTCGAAAACGCGGATTCGCCCCGAAAAGTTCCAATCTTGCGGAATAACTGCAGAAAAGCTTCCTGGGTCAGATCCTCGGCCGCCGCCGTATTGGCCGTCATGCGCAGGCATAGTGAATACACTCGTCGCTTATGCAGGTTATACAGCGCCTCAAAGGCTTCTGCATCCCCCTGCTTTGCCCGTTCGATTGCCTCTGCTTCGGAGAGCTTGCTGCCCTGCTGTTTTTTCGCGTCCGTCAAGTCGTCTTTTCCGGCCGCACTCAGTCAGATGCGGCGTAAGTATCTTTTCGTTGTACTGCTTGCAGGTATCCAGTCAGGCCCTTCGAGTTACTGAAATCGGGATTACCTTGGTCACCAAGCCAGTTCCACATCCGGCCCAGTTAGCCTTTAGATTCAGCAGTTGCCAGAAAAGACCCAAAGAACCGCTGGACCCGGCTAAAACCGGGCGCCCCACATCTCGCGGTTTTCGAGATGTGGGTCTCCGAAGCGCGAAATTCCCGGATAATCCACCATCAACCTGGCGTCTGCCTAACCCGACGCCGAACCAGTCGTAATCGTCTCGAGCCCATGCCCAAGGGGTCCAGTCTCACGTTTGTGCAGCAGGAAGGCAAAGAACACTCCCAGAAACCCTAAAATCGAGAAAATCCACATTCCCAGCCGGTACCCACCCGGATTCTCCGCACTGGCATGGCCGAAATCATTGGCCCAGCCAATCACCAGGTTAAATCCGAACAGTCCAATATTCTGGATCATCGTCATCAGCCCATACGCCGTCCCCAGCTTCGACTGATCGACGATGTAAGCCACCGACGGCCACATCACCGCCGGAATCAGCGAAAACGCCACTCCCATCATCGCCATCGGCACATACAAATTGATTTGCGTGTAGGCCATCATCAAATAGACGGGAATCAGCAGCAGGGAGCCCAGCATCATCAAAATTGCCCGCCTGCCCACCCGATCCACCATCAGGCCAAACAACGGCGTTGCCACCATGGCAAAAAGCGTCAGCGTGCTGGAAAGAAAACCCCCAAACTCCCGAGAAGTTCCATGCGCCTCCATAAAGAACTTCACCGCGAAGGTCTGGAAAGGGAAGATGGCCGAGTAAAAAGTGACGCACAGGGCGACGATATACCAATAGCTCACCCCAAACTTGAACAAATCGGCGAAAACCACTTTGTCGGTCGAGACTTCGCCGAGGTGGTAAACCTTCTCGGCGTGCACTTCGAGGATCCAGTAAATCACCGCGCCGATCACGCACAGGCTGGAAACCCCAAACGCGATCAGAAACGGCCAGCGCCAGTTCGCATAAGCCGCCCGAGCCCATGTGGGAGAATTCAAAGCCGCAAACGAACCCAGCCGGCAGATCGTCAGATTGATGCCGAAAGCAAAGCTCAACTCTTTCCCTTTAAACCACCGCGCCAGGGCAGCCGTGACCGCCACGATCAGCGATTCCGCACCCATGCCAAAAATCAGCCGCCCAATCGCCATCAGCCAAAGATGCCCCGATGCCACCGTGATTGCTGGCCCAATAAAGCAAAGAACCCCAAAGATCATCAGCGATTTTCTCAGCCCCATCCGGTCAATCAAGACTCCGCCAATGACCACGGTGAATATGTTGGGGAAACTGTAAATCGCCTGAAGCAGGCCGATGTTCGAATCCGTAAAGCCAAGCTGTTGCTTAAGCACGTCAGCCAGTGGGCTCAACGCGTCGTAAACGTAGTAATTTCCGAACATCGCGATGCTCACGAAAATGAGCACCATCCATCGGTAAAACCGTGTAGGCTCCGGGCGCACAGACTCGGCCATCAACGCTCCTTAAGAAAGCAACCAACAAGAACCCAAAAAGATAGCAGATGCCAAAGTTCTTCGCACGGCTAAAGCTCACGTAGGGACAGCCGCCCCAGCCGCCGACCGAGCGAAGCTCAGTATGGCGTAGACCCGGACAGCATTATCAAAGAAAAGTCCGTCATCCTGAACCCGACGTCAGCCGGGTGAGCAACTCGCGAAAAGTCCGTCATCCTGAACCCGGCGTCAGCCGGAGAAGGATCTCGCGCGTACTATTTGACTCTCTCCAGAAGCCTTTTCCCCACCCCCCTCGTCCGTGATAAAGTGTTGAATCTCGCGGCTGGCAGCGGCGCACCCAGCCCACTCCCAAAGCCGCTCCGAAGGAGTCACGTATGGGCCAGGTTTACGAAATCGTGAAGGACCGCCGAGTCTACTCCATTGACGCCAACAGCACGGTGCTCGAAGCCGCCCGCTTCATGATGGAGCACAGCATCGGCGCCTTGCCCGTACTCCGCGACGGCGAAATCGTCGGCATCTTCTCCGAACGCGACATAATGAATCGCGTAGTAGCCGTCGGACGGATGCCCGGAACGACAAAAATTTCCGAAGTCATGACCGCAAACCCCAAGTCGATCAGCGTCGACGAAACCGTCGACAACTGCCTCTTCCTGATGCGCGAGTTCGGCTTCCGCCATCTCCCCATCACGGACGGCAAGCAGCTAAAGGGCCTGGTCTCCCTGCGCGACATCCTCCTGCGCTACGTCTCTCAAAAAGAAGCCGAAGCCCGCCGCGCCGCCAGTTGAACCGACCAAGACGCGGCCGGAAATCTTCTTTGGACGCGAACCTGGAACACCAGCCTGCTTATCCCGAGACCGGCGCTTCCTCGCCCTTCATCAGCCACCACGCTTCCCGATATTTCTCATACCGCCCGAGCGAACCCTCGTCCTCGGGATAGAACCGCAGACACTTCCTCGGCGTAAAAGCCTTCACCGGAATCACGTACCAGATATCCAAAGGCACAATGTAAACCGCCAGAAAATCGATCTCATCTTCCGTATACGCTGCCGTACAACCCCGCGCCGTGATGCTGAACCGCCGCTCCCCCATATACCGCGTCGACTTCACCTGCACCCGCCACAACCGCCGCCCCGAATCCACGATCAAATCATACCGATCGCTATCTCCCCAAGGCTTCGCCACACTTAGGCCCAGACTAGTTGCCTTATTCAAAAACGCCGCCTCCGCCTGCTCCCCCAACCGCTTCCGCGTGCAGGAAGAAGCCAAAATTTCCCCAACCCACCCGTAGTCATCGCAAACGGCAAATATCGAAATCCCCGACCCCTCGTCGATCGCCACAGCCATCTGAATATCCCACTTTCTGTGATCCCGCACCGTCATCCCCGACCCGTTGTCGTCCTAACCCGTTGTCATCCTAGCCCCGCCGTCATCCTGAGCGAAGCGAAGGATCTCTGCACCTTCGCTCCCGGAGGCGCGAGAACCGCACAACAAAAAAGCGCAGCCCGAAGGCTACGCCATAAAGTCCATTATCACTTAGCTATCTAATATGATTATATTATATCACAGCAAGCAGGGTAAACCCGCCAAATTTTAAACTTTATTTATGCCCTGCAATCACCAACATACAAAGAATCACCCCGAAAAGGGGGCTTGACAACTTTTCGGCAAACGATCGTGTGGCGCGGACACTCCTGTCCGCGTGCCAATGCCAGCAACACTCACGTGAGGACAGCCGTCCCGAACGTCTATCACAAAAACTTGTCATCCCGAGCAGAGCCATCGGATTCGCAAAGCGAATCCGATGGCAGAGTCGAGGGACCTGCTGTTCTATACACTGCCACCAATGTAGGCGCGAGCGTCCTCGTGCGGGGGCCCCGAAACAATCTGTCATCCCGAGCGCAGCCGAGGGACCCTGTGTCTCCCAAGACGCCGGTCCACAAAATCTCACCCCAGCCAAGCAAGCGGGTGCCCCATCTTTCCGCGTTCTGTGCGGAAAGCTGGGAACCGAGAATCTCGACCAGCGCACGCCATCCACTTCTGAAACAGGACAAGGCCAGTCGCTTCCCAAGATTGAACTACCCACCCTTGAAAAAGCCCAAGGGCAGGCCAGCCTCCCGCTGTCATCCTGAGGAAGCGGAGTCGCGCACACGCGACTCCCAACGAAGGACCTCTGCTCTAAGCGCCGCCAATCAGTGTAGGCCCGAGCGTCCTAGCTCGCGCAGACCCGAAACAATCTGTCATCCCGAGCGCAGCCGAGGGACCCTGTGTCTCCCAATCTCACCAGCCAAGCAAGCGGGTGCCCCATCTTTTCGCGTCCTTCGCGGAAGGGTGGGAACCGAGAATGTCGACAAGCGCACAGCATCCACTTCTGAAACAGCACAAGGCCCGGCGCTTCGAGATTGAACCGCCCACCCTTGAAAAAGCCCGAGGGTGAGCGGCCTCAGTTGTTTTGCGTCTCACCTTTCAGAGGGAAGGAGTGGGCCAGCTCCCACGTGCAAAAAGGTGGAGCACCCTAACGTGTGAAATGTCCCCAATTTGCCCGGGAATTGTCAGTGACGAAGGACACCACGCACTGTGATGCATGTGCGGTCTTGGGCGTGGGCCTGAAGGGCGTGCCTGTGGCTGGAAGTCGGTAAGTCCCACCGGGCCGCGCTTGGCAGCCTCTATGGAGAAGTGGGCTGAAAGCGCCTTGCGGCCCGAAGGTCAAGACTAGACTTGAGAGGCCCGCAAAGGCCGATCGTGAGACCCCGGGCTATTTGAATCTTCTGTGGAGGAATGCTTTATGAAACTCACGCTCGGTCGAATTATTCGCAGCAGCTTGAAATCGGCAATCGTGGTTTGCTTTCTGATCACGGCTGCGGTTTGCGCCAATACAGAGTGGTATTGGTCGCAGGCCAACAGCTTTGGAGGCAGCGGCAATGATAGCGCCGCCGCGGTTAAAGTAGGATCGGACGGCTCCCAATACTTCACTGGCCAGTTTGGCTCGTCGATACAGTTTGGCAGCACGCTCCTAACGTCGAACGGTGGTCAAGATATCTTCCTCACTAAGTCCGATCCCTCTGGGACTGTCCTGTGGGCAATCCAAGCCGGCGGACCCAACGACGATTGGGGCCAGGCTCTTGCGCTGGATGGGTCCGATAATATCTATCTCACTGGAGAGTTTTACAACAGCGCGACCTTCGGTTCTACTAGTGGCTCAACCATAGCAGTCACCGGCAACGGCTATACCATCTTCCTGGCCAAGTACAACCTTTCGGGAGTGGTGGCCTGGGTGCAAACAGGCACCATACCGACCACCGGGGATTACAACTGGGGCACCGGGGTGGCTGTCAATCCCACTTCAGGCGTGGTCTACCTGGCCGGGATAAGCCAGGGAAGTACCACGTTTACCTCAGTGGATGGGAAAACCCACGTCGTCCCAGGTAACGGATACTGGCATATGTTTCTAGCTAAGTACGATACGAATGGGAAGTTCTATTGGGGCGAAACCAATGGAGCCAACCCTAACAGCGCTGGCAATTCGGTCGCGGTGGATAAAGCGGGCAACGCCTATGTTGTCGGCTGGCTTGAGAACCAATGTACTTTCTATAGCCAGAACGGCAAGAACATTACCATCACTGGCTTTAGCCCGGGGCAATCCGATAGCAATTACCCTGGCGACGGCTATCTGGTGAAATACGATGGTCGAGGCAATGCAATGTGGGTGAATCACTTCGGCGGGTACATTGCCCATGCCACCGCTGTCGCGGTAAGCGCCGGCGGTGAGATCAGCCTCGTAGGCGACATCGGCAACATTAACTACGGATCGGCCGGGGAAAAGACGACGAAGGTGACGTCCCAGACCCCTGGAAAGAACATGAACTTGGGCGGCGGTGATTACACGAACCCGTACAACCATGATGCGATCATCGTCACTTACGACGGTCGTGGGGTATTGAGAAAGGCTCTTCGGATCGGTGGGCCGGCGAATGAAATGGCCACTGGAGTAACCTACGACGCCAGCGGTCTTCTGTACCTGAGCGGAGTCTTTCAGAGCCCGTTCAACATAGGGAGCCGACACCTGTATGGCAACCATCAGCAGAATCTCTTTGTCCTGCAATATTCATGTAAGGATTTGCGTCGGGCTGCGACGGCAGTCAATGCGACAGTGTGGCAATCTTGGATTGGGTCCGGACTGTCCGTAGATTCGGGAGGTAACGTTTTCGTGGTCGGGACATACCAGGACACTGCCCGCTTTGGAACCATCACATTGGGCGGTGGGGGACTGGACATGTTCCTGGCCGAGTTGGCGCTCAACTGAGCCTGAACTCCGTCCAGAGCATATTGGCTCAGCGATTTTTGTTTAATTAGAAAAGCCCCGCTCTCGCGAGCGGGGCTTTTGACTTTGCGAACGACTAAGGACCAACGACTAACGACGGTTCTTAGTACATCCCTTCCATCCCACCACCATGTCCGCCGCCCATCGGAGCACCCTTCTTCTCCTCTGGAATTTCGGCGATCAGGGCTTCGGTGGTCAGCATCAACGACGCAATCGATCCGGCATTCTGCAGCGCGGTCCGCACAACTTTGGTCGGATCGAGCACGCCCGCCTTGACCAGATCTTCGTACTCGCCGGTCAGGGCGTTGTAGCCGTAGTTGTTG
>Ga0265760_10000244_pt1 | contig 14895 bp, 9 predicted proteins | sample NZIome_2_FD_200831 | JGI IMG/M metagenome (GOLD analysis project Ga0265760, IMG submission 200831) | Metatranscriptome of rhizosphere microbial communities from Maridalen valley, Oslo, Norway - NZI1 (Metagenome Metatranscriptome) | ecosystem: Host-associated > Plants > Roots > Rhizosphere > Soil...
CACCGCTGGCACCAATAAGGCGCAACTCTCTGGAAACGTAGATGACCAGCTAGGCGAGCTAAAAGCGCAGCTTCAGCAGGCGGTTGCCGAGATTGAGGATCTGGAGAAGAACATGAAGGAGCGCGCGGCGCCGCGAACCGTCGCGGAGATCGAAGAACTCGAGGGCAAGCTCGAAGAGGCGATGGCCGAGTTGAAGAAGCGGAAGTCGGAGCTCCGGAAAGAGTAGCCCGTTTCGAACCTTAGGGAAGCGCGCCTGAGGACCAACCTCGCCTATGAGTTGGTCCTATTCGATCGGCTTTCGCTCGTCGAACGCCAAATGTTGGCGAGCCTTGGAAACGACACCGGCTGTTACGGAATTCTTCGGCCAAAAGACGCGCGCCGCAGCATAAAATCCGTTTCGCACGATTCCGCGCTTCTGCTGTTTACGCTGCAAAATGCATCGCGCTTACCCCAGTACGTCGTTGAAGCATTGGGCAAGCAATGCGAATCCGTAATCGGTCAAATGGTCTTGGATGAGATCCTCGAGATTGAAGTCAACGGGGAGTTCGTCTCCGGTCCTGCGGCCTGCGAGCTTTTCCTCCGGGAGCAGGCGCCTACGGCGCACGAGACTCTTCCGGCCGCACTCTCTCACGATGCTATCGAATATGCCGACGCGCTAGGCATTGTCAATCCGGCCGTGTTGTCGGCGAGACTCTACACGTACAACTGCGTCCCAGCCTCACGACGCTGGCGAAGCCTGCTCTCCACCGAGAACGCCGTTGAGGCATACTTAGGCGTCCGCGAGAAGTCGACGGTCGAAGCGCTGGATAGGCAGTGGCTGCGCACGGCGCCGCAAACCGACACAGGGTGGCTCGCATGGCGATCGGTTCAAGCGACTGACGGCCGAGCCTCCGTGCCGATCTTCAAACTCTACGTGAGTCCGGCATGCAATGAGACGCGCACTGCTTTTCAAATCGTCGCCGGAGTTGTCGCCGACTCGGCCGCATTTTATTGGAAGGCAGGAAACAGTCTCTACGGCTTGCTGCGGCCGGATAAGATGGTCGTGTATTTCCTTGAGTTCGCGGAATTGCAAGCGACGGCCGCGCGACTCTTGGAAAAGCTCGATGGTTGCCCGGCGCAGGGAGTGCCGTTCACTGCGGGAGTCGATGCCCGCGGATTGCTCTCGTGGGGAATCGACCCGTTGCCGGAAGATATCTCGCTGCAGCCGGAAAGCTGGCGAATACGACTATGTAATCTGCTTTCTGCCGCGCTCGTGCTCGCGAAGACGACCGAACACGAGGGAGCCTCTGCGGTGAGTTTTGCCAAGGAGCGGCTGCGCATGGAAGGCGTAGATCCCCGCACCTGGGCGCCGACTAGCTTGCTAGCCTGGGGCGCGGCGCCCAAAGCGTAGCACCCATGGCCATCACGAATCCCTTTGTGTTGCCGGCCGGCGTTACGTTCCAGGCCGCCGGCGACCTCTCCGAGCAGGCCCGGCGTGACATCGGAGCGCAGGACGGCGATGTCGTTTTGAGCCGGCCGAACTCTCGCGCACGTGCGCAAGTCGTCGACGCCGCCGCGGTCGAGCTTCTTATGGAGTTCCAAGAGCCAAGCACAATCGCGTTCGCGGTCGCCGCTTTCAGCAAACGGACCGGCGTCGACGCGGAGCGGACGCTCGAAGACGCGCTGCCGATGCTGCAGTCGCTGATTAGCGCGGGTCTCCTCGTCCTCTCAAACTCTGAACAAGCCGCACAGATCCAGCCATCGCTCGCAGCCGACGAGAAAGTAGGGAGCTGGACCGTGCTGCGCTGCGTTCAGACGATGGAAGACACGGAGATTTACCAAGCGTGGGATTCGGACGCGAAATTCGGCGCGCTCAAAATCGGCCGCTGGGAAACCGCCGCTGGGGCGATCGAACGAGAGGCGCAGATCCTCTCCCAGCTGGATTCGACGGTAACGCCAAGGCTGCTTGGGCGTGGCGTGTGGGAGTCACGACCGTACCTGATAATGAATTGGCTTCCCGGTACCGAAGCTCAGACGGCGTGCGGCGAGTTGCGCGTCGCCGGAACCTGGGAGTCCCGCAACGAACTATTGCAAATCACCGGCGTCATCGCGCAAGCGTACGTTCATCTCCATAAGCAAGGGATGCTCCACGGCGACATCCACCCTCGCAACGTGCTGATCGATCGCGAAAACGCAGCGAAGATCGTAGACTTGGGTCTCGCCTATCCGATCGCCGGAACCAGCGATACTTATTGGAAAACGCGCGGGGGAATCGGCTTTTTCTTTGAGCCCGAATATGCGCGCGCCGCGCTCAATAACGCTGTCCCCCCTCCTCCGTCGCCGCAGGGTGAGCAATATTCGCTGGCGGCGCTGCTCTATTTCCTGATTACGGGCTCCTACTACGTTAAGTTCTCGTTGGGAAGGAGGGAGATGCTTGGTCAAATCGCCGAGTCTCCGATGGTGCCTTTTGCGGAGTTTGGCATAGAACCGTGGCCCGGCGTGGAGCATCTGTTGGAGCGAGCGCTCAGCAAAGAGCCTGCCGATCGATTCTCTTCCGTGGAGCAGTTCGCGCGACTCTGGTCGGAAGCAGAAGTCCCAAGGCCGCTAGCCGGCGCCGCTCCCTCGAGTGAGTCCAAGCTGGACGCCGTGCGCGACGGCGTGCTGGAAGCCTCCGCGATCGGAAGCGCCTTGATGAATGGCGGCATGGTGGCGCCGTCCGCTTCGGTAAACTATGGCAGTGCCGGCCTTGCGATGGCCCTCTACCGCGTTGCCGATGCGTCCGAAGACGCGCGGCTGCTGGCGACCGCTGACATCTGGTCGGAGCGCGCAGTAACCGAGATCGATTGCGACGGCGCATTTTACGACGAGATTATAGGCATCACGCCGCAGTTGGTAGGAAGCCTTTCGCTCTATCACGGTCCCGCGGGCATCTTTCTCGTGAAAGCGCTGATCGCGCGCTCGCGAGGCGACCTCATGTCATACTACGCTGCGACGCAGGCTTTCATCGCGGTCTGCCGGCAGCCGTGCGAAGTCCTCGATCTAACGTTGGGATGCGCCGGCGCGCTTCTGGGATGCGCGCTACTTCTGGAGACTTTCGCTGGCTCTAACGATGAGCTGCGGCGCGTCGGCGAAGAGATGTACGGGCGGCTTTGGGAGAGGCTCGCAGGTAACTCGCCGATCGACCGGTCGTCGGGATCAATTGGCCTGGCCGTCGCGCACGGTTGGGCGGGATTGCTTTACGCGTCGATGTGCTGGTGCGTTGTCGCCGCTAAGCCTATTGCCGACCAACTTCACTCTCGGATTGCAGAGCTTGCGCGTTGCTCGCAGCCTGTAGGCCGAGGATTACGGTGGGCATCGAGGACCTCCACGGCTCGAAATGACGACTCAATGAGCGCTACATGGTGCAATGGCAGCGCCGGATTCGTCTTTGTCTGGACGAAGGCCCACAGGATGACAGGCGATCCAAAGTATCTCGATCTGGCCGAAGGTGCGGCCTGGCATTGCTGGGAGAGACTCAGCCAGAATTCGACTTTGTGCTGCGGCTCGGGTGGGCAGGCATACGCAATGCTGAATCTCTATCGCCATTGCGGTGACTCGAGTTGGTTGCGGCGCGCTCGCAATGCGGCAAACGTTGCGGCGCGGAATGCGCTTCGATTCAGTGGCTCGCAAGGAGCCGGCATGCTCGACTGGCGTTCCCATAGCCTGTACAAGGGAAATGCCGGGCTCGCAGTGCTTCAGGCGGATGTTGCAAGCCCCGAGGAGGCGCGTATGCCGCTCTTCGAACCCGACGCTTAGGGCGCCGGGCTCGGTGTTGCGTTGATCAGCGATTGAAGCTTCTCTATGGTGTGCATTCGGGCGGCCGCAGTCGACTGCGCGCCGAGTTGATTGTAGAGATCGTATGCTTCGTGGTAGGCAGTCAAAGCCTCGGCATAGCGGTGTTGATCCGTTTCGACCAGTCCAATAGCATCGAGCGTCTGGGCCTCCCCTTCGAGGCGGCCCAACTTCTTAAACGTCGCGAGCGAGGGCCAGAGCAGCCGCAGGGCCTCGGCGTACTCGTCTAAATCGGCCTTTACGAGCGCGATCTCGACGGAGACCCCGGCTTGGCCGTCGCGAAGCCTGGCTCGTTTGAAATAGGCCAGTGCATAGTTGAAGTCTCGCAGTGCGTCGCCGTACTTGCCCTGCTCCTCTTCAATGGAGCCAAGCTCCATGACGGGGCTTGCCTCCCCGCCTGCCCCGAGAACCGGGCCAAGAAGATCGATGCTCTGATGCAGTGTCCGTGAGGCAGCGTTATAGTGGCCTTCGCTCTCTTCAACCATCCCGACATCCATCGTCGCGTACCCTTGCCGCTCCACGTCGCGCAAGTCCCGATAGATTGAGATCGCGCGCCGGTACGATATGAGTGCGGTCGCATTGTCGTCTTGGTTGGACTCAACGCCGCCGGTCCGCTGTAGCGCTGCGGCCTGGGCGTCACGGTCATTCGCGGATACGGCCGCCGATAGCGCTTTCGACAGCGTCTGCATCGCCTGCCCGTATCGCGCTTGCGCGTCCTCGACTTCGCCGAGGTAGACCAGTGCCCAAGCCTCCCCGTCGACGTTCCCGACCCTGCGATAGTGCGCCAGCGCCTCTTCTTGCGAGGCTACCGCTTCGAAGTAATGCGACTGATGAAACTCGACGAGACCGATGTTGTGCACCACGTCCGCCCGGCCGTCGGCGTCGCCGATGGCGTCAAAAAGTTGGAGTGCTTGCCGGTATTCAACCAGCGCGTCGTCATAGAAACCTTCGTCATATTGCGTGAGGCCGATCCCTTCGAGCGCCGTCGCCTCGCGATCGCGGTCGCCGTCGTTCCGATAATAGGCCCGGGCTAACGAGAACCAGTGTTGCGCTTTGGCGTAGCGTTCGCGAAGGCGTTGGACGTTTCCGAGGTTGAGGCGTGCAACATTCACCGCATTTGCATTGCCGCTGCGCTGCGCCGCCGCGAGTTGTTGCTGATAGAAGCTTTCTGCCTGCGCAAAATTGGCAAACGTCGCCAAGTTCCAGTCCAACGTGGAGTGATACGTTGCCTGCGGCCGGCTCGCCGCCGAAACTACATCGATCAGCGAGGCTTTGAGGCGCCGTCCTCCGATCAACAGATAGCCGGTCTTTGTGACGTTCACCTCGCCGCGCGTGCAGCTGTACGTCACGCTGTGGTTTGCGACGTCGACCGAGAACTCGGTTCCGTGGACTGACGCGGTGAGCGCCTCACCAGACTGCACGCGAAAGAAGTCGAGGGTGTGCGGCACGACGTTGAACCGGGACGTCCCTTTGTTGCTTGACAGAAGTTCGCCGGAGCCGGTGCTCACGAAGGTTACACTGGCGCCCGGCTCGAGCGTCGTCGTACTCCGGTTGCCGCTGCTGACGACCGTTACCACGAGATGCGGCGGAAGGTCGATACGGGTGCCGTCAGCTACGATCTGCCCGACCTGCAACGTATGGCGCACCGTAGCACCCAACGTTATCGTCACGCCGCTCGCCGATTGCACCGGTTTTTGGTCGAGGAGGAGCTGCTGCACGACGTGCACACGCGGCACGTGCGCGGCCGCCGCCTGTAGGGGCAGCACCACAAGCGCCCAGATGGCCGCTCCGACTGCGGAGGCGAATGTGCGCGCGTTCACGCTCGACCCGCTAGCCGGTCGATGATCTCGGCGACGTGCTGCGCGACCAGATCCGAGTCATCGTCGATGCTGAGCGCTTGAATGTCGTCGATGGCGGCGGGAATCACCGGGTGTCCGCGCATGATCGGAAGGACGCAGCGGGAGTCCTCACCGGCCAGAATCCACTTCCGATGAGCCCGCATGATTTCAAAGCGGCAATACGGTTGTTTGAAGTAAGCCTCGGAGTAGACCGGTACGATGAAGCGGCTTCCATCGATGGCTAACGCGAGCTTGGACTCCCAGGCCGTGCCGGGCCGAATCGACGACGTATCGAAGAAGACCGAGAGCTTCTTCCCGTCGGGAAGCCTGGCGTCGCGAAATGGGTGAAACACATTTTCGACGACCCAGCCCTTCTCTTGATGCGCGTAGCTGATGAAGACGTCGTAGTCGTGCCGTTCTGCCGGCAAGGCATCGATCGCATGCTGCTGTTCGAAGAGGATCTGCGAACCTCGAACTCCACTCAGTCCCGACGCTACTACGACCCCGACTGCAACCAGCGACACCTGTGGCTGGAGATGATGCGAAAGGAAAAGCCACGATTCAAATGCGGTAAAAATCGCGAGACCGGCTACCGCCGCAAGCACCGACGAGATCCAAGGGGAGAGGCTGCGTAGTTTGCCTAGGCGCATTCGGTTGAGCGTGAGAAAGATGCCGGCATACGCCAGCACGGCCAGTCCGGAAAAGGCCGGGATCAACAGCAACAGCATACCGTTTTGCGGTTGCACGTCGTAATAGGGCTCTTTGCCGACCAGAGAACCATCGTCCAGCGCATTGCTTAGGGCCCATCCCAGAATTTCCGGCCCGCTGCGATCGGTAAACGGCACGCGATCGTACCTGAGCGTTCCGACGATTACGTACATCTTGTCGTCGAACTGTGAATAGCTCGCAAACGTTCTTGGATTGGTGAAGCGGTAAACGAACGGATAGCTCGCAGCGATTCGCGGGCCGAGTCGAACGGGAATGTGCGTCGCATCGCACGCGGGCGATGCCGCAAAGAGCCGCGGCGCCATCAGAACGCGAGCTGTCATGGCCCAAACGTTGGCATATCCTTCGACGTCGCCGGATGCGTCGTCGAAGGGAACGTTCGCGTAACAGATTCGATAGAACAGCCCTTCGGCATTAGGAACGCTCGTAAAGCGCGTTTGCGCGGCGGCGCTGATGGCGCTGTATATTTCCGGATCCCTTGGATCGAGCGGCCCTACGACGTCGTCGTCGCGGTCGACTTTGGCTTCCTCGGTTGCGTAGATCGGAAAGTGCGTTGCCGCGCGGCGAATGCTGGAGACGAGGGCCTCGCGAGCCGATGTCATCGGCGCGCCGCACGGGCTGGACTGGCACGGATCGAACTCGATATCGAGGATGACGGCGCTTGGGCGTTGATTGCTCCGCGTCAGGCCATCGAGAAACGCCGCGATTTCGCGGCGAAAAGCGGGCACGTTCGCGGGATTGGTGTCGATGTCGACGATGCCGACCTCCGAGGAGAAGGTCGGGGGCACACGGGAGCTGAGCCATCGCAGAACTTGCCAATCCCATTCGTGCGGCATCCACAACGCAGCGACGGCTAGGACCGCGACATAAATGCCGGCTAGGAGCGCGGTGCTGAAAAGAAACCGCGGCATGCCAATGGCTTGCACCTGTCCGGCGCACTCTCCTGGCAACGCGCTTTTCGTAGTATGATATCGCGATGAAGCAGCCACGGCCCACGCAAATGGGATTGCTTCCCCTGGTCGTCGGCGTCACGGGTCACCGGGATCTGGCAGACGAGGATAGTGCGAGCATCGTCCATCAGGTTCGCTCGCTCTTCGCAACGCTGCGCCGCTCCTATCCGCATACGCCCATCGTCCTGCTCTCCTCCTTGGCTGAGGGGGCCGACCGGCTTGTCGCGCGTGCGGCGTTGGATTGTGGAGCGGAGCTGCATGCCGTCTTGCCGATGCAAGCCGAGCTATACGAGTTGGATTTTAAGTCGGCGCAATCGCTGGAAGACTTCCGGGAGCTCTTGAGCAGAAGCTACGACACGAGCGTGGTTCCGATGAACGGTGACCACGTGGATGCCGAAACCGGCGTACCGGGATCGGCTCGAGATCATCATTACGCGTCGGCGGGCGCCTTCATCGTAAGTCACAGTCAGATGCTGATCGCGCTTTGGGACGGTAGCCCTGACGAAATGCCGGGCGGCACGTCGCAAATCGTAAGGTTTGCGCTACAAGGCGTTCCCAGCAAGTACCTGAGCGGACCCAAGGAGCTTCGAACCAATGAAACGGGAGCCGTCTATCACGTGCGCACCGCGCGTCAGTCCGCAACGCGTGTCGGTTCGTCGATCGCTGCCACGTGGCTCTACCCGGGTGACAACCCCGCGAGCGGGCCAGCGGGGAACTCGGCGCGCGCGGCATTCGAAGAGAATTTGCGCAGCTTGGAGCGATTCAATCGCGACGCCGTGACGTCGCCGATCGACCGCCAAGCAAACCGTAGCGCGGAGTCCTTACTCCCTGCCGAACGAGCCGGTTCGTTCGGCGCCGGGGGGCCATTCTTACAGTATACGCGCGCGCTGTTCGGGCAAGCCGATGCGCTCGCACTTCGGTGCAGAGACTCAACCCATGCCGCGATGATCTCAATCTTTTGCACGATCGGGGTTGCCGTAGTCTTTTTTAGTCTCTTCGCAAACCTATTTCCGGGATCGGCCGTCCTGTATTTTTGCTTCCTCGTTTTGGTTGCGATCGCCCTGGTAACCAACGCGCTCGTCGAGCGCAGCCGGCTTCAGGACCGCTTTCAGGATTATCGCGCGCTGGCGGAAGGCTTACGCGTTCAATTTTACTGGCGACTAGGCGGCATTCACGAATCGGTGTACGATCACTATCTTCCTCGGCAAGAGGGCGAACTCGAATGGATCCGGGATGCCATGCGCGCGGCGCGATTTCGCCGGCAGACCGAAGCGAATCCGAGCATGACGGCGGCCCAAACTCACGCATTGATGGAGGTGATCCTCGATCAGTGGATCAACGATCAAGGTGCGTACTTCTCGCGAGCATGTCGCAAGGAACGCGAGATGGCGACTCGCATCAAGTCTGCCGCGCGCCTCTGTCTGGTCGCAACCGCGGTTATCGCGGTCGCGTTGGCGGCGACGCTCGCCGCGCGCTCGACGGCCTATCAGTCGCTCTTTTTGATGCTGCTCACGCTTATGCTCGCCGGCGCGGGACTCTTCACCGGCTACGCGCAGAAGCGCGCGCACGAAGAACATGCACGGCGCTACGAACGGATGTCCGTCCTGTTTAAGATCGCAGCCGAGCGCGTCGAGCTTCTGCTCGCCGAAAACGACCCGACGGCAGTTCGAACGGTTCTCATGCATCTCGGTCGCGAGGCACTAGCGGAGAACTGCGACTGGCTCATCCTCCATCGAGAGCGTGAAATCGAGGTTCCCACCGCCTGACCGCCGCTAAGGAGGGGCCCGGCCTTGAACTGAGAAAAAGGTGATCCAAGTCACTAAAACTAAGGTCCCCGGAGGCAAATTGCTTCAACCATTAGTCGACAACCTGTGCTCTAGGGGGCCGCTTGAGCGGAGCACCTCGGATATGGCGGCGTTACTCGCCGCCACGCGTGGCTCTTGGTTGCCAAGCCGGCCGCTTCTACTGTGTCCGGGCGGCTACACGCGATCGTGCGCTTACGCGGACGAGCGTTTCGAGGTGCTCCTGCTCAACTGGGCGGCCGGAGCGGCTTCCGCGATCCACGATCACGGTGGCCAGCACTGCTGGATGCAAGTGCTGGAGGGGCAGTTGGTCGTGGACGATTATCTCCGCACCGATGCCGGCGAGCGTCCCGGCTTCGCGCGCGTCGAAGCTCGAGACTCGCGGCTCATGAACGCGGGCGATCTGGATCTGCGCTCCGGGCGCTTCGACCTCCACCGGGTGAGCGCGTCCGCAGGCGTACCGGCGCTCTCGCTCCACATTTATGCCGGGCCGTTAACAGAGTTTCTGGCCTACGACGAGTCGACGCACCGTTCCCGAACGGTCCTGAGCACCTACGACGAAGTGCTCCGGGATGTAAGCCGGCTCTCGGTGCCCACGGTCCGGTAACGGCTCAGCCCCGCCCCAAGAATCTCCGGAAAATTTTTCCCAGCCCAAAAAGGGCTCACCCCGATTTTTGGAAAAGATGACTTGAGATAATAACTAAGGTTATCTTTTTTGTTGTGAGGATGGCGTTGATTCGACACCCCTTGATTTTTATGTGCCCGACCGCGGCGGGTCCCGCTCGATTCGCATGATCGAAGTGGATGCCCTCATCGTCGGGGGCGGCTTTAGCGGTGCCGCGGTAGCGGCCCAGCTGGCCCGGCGCACGGGGCCCAATTTCTCGCTTGCCCTCTTCGAGCCAGAGCAGCTCGGCCGGGGCGCCGCCTACGGCACGCGACACGACGAGCACGTGCTCAACACGCGGGCCGGCATGATGAGCCTCTTTCCCGACGACCCAGGCCATTTCGTGCGTTGGCTGGGGCCCGGAGCCGATCCCCAGGCCTTTATCTCGCGGCGTGTGTACGGCGCGTACATCAATGACATCGCGCGACAGGCCTTCGAACGCCCTCGGTTTACCCACGTTGCCGATCGCGTGCGGCTCGTCGAGCGGCGCGGCAGCGAGTACATCGTCGAATCGGGGATCGGTACACGGTTCCTTGCGCGCGCCGTCGTCTTAGCGACCGGTAACCCACCCCCAAACGGGGGGTTCTTGCCTCGCGAAATCCGGTTGCATCCCGGATACATCGAGGACCCATGGCGCTGCGACTACCGGCGCGTCGGTGGACACGTCCTGGCCATCGGATCGGGCCTGACCGCTCTCGACGTGTTGGTTGCGCTCGATGCCTGCGGGCATCGCGGCGTGGTTCATATTCTGTCGCGTCGCGGGCGCTTTCCCAACGTGCACGCCGACGTTGCGCCGTACGACGTCATCCCGGCGCTCGACAGTCGAGATGCTCGCGCGCTGCTGCGCAGTTTTCGCTTGCACGTGCGAAAGGCGGCGCAGCGTGGCTTCGATTGGCGATCGGTGGTCGACGCGATGCGTCCGGAAGCCGAAGCGATCTGGCGGCGGCTCTCGCCCGTCGAGCGGCGCCGTTTCGAACGCCATCTCCGCACGCATTGGGAGCGCCATCGCCATCGCGCTCCGCAGCAAGTTGACGCAGTGCGCCAACGCTATCACGATGCAAAACGGCTGTTCGTATATGCCGGCACCATCGACAACGTGGAAGGCGGAACCGTTACGATCGCGTTGCGCGACGGAGAACGCGCGGAAGTGCGTCCCGATTGGATCGTCAACTGCACCGGTGTCGGCGGCGCGCTGGCGATGCGCAAAGACCCTATGCTCGCCGGGATGTTCGCCGACGGTTTGATCTCCGCCGCTCCCGGAAACCTCGGCCTGCAAACGACCAGCGGCCTGGGCGCGGTGGCAGCAGCGAACGTGCCCGTCGACGGGATCTGGATTGTGGGGCCACCGGTTCGCGGATCGCGCTTCGAGGCTACCGCGGTTCCGGAGCTTCGCGTGATGGCCGAGCTCGTCGCGAGGGAGGTCGCGCGCGCGTTTGCCCAAGGCCGTTTTCAACCCTCGCTTGGGACATATTCATGATGGAAACATCCCTACGTTTGCGACTGGTTTTCGCACTCGTCATTTCCGCGATGACGGTCGCCTGCGGCGGCACGAACACTCCGTTCGGTCCCGTCGTCGGCTCTCCGGGAGGCGGCGATCCGCCGCCGACGCACTTCGTTGCTGTCCATCTCACCGTAACGATTCCCCCTTTGAAGAGCGGCCTGCGCCCGGACTATCTTTCTCCTAAGACGCACTCGCTTACGATCGAACTCGTCTTGGTCGACGGCAAAGGCGTGACCGGCATCAATCCGACGACGGTGAATACCATTGCGAACAGCCGCGGGTGCAAACCGCAAGGGGCCGATCTGGTTTGCAACGCTACGATCTCCGGTTCGCCGGGCCACGACGTCTTCGCCGTCAGCACCTACGCGGGGCTCAACGCCACCGGTGACGTCCTTTCGGTAGGTTCCGCTAAAGCTACGGTCTCTTCGGGCGGCGGTGGCTTAGGCATCAGCAATCGTCTTTCACTCGCCCTCGACGGCGTGGTCGCTTCGCTGCGCGTCAGCATCGATCCCGATAAGGGCAAGCGTGGACACCAGATGACGTCGCGCGTCTCGCTTGCGGCTTATGATGGCGCAGGCGCGGAGATCGTTGGCCCCAGCGACTATCTCGAGCCGATTACGCTTGCAATCCAAGGTGATACGAACCACGCGTTTCGCTTGAACGACGGAAAGCGTTCGGGCGATGCGCTCTCGATCGTCAAGCCGGCGGCCGGCATTACGCTGGCCTACGACGGCAACAAAGAGGCATCACCGGTCGCAATTCAGGCAACGATCTCCGGTTCGAGCGGAATCAGCGCGAGCTCGCAGTTCAAGTTGACCGGCAAGGTGCCGCCGCCTCCAGTAGGCACGATCTACGCGCTCAATCTGGGCACTGACGACGGCCACGCGGCGACGATCACGGAGTACGACGGCAAAGCCCAGGGGAATGCCGCGCCTGCGCGCACGTTGTCGCTTAGTTCAAAGCTTTACGCGCGCAGCATCGCCGTGGACTCCAGCGGCGACTTGTACGTCGGCTATTTCGATAACGAGTTCGGCTTCTCGGCGGGCACTGGAATGCCGGATTCGCACAACGAGATCGCGATCTATGCGCCCGGCGCCAGCGGTAACGCTGCGCCGAAGGCGACCATCGTCGCCGATCCAAAGACAAAGACAACGCTCTTTCCACTCTTCATCGCCTTCGATTCGAGCGGTCGCCTCGTGACCTACGGTGCAACGGATGTTGATAAGAACACCGGCGATGCGGTGCTGACCTATGCTGCCGGCAGCACCGGGCCCGCTGCGCCGGAGTACGGCTGGAACTTTAACGACCCCGCTATCTCGTATTCTGGTCCGACCGGACTGGCGCTGGACTCCAGCGGAAACTTTTACGTCAACGGAGCCCTTCACAGCGCGCTCGGCCCGAGCTACGGACTCTTCGTCGCCTCTGCCGCCGACATCGGCAACCCCGACGCTAATGCCGCGCGCACGATTCCGTGGGATTCGACGACCGAACTCGAGCAAGGGCAAACCACCGAAGTCGCGCTGAGCGCGAGCGGTGAAATCCTCGTCGGCAATACGGTGACGCAAGGCAGCGGCAGCTCCACCTCGTGCCAAGCGCGCGTCAACGTCTTCGCCGCCGGCGCCAGCGGCGGGGAAACCGATAACCCGCCGCTGCGCGTCCTGACGCTTGACGGCGTCTCCACCGGCGACTCGGAATGCGCGTCGTCACGCGATCCATCGGTGCCGTTCTATCCCGCTATCTCGCTTTACGGAGCGACACTCTTTGTCGCCGATGACTTCAACAACGCGATCGCCGCGTTTGCGTCCGACGCGTCGGGAACGGTCAAGCCTTCCTTGCGCATTGCGGGATCGGCGACGGAACTCAACGCGCCCATCGCGCTGGTCATCACGTCACCTTCCGGCAGGGCCAAGCCCAGGCCGGCATACCCTTTCCATGCACTTCACTCTCAATGAAGGAAATCCACATGAAAAAGAGCCTCGCCACCTGGGTCTTGGCGGCCGTTCCAGCGCTGTTGCTTAGCGCTTGTAACGGAACGACTGCTTCAGGCCCATCGGGGGTAGCCCCTTTGCCCAATACCCTCGCCACCGCGCACCACGGGCGCGTTCGCCGCAATGACAACGGAGCGGAAGACCTCCATACCGGGGGTGCCGACGTTCCCGCATACGCGTACAACCTCGGCGACCAGCCTGTAGGCTACTACTACGGACAGCAGGCCGGCCCCGGTCAAGGGTCGCTCTTCTATGCGGCTCCCACGCAGGGCACGATCTACTACTGCTTGACGAGCAGCACGGATGGACGTCACGCGTTTGAAGGGTACGACGACTCCGCATATCCTCCGACCGGGCCGTGCGCAGCGCTCGGAGAGACCGCGACCGGCTTTGGCGGTCGACAGGATCCGCTCGATTTCGTCGGCACCGCCACTGCGATGCCCTCGACCGAATATACGGAGTACAAAGAGTTTCGGGAGCCTTCGAGCGGCACGAGTTGGGGAGAGCCTTTCGAGTTCCCCCAAATCGGCGCGCCGATCGTCTTCGGATACCGGCCGCAAGACTTCAACGGCTATGTGAAAGATATCAAGCTTTCGACGTGGACCTACTGCGCAATCGCGAACGGCACGGTAAGCGACTGGAACGATCCGGCGGTGACCGCCGACAATGGTACCTCCGTCACCGGCGGCAACTCGCAGACGATCACTTTCTATTTCCGGGCCGACAGCGCCGCCTCAACGTACAATTTCGTCAATCATCTCAACACGGCTTGTAACACAACTTGGAAGGCGCCGTACAACAAAGCTCCCTACCAGGGCACGAGCCGCACGGCGGCGTGGACCTTTGGGGTCAACTCGTCCTGGCCCGGACCTGGATCGGCCAACGAGCCGAATCAAAACTTCATCGGTGAGACGGGAGATCCCGGAATTCTGGAAGGCATTCAGACTACAGCGTATAGCACCGGCTACGTCGTCGGCGGCTACGTAAAAGCAAATCCAAAAGTCGGTCAGGCGATCCTGCAGAACGGCTTCGCGCACAAGAAGCCAATCTGGGTCAACCCCACCAATCACACCGCCGTTGCCGCTGCTTTCAAGAAGGTCACGGCGGCCGATATCAACTATGGCGGAGGGAGCGACGAACAGCCGCTGGGGACGTCGGCACCATGGTGTGCGCTCTACGTCGACTACAAATACTACGTGAATCCGCCGGCGAAGGCATACCCCATAGTAGCCGTCAGTTATCTCCTCTTCTACGGACAGAACAACGGCGTGCACCTTTCTGACAAGATCGCGCTGATCAAGTTCCTGGAGTCGGCGCCAGCCTCGAAAATCGTCAATAAGCTGGAATACGTATCGCTCTCCAAGTCGATTCAAACGGCAACGCTCGCTGCCCTCAACGGAAACGGAGGCAGCCAGCCAGCCTGCGTCCAGTAGCTAACGAAACCTAGCCCGCCACACACCGTTGGTGCGCGCCGCGCTTACGGCGCGCACCAACACCACTGCTCGGAGAACCTATGAAGTTTCGCCCCGCCGGCATCGTCGTCGGCGCTCTGCTGACCATGACCGCATGCGGCGGATCGAGTTCGGGTTCGACGTCGATGCCGCCGGCATCGAGCG
>Ga0265760_10000245_pt1 | contig 14861 bp, 17 predicted proteins | sample NZIome_2_FD_200831 | JGI IMG/M metagenome (GOLD analysis project Ga0265760, IMG submission 200831) | Metatranscriptome of rhizosphere microbial communities from Maridalen valley, Oslo, Norway - NZI1 (Metagenome Metatranscriptome) | ecosystem: Host-associated > Plants > Roots > Rhizosphere >...
CACCGATCAAACCAAAAACATACCGTAGCGCTGCTTTTGGCTAAGCGGCTTGCGGCTAAGCGCTGCTTGCGGCAGGCGTCGTGATGCTTCGCGCCTGCAGGGCCATGGCGACCAGGGCAACGCCGCCAAACAGGAGATTGATTCCGACGATCAATCCGATCGCCCAGGCCGCCGTGCCGGGAAGGCCGGCGAGGATCAGACCCGCGAGGATCAGGTCGACGATGCCGCTGAGCAGCATCATTTGCCACCGCGAAGAGCTTTCGCGTCGATGAGCCAGGGCATACATGATGGAAACGACCCCTTCAACCGTGAGAAAGGCGGTCAACATCACAGTCAGCGTCAACACCCCCGATAGGGGCCACAGCAACAAAACGACTCCAGCCACGATACCTACGACGGCGGACAATAATGACCAGCCGAATCCCGGTGATCCCCGTGTTTGAAATGTCATGACCAACCCGAGCACGCCGCTGAGCAGGATCAGCCAACCGATGAAAATCTCCACCGTCACGGTTGCCAAGGGCGGCACGCAGATCGCGATCATGCCCAAAATGACCAGCACGATTCCTTCGATCAAAAAGAATTTCCAATGCGCGCGCAGGGAATTGGTGATGGCTGTCCGGGGATCTCGCATGTCGATTTTATCTGTTGACATTTTTCATGCTCCTTCAACCCATGCGGTAATCTAACACGTCATGCTATACAGCAGATACGGCGCACCGGCACTTCTCGCCCTGGCATCGTTCTGGGCGCATTCGATCTCTTTCGCCGCCGGCACGGAGCAAGTGCTCCCGGGCGAGTGTCCCGACCATTACCAAGTCAAGCCGGGCCTCAACGTCGATTTCCCGATCGACGGAACGAAGAGAGCCTTTATCGTGGTACCTCCGGCGAATCTCGGCAAGCCGAGTCCGGTATGGGTCCCGCTGACCGGAACGGTTGAATCGACCAACGACAATTTGCACGTGGCCCGCAGCGGTGCCAATGCCTTGATGGCCGAGAAGGGATTCGTGGTCATAGGTCCGGTGCGCGAATGCGCCAACCAGGATCCCGACCTGCGCGCCGGGCCGTGCAATGGTCCTGGTATCGATGGCTGGAACTGGCGGCCGTGGACCGAGGGCCGGGCGGCTGGAATCTCGGGTGCGCGGTGGAAAAACGATGAAGGTCCGGACTCGCGCTTTCTCATGGCCGCCGTGCGCTGCGTTGCAAAAACCTATCGCCTCGATGCGCGGCGGTTATTCGTGGGCGGCATTTCCTCCGGCGGCACGATGACCAATCGGGCGCTCACGTTTCGCTCTGACTTTTGGGCGGGCGGTCTGGCGATATCCGGCGAGTGGTACGTAACCCAGGATGATGGCACCGCGCTGTCCTTTGAGGCAGCGCGCGAAGCGGTGCGTGCCAATCCGACCAAGATATTCCAAGGCCGCGTCGCACCCTTCCCGCTGGCGGCAAGCCTCAACCCCATCATCGTGATCAGCGTTTGGGGCGGAGAAAATGATCTCTGGAAATGTTCCGGCATTCTGTGTGCCGACTATCGGCCCTCCACCCAAGCGGCCTCCAACTATTTCAGCTCGATCCCCCGTGTTGTCGAGGTGTCCTGTTCGAGCAGCCACGGACACATGTGGCCGCAAATCAATACTCAGGCCTTTAATCTCTGGGCCTTGACGACCCTCGCCTCATTTCCCAAAGGCAGCCGCGCCACGGATTTTCGCCTAAGCGCACCGCCCGAGGGGTACAGCTGCAAATTGGGGCGCTTCACCGATCACTACTAGGCTCTCAGCCGCGGCCGATGAAGGGCATTTTCGTCGCCATCAGAGTCAGAAACTGCACATTTGAGCTCAGCGGCAGACTTGCCATGTGAACAACGGCATCGGCGACGTGCCGCACGTCCATGGTGGGCTCTTCGCGCCAACTCCCGTCCGACTGCAGCGCGCCTTGCGCCATGTGCGTTGTCATGGCGCTGGCAGCATTACCGATGTCGATTTGTCCGCAGGCAATATCGTAAGCGCGGCCGTCGAGCGATAGTGATTTGGTCAAACCAGTGATGGCGTGCTTGGAGGCGGTGTAGGGTGCGGACATCGGCCGGGGCGCGTGCGCGGATAACGATCCATTATTTATGATCCGTCCGCCTTGGGGCCGCTGCTCCTTCATCAGGCGAAATGCGGCGCGCGCGCACAGAAAAGCGCCGGTCAAATTTACCGACACAACATCGTCCCACTGGGTGAGGCTCAAGTCCTCGATCGGAATCTGCGGCGCGCCTGTTCCGGCGTTGTTGAACAAAAGATCCAAGCGGCCAAAGCTCTCCCGCGACGCGCCAAACAGCGCATTGACCGAAGACTCGTCGCGCACATCCGCCGGCACGGCAAGACTGGCAGAGCCCTTCGGCGCCAGAGAAATCGTGCGCTCGAGCGCTTCTTTGCGACGGCCTGCGAGCACCACTGCATATCCCGCGTTCAGCAGGGCCAGTGCGCATGCCTGGCCAATGCCGCTTCCCGCACCCGTCACCATGGCAACCTTCGTTACTTCGCTCATGCAGCACCTCTGGGGGCACATCGATGGCAAACCTTGCGCCAGAGACTACAGGAGTCTTTTGTAAACCCGCACAAATCAAATAGAATTGCGCGACAATGGCCGCGGGTCTCTCCCCAATAACGTTCACAACAGACGGAGATGAACATGGCTGAAAACGTCTATAAGGTCATCGAACTGATCGGCACCAGCACGGTGTCTTGGGAGAAGGCGGCGGCCGCGGCGATTGCCCGCGCCGGGAAGACGCTTCGGGATCTGCGGGTCGCCGAGGTCGTTGAGTTGGATATCCAGCTGAAAGACGGCAAGATCGAGGCGTACCGCGCAAAAATCAAAGTGTCCTTCAAATACGAGCGCGGCAAGTAACGTCCTGACTCGTTAAGCCCGGGCGCCGGGGCGGCGTTTCGAAGGAGCGAACTCATGAAACTTCGATACAAGGTGCTGGGCGGCCTCGCGGTCGTCTTGGTAGGCGCGATTGCCGCGCTCGGTTTGGTGTTGAGCCACGATTCACCGTGCACCGCGGCGCCACCGCTGGCGGCCAACACGCCGTCGATGAAGGCCATCGTGTATCGATGCTATGGCACCCCCGACGTGCTGAAATTGGAAGAAATTGCCAAACCGACTCCGGCCGATGACCGCGTTCTGGTCAAGGTGCATGCGGCGTCCGTAAACCCGCTGGATTGGCACTACATGCAAGGCAAGCCGTACATCATGCGCGCCGCGGCCGGGGTGGGTAAGCCCGACAGCATCCTCATGGGCGCCGATTTCGCCGGCACAGTCGAGTCCGTTGGGAAAGACGTAACGCGGTTCAAGCCCGGCGATGAAGTGTTCGGCGATAGGGACGGCGCGTTTGGAGAATACGTGAGTGTCCGCGAGAAGGGCGCGATGGCGCTCAAGCCGAGCAACATGAGCATGGAGCAAGCGGCGGCCGTGCCCATCGCGGGCCTGACGGCATTGCAGGCGCTGCGCGACAAGGGAAAAGTTCAAGCCGGACAGAAGGTGTTGATCAACGGTGCGTCCGGGGGCGTGGGAACCTTTGCGGTACAGATTGCGAAGACTTACGGCGCCGATGTGACCGGAGTTTGCAGCACGAAAAACGTGGAGATGGTCAAGTCAATCGGCGCCGATCACGTCATTGACTATACCAAGGAGGATTTCACCCACGGATCGGCGCGTTACGACCTGATCATCGACAACGTCGGCAACCACACCCTGTCAGAGTTACGGCATGTACTGACTCCGAACGGTGCCTTGGTCATGATCGGAGGGCCGAGCGACAATCCTTGGCTCGGGCCTCTGACAACTTCCGTGAAGGCCTATTTCGTCGCGCCCTTCGTCAGTCAAAAGTTGATTTTCATGCTGGCGGATTCAAACCAGGATGATCTCAATGTGTTGCGCGATCTGATGCAGACCGGGAAGATGACTCCCGTCATCGATCGACAATACAAGCTGGCCGAAACGGCTCAAGCCATTGGCTATCTCGAACAGGGACACGCCAGGGGCAAGGTCATCATCGCGGTGGACGAAAGCGCACCTTAGTGCGTCGCGAAGCGTCTTGCATTTTCCAAGTCGCACTTGAGGGGCGCGTAAGTCGAGTTGGGGCGAAATACCCATTGCACATCGCCCGTGACCGGCGCTGCGAGAAACTCAGGATCCGACAACTCGAAGTGATATGTCAGCGCTCCCTTGCCGTCGGGCGTCAAGCGTTCGACTAAGTGCTTGCGGGCGCCGGAAGGCAGGCCGTACGCGTTGCCCATGGCATTGTCGGTGAAATGCGTCGTGTCGATGACCAAGCTCTTGCCGTCCCATCGGCCCACGGAATGGCCTTGAACCGAGACGGGCGCGCCTTCGTGCGTTGAGACATCCATGTGAATAGCGCGCTGGGCACCATCGAATTCGCCGTCGATGAGAATCACCCCATCGCTTTTCGTGATGCGCTTAAGATCGGGTGTAACCATGAAAAACGGCGCGGAATAAGGCACGCAGTTGGCGCCCGGATGATTCTTTTTTTCATCGAAGTGCTTGAACGCGGTCTTGCCCTTCGCAGTCAAGGAAAGCTTTTCGGGATCCAACTGCGCCTCGATCTTGATTGCCAACAGCGTCACCCAGATTCCGTCGAGTTCCAGGCTCCCCACCGATCCTGGGGGTGCGGCATCCGCATTCTCCAAGCGTGCCACTTCGCCTTGGCGATCGAACAGGGTCGTGTCTCCCTTCTTGATGAGGGTCGGAATGAGGCTCTTTCTGGCGGGGTCTCTCGCCGGGTGCCCGGTGACGGTGATCGCATCGCCGGCGTGCAGCGTGTCTTGAGACCACCCCAGGCGCCGCAGAATCGAAGGCGGGCTTGCCTCCAACTCCCATTCGATGGCTGGCCCCGCCGCCGTCGGCTGTTTCAAATAGACATACACATGCGGATTTGACCATTCGAATTTCGTAACTGCGCCCTCAATCGTTATCGTCTGCTTCTCGTCATACATTGCCGAACTGTGATGCGCCTTTGAAACGGGCGCCATCAATAAAGCGACCGCAAACGGGATTGTCCAGGCCGCCCAGGAGCGGGTGCGCGTTGCATTTTTCATAGATCTCCCTTCTAAAACCGCAGCGACAGACAGCTCAAGCCGCCGTCCATCTTGGCAAACTCCGACATGTCGAGAGAGCGGACGCGGCAGCGCAGTTTATCAAGGATGCCGGCGACTAGAGGAAAACCCGACGCAATGAGAACCTCATCGTTCACCCGGACGGCATTGGCGGCATAAATTTCGCCGGCGGCGACCTCAAGCATCTCGCAGTGAGCCAATCCTTCGATTGGCGGGAACCTGGGAGCAATCAAGCAACGCCCTTCGCCAAGATACGCAATACCCGACTTGAGATGCAGCAGCGAGGAATGATTGCGTATATCAATCGTCGATGAGGTGTATTGGTAGCGCTTGAGAATCGCGGCCAGTTGCGCGGCGCCGGCTTGGTTGGTGCGCGCGGATAGCCCGATTAAAAAATGACCGTCCACTTGGCAGATATCGCCGCCATCGACCGTGCCCGGCGCTTCGATGCGCTCCCACCGCAGCCTAAACCCACGCACCGCTTTGGCTACCGACTCGACTTCACCCATGCGAGTCTTCGCACCGGGTCGCGTCGCGATCGCCACTCTTTCCGCGATGACGAAGGTATCCTCGACGAAAGTACCGTCCGGGTAGTCGGCATCCGCGGCCATCACCGTCACTTCAACTCCGCACGCCGCCAGCGCGCGGCAGTACGCGGCATGCTGCTCGAGCGCCTTGCGAAAATCGGGGCCGGACGGGGCTCCCGACATCGTTAAGCCCTGCGAAAAATTCTCGCCCGGTAGACGTACTATTGCCTTGCTAAAGCGCATTTGACTCAATGAACGCGATGTATTGGACGCCGGCGCCGCTACGCGCTCGATTGCGCCTCATTAGCCGCAAGACTGATCAGCTCGCTCGCGAGGTTGGGATCCTCGCTCGAACAAACCCCGAGCACCAACGCGCTTTCGCAGTCCCTCGCGACATAGGCATGCCCCATGGTGCTGTCGATGTAGATACCCTGGCCCGCGGAGAGCCGCACCGGATTGTAGAACTGCAAATGCACTTCGATGGTGCCTTCGATGACAAAGATGAACTCTTCACCCTTGTGCTTCAAGGGCTCGCCAAATTCGGCAATATTTTTGGACCTGATGCGCGTCAGGATCGGCACCATGCGCTTTTCGCGAAGATCGGCGCACAGGTACTCATAGTCATAGTTTGGCGTCGAGATCTGGATCGAGTTGCCGGTGTTGGTGAGGCTGCGCCGCGCTGTAAAGATCGGCAGCGCATTGGCGGCAGGCGCCTCTCCTTGAGCCAGAAACTCCGTCATGCTCAATCCCAATCTCGCGGTGAACTGCTGCAACTTATCGTACGTGAGCGATAGCTTGTCGGTCTCCACCTTGGCCAGTGTGGAGAGCGGAATTCCGACGCGCTCGCTCAGTTGGCGCAAGGTCCAAGAGTTCTTCTTTCGCACCAAACGGATCAGACTGCCCAACGTGCTGTTCTTGCTCACCATTGAAAATATCCTTGGGAACGATGAAACTGTTGTTTTCGCGTAAGTATCGACGTATTGCTGCGTAAGAGCCAACCCCGCCTGCGCGTTGTGTCGGACTTGGGTCCTAACGTCCTGTTTTAGCTACGCTTAGGCGCCGTTGAGGCGGCTCTAATACACAGCTTTAAAAAGTCCTTTTGCACGAGCAATTTTGCGCACCTGAGGTGTATTTGAGCTATCGGTATTCGCCAGGGGAATGAAAATGCGCCAAATTACTGCCTGCCTCGCCATTTGCCTCGGTCTTGCATTGCTACCCGCCACGGGCTACGCCAAAGGTTGCCTGAAGGGGGCGGCCGTTGGCGGAGTCGTCGGGCATGTCGCCGGACATCATGCCGTTGTCGGTGCCGCCGCGGGGTGCGTGATTGAGCATCATCGCGAGAAGGTGAAGGACAAAGAGGCACGTCAGAGTGCCCAGGCCCAAAATGGCACTGCGGCCAACGACGCTGCGCATAATGGGGATCGCAAATGACTCTAAGTGATGACCTGCACAAATTGGACGAACTTCGTGCGCGCGGCGCGCTGACAGATGAAGAGTTCACGCGCGCCAAGGAGCGGCTGCTGAATGCGGGGAGCGCCAACCCGTCTCCGCCCTTCGTGTCGGCGGTCAACACCTTCCGCCGCAGCCGCACCGACCGCTGGATCGCCGGCGTCTGCGGCGGCCTTGGGCGCTTGACAGGGATGGAATCCTGGGTGTGGCGGCTGTTCTTTACCGTATTGTTCCTCTGTGCGGGAACCGGCTTGTTGGTCTATATACTCCTAGCCCTGTTCGTACCGAGCGACTGAAGCGGCGTCACTCAAGGCAACGGTGCAAAATCCCGAACACTAGACCTTGAGGAGCGCAGCCATGAAGATCGGATTTATTGGCCTGGGGCAAATGGGTGCCGGCATTGCAGCGAACCTGCTCAAAGCCGGGCATGAAGTCGCGGTTTACAATCGAACCTTCAGCAAGACCGAAGCGTTGGCCCGTCTGGGCGCGCGAGCGCAGCGCAGCGTTGCAGCGGTGTGCGCGGCGGATGTCGTCATCACAATGCTCGCCGACGACGCTGCATTGGAGGACATCGTATTTGGGAAAGGAGGCGTGCTGGCAAGCCTGATGCAAGGAGCCGCGCACATATCATCGAGCACCATCAGCGTCGCACTGTCCAAGCGCCTCGCCGCCGCCCACGCCGTAGCCGGCCAGCACTATCTGGCCGCGCCCGTGTTTGGCCGTCCGGACGCCGCGGCAAGCGGCAAGCTGATCGTGGTGGTGGGCGGTCAGCCCAAGCTGGTTGAAACTTATATGCCGCTGTTCAAAAGCATGGGGCAAAAAACTTTCGTCATGTCGAATAACCCCGAGGATGCCAACCTGGTGAAATTAAGCGGAAATTTTCTCATTGCCGTGGTGATCGAGTCGCTGGGTGAAGCGCTGGCGCTCATCGGCAAAGGAGGACTGGATCAGCACCAGTACCTCGATCTGCTGACTTCGACGTTGTTCGATGCACCGGTGTACAAGACTTACGGCCGGCTGATTGTCGAGCGACGCTTTGAACCGGCCGGTTTCGCCGCGCCCCTGGGACAAAAGGACATTCGCCTGACGCTCGCGGCCGCGGAGACGCTGAATGTTCCCCTGCCGATGGCGAACCTGCTGCGCGATCGTTTCTTGACGCTGCTCGCGCAAGGCGGCGCGGCGCTCGATTGGTCGGCAATCGGTCGGCTGGCGGCGCGCGATTCGGGCCTCGAGGAAAAATCGCCGGCAAAATGAGCAAGCTCAGCGAGTCTTCTGGTCGAGCGCGCCGACCTCGGCCGCGGTGATCGAGTCCGTGTAGTGATTGCCGAAATTCGTGCGAACATAGTTGATGACGGCGGCTATCTGCGCGTTGCTCAGCGTGACGGCCGGACCGCCGAAGCCGATCGCGTGATTTTCGCCGAACGCGGGCATGTTGCGCCTTCCCATCAACAGCGTCAGTGCCATGTATTGGCGCGACGCCAAAGTCGGATCCTTTGCCAGGGCCGGATAATGCCCCGCCCCCACCGCGCCTCCGCCATCGGCCATATGGCAGCCCTGGCAAATGCCCTCGTAGATCTGTCGGCCGTCCATCGCCTCGAGCGGCACCGGGTCTGAAGCATCCGCGGAATCTGCACGTACCGGCGCCTCGATCAGCAGCGCGCTCAGTCCGGCGAACGCAAGCGCAATCCCAGTGCATAGCAGTGCTGCGGCAATTGCCGCCCGCCTTCCCCCGCTCATGCGGCACCTCCGGCCCGCGCCCGTTGCTGCAGCCGCTCAATGGCATCCAGCGCCGAAGTCACGGCGCCCTCTTGCCAAGCGGGTAAATATGAGGCGTGTTCGCCGGCGAGCACTATGCGGCCGTCGAAGGCGCACAAATTGTCATAGTGCGCGGCGCGATTCTCGTCCGACCAGAGCGCGAAGCAGCCCATTGCGGAAGGCACGCGATGCCAGGCAACCGCGATGCCATTGTCGAATTCCTACGCGTACTGCGGATGAATTTGGCTGCCATATTCGACCGCCTTCGACACGCGCTGTGCCGGCGTCATCGAGGAAAATTCCATTGAATCGAGCATATTCCAGATATACGCGCCAAGCAGCACGCCTTTGCCGTCGGCGAAAAATCGACTGCTCGGATAACTGATTTGGCCAATCGGCAAGTCGGTATAGGTAATCCCGCCGTAGATTTGCTCGTCCTCCTCCCAGAAGCGGCGTTTGAACTGCAGACCCACCTTGAGTCCCGTGCAGTAGGAAACTGCGGCGATCGCCTTGGCCATCGGTCCGCCGACGTTCATGGGTATCTGGCCGAGGATCGACAGCGGAATGGTACAGATGCACCAGTCGGCCTTTGCAGTCTGCCGGCTGGAGCCCGCGCTGATATCCTCATACGTGGCGGTCACACCGCGTTCGTCCTGGTGAATGTCAACGACCTTGGCGTTGTAGCGAATCAGCGGCTTGAGCTCACGCGCGAACGCCTGGCCCACCTGACCCATGCCGCCCACCGGCTGGAACATCGTCGTTTGCATGTCGTACAGCTCGCCAATGGCGAGTGCGCCCCAAAGTCGCGATCTCAACAGGTCGCTTAAAGCCACTGGTTCCGAATATATCGGCCTTGCGCGGAGGCCCCCACCCGGATCACGTTCAAAGCCGCGCCGATCACTGCTGTCGGGTCCTTTGACAAATCGATAATTCTGGTCGAGCGCACCGCTAGAGCGCAGCGCGGAGAGCAATATCTCCTGATCTTCGGCGCTCACATCGGCGTCGAGCGCATGGCTTCGCGTGGCCTTGGCCAGCAGCTCCGCGATATGGCCGTCGTAATCCGCCTTGACCGTGCGCAACCGCTGCGGCTTGCCGCCAAACGCCTTGCGGCCATGCAAGTAGGCGTTGTGATTGATCTGCACGAACGGTTCTAGTGCGACCCCCAGCCGCTTGCAATAGCTGAGCATGCCGCGATGGTGATACGGCAAGCGCCAAGGACCCGGATTGATGTACAGGCCCGGATCGAATTGGCACTCTTGAGTCTCGCCTCCCAATTCCGTGTAGCGATCGCCGCCGCGCAACGTCCAGTTGCGGCCGCCCGCGCGCGCGTTGTATTCCAGCACCTGCACCTGGTAGCCCGCGTTGCGCAATTCGTAGGCGGCGACGAGGCCGGCAATTCCGGCGCCCAACACCAGTACCGATGCGCCCTTCGGCGCTGCGCTCAAGCGGATCGGCCCCTGGAAATTCGTTTCTGCCGCCAGGCCGAGACTGTGCATGGCTTGGTACATCGCCGTGCCGCCGGCGCTCAAGCCGATCATCGTCAAAAGACGCCGCCGCGAAATCGCGGCTCCAGAATTCTCAGTCATGCTTCTTTACCTGATAAGAGACAGCCAGGATAGCGCGGAAAGCGGATGGCGGCGTTATCGAATCAATCGCACGCGGGTACCCGCGAGCACGACAGCACCGTCCGGATCGAGCAATCCTCTGGCCGCAGCTTTGGCGCGGACCGCCTCGACGTCGCGCACGACGACATCAAAGGCGCCCAGGCCCTCGCCGCGTCCATCGCATTCGAGGCTGAAGCGGATTTCGCCATCGTCCAATCGAATGCGCCAAATTCCCGCATCCTCAACGGACGCGCGGCCCAGCACCCGCGCCCAGCGTGCCGCCATCTGCGCCGGATCCTTCGCCTGCAGTTCGGCGCCTGCTACCTTCACCGAGGTATCGGTGCAAACGTGCGACTGCCAATGCGGACCGCCCCATTCCCAGCGCTCCTTTGGGATCATACGGTCCAAAGACAGGATCGCACCGCCGATGTCCTTCGGATGAATATGGGTAAAGGCGGCACCGTCCTGGTCCCTCTGGTCGGCAATGCGCGCCGCGGCGTTTTTGACCCGGCCCAAGGCTTGCGCCAAGTCATCAACCTGCAGAATCACCATGTAGCCGCCGTCGCCGCCGCGTTTTTCCAACAGCCGGCCGGCGGTGGTGCCGGGCTCTTTGGGCGAAACAACCTCGAGAAACGTATCCCCGATGGGGAAGACCGCATTGCGCAAGCCGTACTTGCCGACGCCGGGATCATCGTATGCGTAATCAACGCCCAAGACCGCCGAGATGTCAGCTTGAACGCCGGCGAGATCCTTGGCGACGAGTGCGATTTGTCGAAGGCGCATTTTCAGCGGCCGCGAAACACAGGCTCACGCTTCTCAACGAACGCGCGCACCGCGTCTCGATAATCATCGGTCGCGACGCAATGTATGTGGTGGGTAGCCTCCAGATCGAGACAGTCGTCGATCTCTCCTCCCATGGCGCGGTTGAGATTTTCCTTCATATAACGATAGGCGATGCTCGGCCCGCGTGCCAATCGGCTCGCGATTTCTCGGGTGCGCGCCGCAAGCTCGTCCGGTTCGCAGATCCAGTTGGTGAGCCCAAGGCGCAGCGCCTCCTCCGCGCTCACTCGTTCCGACAAGTAATAAAGTTCGCGCGCCTTCGCCGAGCCGACGAGCTGAGTAAGAAAGTAGGTGCCGCCGTAGTCGCCCGAGAAGCCGACGCGGGCAAACGCCGTGGTTAAGATCGCGGTTCGCGACATGATCCTAAGATCACAGGCGAGCGCCCATGCCAACCCGGCGCCGGCAGCAGCACCCGGCAGCGCCGCCAGGGTAGGCTTCGGCATTTTGAACAAGCGTCCGGCCGTCGCGCGCTGATTGACCCGTTGACGGTATATCGCCTCATCGACGGTGACGGGTGCCGACTCATGGGTGCGCTCGGCCATGCCTTTGACATCTCCGCCGGCGCAAAAGCCCTTGCCCGCGCCCGTCAAGACCACGCATTTCACCGATGGCGCCACCTCGGCCCAGGCAAGCTGCTCCGCCAGAGCTCGATTCATCGCCTCGCTCATCGCGTTGCGTGCCTCGGGCCGGTTAAGTGTCAGCGTCAGCACCCCTTCGTTCAAGGCCGCAAGGAGGTCCGAAGTGCCGGTGTCGATCTGATCAGTCATGAGCGTCGCCCTGTAGTTGGAAGCCAAACATTCTAGCTCGCGGTATCGCAATTCCCGCGCAAAGCGGAAATCCATTGTTCAATCAGCACAACGCCCTCGACGTGCGTGGTCGTGCGCCCCTGCTCCGGCATCATCACACCGGGTTCACTCGAGCGCATACGGTACGGCAGAATCGAGTCCTGCGGATTTCCCGGCACAATGTCGAAAAAATGATCGCCCGTACCGCGCCCCGCGGCCACAGGCGGCTTGCACATGCCGAGAAACCGATCGGCCGCCGCGAAGATCGTCAGGTCAAGCGCCGTCGTATTCGCCGGTCCCTTTGCGTTGTGGCAGTGCCCGCAATTGATATCGAGATAGGCTCTGGCGCGGGCATCGAGCGGCTGCGCGACATCGCGCCAGTCGGCGTTTTTCGCGGCGCTCGCCGGGTCTGCTATCCCCGTGAGATAGCCCAGTTTGGTCCAATGCAGGAGCTGATTCTCGCTTCCCGCCGCGTATGGGTACTCGCGATTCAGGTGCCGCGCCTTGGTGCCAATGGGGGCAATCTGCTTCGTTCTCAGGTCCACTACATGACATCCCGCGCATTGGTTTTCGTTCGGCACGACGTAGGTAAAAGCCTCTTTCGTGCCGTCGTCGGCAACGAGTTCGAGCGGCTTCGCATCACCGGTCCGCGCGAGCACCGCCTCGGTTTGCGCCGCATTCCAAACGTATGGAAGCGCCTCCCAGCCGCCCTCGCGATGCACCAGAAGGCGCGTCTCGACCAGATGCACATTTGCCAGCTTCAAGCCGCGTTCGCCTTGTGCTTTGTCGCTAAAATCGGTGGATTGATCGTAGCTGCGCGCCACCGCCTTTGAATCGCGCGCCGCGCCCTTCAGGACAGGGTAATAGAACGTCTTGCTGATAATGGTGCCGACGGGAAAATCAAAGCTGCCATCCGGATCGAATTTGCCGCTCGTGCCGCGCGGCATCCAAATGGTGCGCAGCTTGTGTGCATAGTCGCTGAACAGCGGCGTGTTCAGGTCATAGGGAATAACACCCTCGTTCAACGCTAGATTGGACCCATCCGCATAAACCACCTGCCAATCGCTTAAGTGGGCTGGCCTTCCGGCGGCAAAGAAATGCACCGGCTGCGCCGTGCGGGAACAAGCAACCAGCGCCAACGCGCCGGCGCAAACAATCAGGCTCCATGCTCTTGCAACCTTACCGCTACCCATGAAGCGCTGCATCGATCATGGTTAGATCTTTAGCTGTGCGGCAACTCAACGGCAGCGAGCTTGGGCAACTCGCATTGGAAAGAGGTCTTGTCAATTTTGGGATTTTTATATTTGTTCGGCCCGTCGGCGTTGAGCACCTCCGCGTCGCCGTTCTGAACGCAGATGCGCTCGGCGGGCGGAGGCAACCCGTTGACCAGACTCTTGGTGTCCACATATCCATCCCAGAGAACATCCGGGAAATGCCCGTTGATACCGAACATGGCAACCTTCAGGGTCTTTAGTTCCAATCCGTCAGGCGAGTCGCCGCCGCCCTTGAATCGATTGCCATAGACAAAGATGGCGCGGGGATACGGATCGTACTTCGGATCCACGCCGCGGGTATTGTAGTAATTGGTCGAGAAGTAACTCGAAATGATCAAGTTGGCGGTGTGATTTCCAGCGATATCGTTGTCGAAGATTTCGACCTTCGGATTGGAATTCACTACCACGCCCGAGCCGGCCGGCACGCTGGCGACCGCTGCGCCTTTCGCGGCAAAATTGGCCAGATTGTTGTCGAATGACTTGTTGTTGAATACGCGCGTCGATTGCCCGGGCTGCGCGAGATTCGGCATGTTGAACACCAAGATGCCGCCGGTATTGCCGGTCGCCGTGTTTTCGTAAACATCGGCGTTGATGGTGTTTTCGATTTCGATGCCGGCAACGTTCTTCTCCGCGCGGTTGCGCCGCACGATCACGTTTTGCGACTGCCCCACATAGATGCCTGCATCCGATGCGCCGATCGATGCGGAATCCTCGATCAGGACATTCTTGCTCTTGACCGGATAAATACCGTACGCGCCATTCGTGGTCTTAGGACCTCCAGTCCATTCAACCCGCACATCGCGTATGGTGACGTTCTCGCCGTCATTGACTTTAAGCCCATCGCCCTTGCTGTCTTCGATGGCGAGGTGCTCGATGGTGAAATCGTTCGCGTACACCAGCATGCCCTCGGGACCCGAGATCTCATTCTTGAACGACAGAATGCTCTTATCTGATCCGGCGCCGCGGATCGTGACGCCATTCGCGCGTAAGGTGAGCACGCGATCGAGCGCGTGTCGACCTGCCGGAATTTCGATTACCGCGCCTGGCTTTGCGTCCAGGAATTGCTCCTGGAGCTTCTGCTGGTAGGCCGCGTCGTCGGCCGACAAGGCCTGCGGCGCCGTTCCCCCGCCGCCACAGCCGGCGGCCAGAACACACAGAATAGCGATGGCGACTTTACCCATGGTTATCTTCCTATTTCTAGAAAATCGCCGATCAAGCATAGCATGAGGTTCGAGCGGCTGAGTAAGCTCAACCCTTTGGAATCCAGTCGCTTGGCCCGTCCGGCGTTGAGAAATCGAACGCCATGCATTAGCGTGCCGTGTCGGTCTCGACTGTTTCACCTGGGGGAAAAAACATGAAGCGCTGGATCAAAAGAATCGCCCTCATAATCGGCGGCCTCATCGTCGCGGCGGTACTCGTGGGCGTCGGCTACGAGCAAATCATGCGTTGGCGGGCAGCCCGGGAGTTTCCCGTGCAAGGGCGCCTCATCGATATCGGCGGCCGCCACATG
>Ga0265760_10000247_pt1 | contig 14834 bp, 12 predicted proteins | sample NZIome_2_FD_200831 | JGI IMG/M metagenome (GOLD analysis project Ga0265760, IMG submission 200831) | Metatranscriptome of rhizosphere microbial communities from Maridalen valley, Oslo, Norway - NZI1 (Metagenome Metatranscriptome) | ecosystem: Host-associated > Plants > Roots > Rhizosphere >...
ATCACGCGCAGGGCGTCGCGCTCGCGGCACGGCTCTTCGGCGTTCCGGCGACGATCGTGATGCCGACCGACGCGCCGGTGCTGAAGCTAGAGGCGACGCTCGGTTATGGCGCCGAGGTCGTGCCCTACGAGCGCGCGACCTCGCACCGCGAAGAGATCGCCGCGAACCTGGCCGCGGAACGCGGTGCGACGCTGGTGCCGCCCTTCGACGACGAACGAATCGCAGCCGGCGCGGGAACCGCTGCCTTGGAGCTGCTCGAAGCGATTGACGGCCTCGACGCGATCGTCGTTCCCGTCGGCGGTGGCGGTTTGATGTCGGGAACGGCGATCGCGGCGCACGGCATCGATTCGAAGATCGCGATCTACGGCGTCGAGCCGGACGCGGGCGACGATTTTGCGCAGTCCCTGCGCGCCGGCCGGCGGGTCACGATACCGGTGCCAAAGACGATCGCCGATGGCTTGCAGACGACCGCGCCGGGTGAGCTGACGTTTGCGATCGCACGCGAGCACGTCAGCGGAATCGTCACCGTGAGCGACGACGAGTTATGCGACGCGATGCGCTTTGCGTTCGAGCGCATGAAGATCGTGATCGAGCCCAGCGGCGCGGCACCGCTAGCCGCGCTCTTGCAGCACCGAATTCCGGCGCTGCAAGGCAAGCGAGTCGGCGTGATCGTCAGCGGCGGTAATATCGACGCCGCTCGCTACGGCGAGCTAATTACATCGAGGTCGACGGCTTAACGATATTTCCGCACGAAACATACGCCCCGAGATTGCTGGTGCTCTTGTGGACGTTGATGGCGTACTTCCCGGCCAATAGCTGGGCGATCGTTATGCCCTTGACCGTCGTCGTAGAGGCGCCGCTGGCGACGCTGGTCAGCGGATAGGCGATGCCCTGGATTCCGGCGCAGGTTCCGTCGTGGATATGTGCGGGCTGAGGCCCGGCCGGTCCCTTCGGAATTGCGATCACGACCTTCACGGCCCCGTCGGTCTGCGTCAGGGTGGCGGTTCCGTTCTCTCCCGAACCGTTTTGCGCGCTAAGCTTAATGGTTAGCGTGGTGGTAGCGCCCGCAGGTGCGGCATAGCCCCCATTAAGGGCGAGGATTGCGAGTAACGAGATAATTATTTGCATAAGCGAGCGCTTTCTGCATTATCCCGCTTGGCCCTCGCGATTACCGAACGTGTTGGATTCCGTCGAACTGCGCCTCGAGGGCGGCCACCGCGGCCGTGGCCTGCTGCGTGGGCGGTGCATCGGCACCATCGACGGTATCCAGCAGGGCTACGGCAGCACCGTTGATCCTCGTAAAAACCGCCGTTGCGGCGGCATTGCCCCGTGCTTTTGCGGCGGCATCGTAGCTCCGATTCGCCAGCGTCGTAAGCCGCCGAGCCAAGAGATATTGCGTCTCGAGGGCTTCGTTTGACATGACGACGCGCGGATCCATGACGACGTCGACCATGCTTTCCATCACGTGACCGTCGACGTCGAGGCTCACGAGGTAGCGGCCCGGGACGACGAGCGGTCCTTGCGGGACGCGCGGGGTGTCGTGCGGGACGGCGGAGATCGGCAGATCTTGGTCCGCTAATGGGGGCGCTTCGCGCAGATCCCAGGCGAAGCGATGCATTCCGGGGGCCGTCGACAGTTTGACGAACGGCCGCTCCCAATACGCGGGTTTGTCGAGATGAGGAATCGGGGACGGCACGGCGTCGTCACTGGAGAACCGCCGCACAACGCGCCGCGAGTTGTCGTAAAACGTGAGCACGACCCGGTTTGCCGGGTGGTTGAGCACGTAGTCGACGATCGTGCCGTCGGGCGGGTTCTCGCCCATCGGCTCCTCCGGCGGAAGCGGGGTGTCGGTGTTTGTGCTGCGCCGCACGCGGTAAGCGCGCTCGGGCGCAAAGAGATACGCGTTGCCAGCGTTACGCGCGCTGGGGTCGACCGAGGCTAGCTCGCGGAGCGGCTCGACGTCGTCGAGAATCCAGAAGCCGCGCCCATGCGTTGCGACGACCAAATCGTTGTCGTGCACGATGATGTCGCGCACCGAGGTGCGTGGCAGGTCGTTCTGCAGCGATTGCCAGGTCGCCGCACCGTCGAACGAAATATATACGCCGTTTTCGGTGGCCGCATAGAAGAGGTTTGGAGTTTTCGGGTCTTGGCGAACCGCGTTGACCGGTTGGTCGGGCAAACCGCTAACGCAGAGCTTCCACGTTCGTCCGCCGTCGCGCGTCACATAGACGTACGGATGCAGGTCGTCGAGCCGAAACCGATTGACGGCAACAAAAGCCGTATCGTCGTCGAAGCGCGAGGCGTCGATCTGCGAGACCTTACTCCACGGCGTCAGTTCCGGCGGCGTAATGTTCGTCCAGTGCTTTCCTGCATCACGCGTGATCCACACGAGACCGTCGTCCGTCCCCGCCCAGATCGTTCCGCGATGCACGTACGACGGTGCCAGCGCGTAGACGACGCCGCGATGATTGCCGTGCGCCGGATCGTCGCTCTCGAACGCGCCGATCACGGCTGGAATCGCCGGCTGCTCGCGCGTCAGATCCGGGCTCATCGCGTGCCATCTTTGGCCCCCGTCATCGGTTGCAAAGACGACGTTCGTGCCGTAATACAGCCGATGATGGTCGAAATGGTCGAACGCGACGGGCTCGGTGCGCACGCTGCGGTACTGTTTTGACGGCAACGCGATCGGCGAGACTTCTTGCGTTTGGTCGGTGCGCTCGTCGTGCTTCTCGAGCTTGCCGCCGAAGGTGAGGCCGGGGTGCAGCGGATCGGGGACGACGTAACCGTACTCTTGCGCGCCGACGGTGTGCCAGTCGCGCTCCGTTATCTCACCCCAGTTACCGCGGCTAACGACGCAGGCCGAGCCGCTCTCCTGTTGACCGCCGCAGACCCAATAAGGGAAGCGATCGTCGGCGTTGACGTGGTACATCTGCGCCGTCGGCTGATTGTACCACGAGCTCCAGGTTGCGCCGCCGTCCACGCTGATCGTCGCACCCTGGTCGCTGGCCAGGGCGACGATCTTTGGATTGCGCGGGTTGATCCAAACGGTATGGTAGTCGTCGCCGCCCGGCGCGCCTTTGATTGCAACCAGCGTCCTGCCGCCATTGGTGGAGCGGTAGGTTGAGGTGTTCGTAAGGTAGACGATTTGCGGATTCGCCGGGTCGGCCGCGAGCGAGACGAGGTCGTCGCCGCGCTGCGCGATTTCGTCAGCGTTGTTGACCAGCGTGAAGTGAGCGCCGGCGTCGTCGCTGCGATACAGGGCGCCGGCGTCGTCGCCCTTCGCTTCGACGTCTGCGTAGGTATAAACGACCCGCGAGTCGCTGGGCGCAACCGCGATTTCCGAACGCCCGATGCGCGCGGGGAGGCCCGCCGTCAACTGCGTCCAGCTCGTGCCGCCGTCGCTCGACTTGAAGACGCCGCTTCCCGGCATCTCGAACGAGGCACCGATCTCCCACGGCGCTTGACGAGCTGCCCAAAGCGTTGCGTAGACGACATTCGGGTCGTTCGGGTCGATGACGACGTCGAAAGCACCGACGTTTTCGTTCTTGTAGAGCACCTGCGTGAAGGTCGCACCGCCGTCGAGCGAGCGATAAACGCCGCGTTGCACGTTGGGACCGTACGGATGGCCGAGCACCCCGACGAACAGACGGTTGGCGTCCTTCGGATCGACGGCAATCGATGCGATTTGCTGGCCGTCGCGCAGGCCGAGCTGGGTCCACGTATCGCCGCCGTCGGTTGACTTATACATCCCGTCGCCGACCGCGAGGTCGGGCCGCTGCAAGCCCTCTCCGCTGCCCGCGTAGACGATCCGCGGGTCGCTTGGTGCGACCGCGAGTGCGCCGATCGAGCCGGTCGGTTCTCGATCGAAGATCGGCACCCAGGTTCGCCCCGCGTCTTCGCTTTTCCAAATGCCCCCGTTGACCGCGGCAATGTAAAAGAGATTCGGCTGCTCCGCCACCCCGTCGATCGCGACGGTGCGTCCGCCGCGCAGTGGGCCGACGAAGCGCCAGCGCATCCCTTGATAGAGCGCCGCCGTAACGGCAACGGCGGCGAGCATCAAAGACGTTTGCCGTTCGGGCTGCGTCCGCGCCGTTTGGGTTGGAACGCCGGCCCGACCTTCCAGGCCGTCTTCCGCGGCAATGCGGTATCCACGTCCCCGCACCCGATGGGTGTGAAATCGCGGCAGTCGTGCGGGCGCCCCTCGTAAATGCCGCAATAGTGCCGGCCACTCCGCGACCCCATGAGAAAGACGCATTGGTCGCCGAGGTCGTCGCCGACTTTGCGAAGCCATCCAACGTGAAAGCCGTCGGCCGACGGACGTTCGACGACGTACCGCCGCAGCGTCTCCTCGTAACTCATTCCGAGGTGGGCGGCAATTCGCTCGACATCGGGCTTGCTCACGAAGGGCTCGTAGCCGCTGCAACACTCCGCGCAGCCCGGCGGGCACGCAATGTTCTCGGGCAGGTCCTTGAGGTGCCGCCGGGCGAGCTCGATCACTTTGCCGACGGCCGCAACGAACTCGGGGTCGTCGTTGTATTTGTAGACCCATTCGCGCTTGGTGATCTCGTTCGCATTGTAAAAGCGGGTGACTTTTTCGTCGTACTCGACCGTGATGTGTTCTTCGTCAATTTCGATCTTGTTGACGTGCTCGAGCGGGCGAGCGTCGAGCAGATCTGGGTGCGTCGCTTGCCCGGTGCGGCGAGTGAAGTTTCGTAAAGCGGTAAGGTCGATCGTCTCCATCAGGCTACTTCGATTCCCGCGCCTTGCGGGTACGGCCTTCGCCGATATCAAAAGAGCCGACCCATGCGAACGGCTATCGGCGTCGACCTCGGCGCGTCTCACGTCGCGGCTGCGGTCGTTACCGACGACGGAGCGATCCACGCCCAACACGAAGAGGAACTCGAAGACCTTCATTTCGAGGCCGTGATCGCGGCGATCGAAACGGTCGTCGAACAGGCGCTTAAAGATGCCGGAGACGCGGTCGGGATCGGCATCGGCTCGCCCGGCAATATCGATGCTGCGTCCGGCTCGGTACTCTACAGTCCAAACTTCGGCTGGGAGAACGCGCCGCTGGGGGACGCGCTGCGCAAAAAATATGCGCTACCGGTCTTCGTTGCCAACGACGCTCGCTGTGCGACGCTGGGGGAGTTCACGTTCGGCACCGGCATAGGTTGTAAAGACTTCGCGCTGTTAACCCTGGGGACGGGCATCGGCGGAGGTATCGTCGGCGCGGGCAACCTGCTGCTCGGACACCTCTGGGGCGCGGGCGAGATCGGGCACCATCAAATTCGGCCGTTCGACGGGTTTGTCTGCGGCTGCGGAAAGATCGGCTGCTTCGAGGCGCAGGCCTCGGGCACGGGGCTGATTCGTCACGCTTTTGCAGTCGCGCCGTCCTTTCCGCGAAGTGCGCTGCTCGACGCCGCGCGTGACAAGCTGAGCTCTAAGAAGATTCGCAAAGCGGCGCAGGCCGGCGACGGCCACGCGCTGGCCGCCTGGAATAATTTCATCGGAGATCTAGCAATCGGGCTGGCGAACGTGATCGCGTTCGTCAATCCCGAGAAGATCGCGCTCGGCGGCGGCGTCTCAACTGCGGGCGATTTTATGCTCGACGCGGTTCGTCCGCGCGCCGATGCGCTGACGACCATGGTTCCCAAGGGCACAACGCAGATCGTCATCGCTTCGCTCGGCAACGACGCCGGGCAAGTCGGAGCGGCGACGATGGCGTTTCGCGGAGGACTGACTGCCGTTGCGGTATAGCCGTTTCGTCCTCGCGCTCGTGTTGGCGCTGGGGACTTCTCCCGCGCGCTCCCAGAGCGAAGACTCGATTCACAAGATTCGCCACATCGTCATCATCATGCAAGAGAACCGCTCGTTCGACACCTATTTCGGAACGTTTCCCGGGGCGGACGGTATTCCGATGAGCAACGGTGTCCCCACGGTCTGCGTTCCTGCACCCGAGGGCGCGTGCGTTCGGCCGTACCACGATTCCGAAGACCTCAATCGCGGCGGCCCGCACAACGCGGGCGCGGCGATTGCCGACGTCGACGGCGGAAGGATGGATGGCTTCGTACGAGCCGGGGCGCGCAAGCGGCGCCGGGTGTGCAGCGATCCCAACGCGCCCAACTGCGGGAGCACGACTGAGGTCATGGGATACCACGACGCACGCGAGCTTCGCAACTATTGGAAATACGCGCGCGATTTCGTGCTCCAAGATCGCCTCTTCGAGCCGAATGCATCGTGGAGTTTGCCACAGCATCTCTTCATGGTCTCCGGGTGGTCGGCGTGGTGCAAGCAGGTCGGCAATCCCATGAGCTGCATCAACGAGTTGGAGTCGCCCGATTTTCCGCCGGATTTCCGTTCTAGCAACCGGCTCTTCCGGCGGCCCGAACCGGGCCGGCCCGACTATGCCTGGACCGACCTGACGTATCTGTTACACGCGCACCGCGTCAGCTGGGCCTACTACGTCATGCGCGGAAACGAACCGGACTGCGCCAACGACCAAGAAGACTGCGGTCCGGTGCAGCAAAAAGCCCACACGCCGGGCATATGGAACCCGTTGCCCTTCTTCGATACGGTGAGACGTGATGGCGAGCTGGGCAACATTCGCGACTTACGCGATTTTTATGCGGCCGCCGCCAACGGCACGTTGCCGAGCGTCGTCTGGATCACGCCGGCGGGGTCGTACAGCGAACATCCACCGGGCCTCGTGAGCCGCGGTCAAGCTTACGTTACCGGCCTCATCAATGCGCTCATGCGTAGCCCGGATTGGAAGAGCACCGCAATCTTTGTGAGCTGGGACGATTGGGGCGGCTTCTACGATCACGTCGTTCCGCCGCACGTCGATGAGAACGGCTATGGGCTTCGGGTGCCGGGAATCGTGATCGGCCCTTATGCGCGCCGCGGCTTCATCGACCACCAGACGCTCAGCCACGACGCCTACATCAAGTTCATCGAAGACGACTTCCTCGACGGACAACGCATCGATCCGGAAACCGATGGACGCCCCGATCAGCGGCCTACCGTTCGCGAAAACGTGTCGATCCTGGGCGATCTGCGTAAGGACTTCGATTTTCGCCAGGGACCGCGCGCGCCGGAGCTTCTACAGGGCGGCATCATCTGGAACGGCGACTAAACGGCCGCGGCGGTTTCTAGGAGCGCGTGCTCCGTCATCTCGGAGATCAGTGCGGCAATTCGGCGAGAGCTGTGACGGGGGGAAATGACCTCTTGGTTGTGGCGAATCATCTCGAGCCGGTCGGGCGCGGCGATGAGCGTTTTGACGGCGCGCACGACCGCCGCTGCGCCGTTGAGAGCGATTAAGCCGAGGCCGTTGCGGCGCACGAAGTCGACGTTGCCGCGCTCCTGGCCCGGGACGTAGTCGTAGACGATGACCGGAAGCTGCACGGCGTTCGCCTCGGCAAGCGTTCCGGGGCCGGCCTTCGTAACGAGAAGATCGACGGCGCGAAAATACTCGGGAATTTTATCGGTGAAGCCGAGGACGTGCATCTTGGTGGGCAGCGAGCGGGCGAGTTCTTTGAGTTTCGCTTCGAGTGGTTCGTTCCGGCCGCAGACGACTACCAGCTCGATGGAAAGTTTGGCCTTTGCGAGCGCGAGTGCGGTTGAAAGAAGTTTGCCGCCGCCTTCGCCGCCCGCCATCAGCATCACAACCGGAGTTTTGTCGGCCGGCAAGCTGAGTTGGGCGCGCAGGCTCGCTTTGCTTCCGGTCACGTCGTCGAACTTCGGATGGATCGGATGCCCGAGCAGATGCAGCCGCCGCGTCGGCACGGCGCGCGAGAGCGCGCGTTGATAGACTTCGCGAGCCGGAACGACGACGGCGTCGACGTTGGGAACGAGCCACGACTCGTGAACCTTGCCGAGGTCGGTAATGACGGTGACGACCGGAACGTGTTGCATATGCGCGTCGTCGCGCGCGCGCATCGCGGCGTGATTGAGCAGCGGATGCACCGAAACGATAACGTCGGGCCGGTAACTGATGAAGAGGTCGCGTAGGCGCTCGCGGTAGAGCGGCTCGCAGAAACGCACCAGCGCGCGGTAGCGCCGGCGTCCGTTCGTGGCATAGTACAGCGCGCCGTAGAGCGGCGGAGCGTAGCGCAGAGCCATGCTGTATCCCAGCCCGAGCTGGGTGAGCGGGAAGGCGCAGTGGGCCGCAACGTCCTCGATCCGCGTCTCAAACGGCTCGTGGGCGCCGGACTCTGTGAGGGCAGCCACGATCGCGTTCGCGGCGCTGCGGTGCCCGCCGCCCGTGTCCGAGATCAAAAGTAGCGCCCGTTTGGCCATAGGACCCCCCGATTAAGCTCTGGCCGGAACCCTCCTCGTCGCGCGCCGGCCGGCATTTCGCGCTCGACGGCCCGTTGGTGCGAGCCAAGACAAGAGCGCGCGAGCCGGCGCATCGTAGAAGCGGAAGATGTCGCCAAACTCGACCTCGGGATTTCGGTGGTGCCCGTCATGGTCCTCGGGAAGGACGATTCCTAGGGGCCGTAAGAGGGCGCAGGCCCAGGCTGGGGTCCGCCAGCCCAGCTCGGTCGTGTGGCGCCACCAGACGTGGAGCTGGCCGAGGGCGAGGCCGGCAATCGCGCCGGGCCAGGAGAGGCGCCAAAGAAAAGCGGCAACGACCACGTAGGGAATGGCGCCCAGAAAACCATCGAGCAAGACGGCCGGATCGGCCGACAGCACGGCGTGATCGAAGTACGGGCGACGGCGGTCGTGATGCGTGCGCAAGTGCAGTGTGAACCACAGATGCTGCGGCACGTGATAGAAGAACGTCGAACCAAAGTCTCCAACGACGAGCGTAACGATGAGAGCCGTGACAAAGAACATGCGTTTCGACCCCTTATGCGGCGGATTTACGATTCATGGTGTCTCGTTTGCGGCGGCTATAGTGTTGTCCGGATGCACGTTACCTACCATATACCATACCAACGCCCGAACAATCGCGCCGCCCCAACTGCGGCGGACTCTTAATATCGCGTTAAGCTGGCCGTCGCCCGCCCGCGTTGATGCACTCAAAGGCGCCGTCTTGATTCGCGACGGGCCGGCCGTCGATGGCGCGGACCTCGCCATCGCCCGCGCGATTCTCCGGACCAATCCTCGTTTGCAACCGGCCTACGCACTGCTGTTTGCCGGCGCAACGGCGCGCGCGGCCCTCAGCCATTCACTCCCCGCGGAGTTCCTCGGTGCGACGCTCTTGCAAGAATCCGCGTACGATCCGGAGGCGGTGTCCGCGGCCGGCGCAATCGGTATCGCTCAGTTCATGCCCGAGACGGCGGCGGACGCCGGCCTGGATCCGACCGATCCTTTTGCATCGATCGAAGCGGCAGCGGCACTCATCGGAGGGTATGCCGATGCGTACCGGGGGCGGTACGCCGATCCTTATTCGGCCGCGCTGGCGGCATATAACGCAGGTCCCTTTGCCGTCGCCCGATATCGCGGCGTACCGCCGTATGCGGAAACGCGCGAATACATCGCGCTGATCTTCGATCGCTGGGGCCGCATCGTCTCATACGAGCGCGCCGGCGGAAATTGAGATGGGAGGTGGAAGGCTATCGGCCATCAGGAGGTAGTCGAGATGCGTTCGCTCCTACGTGTCGCCCTCGTTGCGTTGCTCGCCGTCACGGTGGGCGGCTGCGCTTTGCAGGCGAGTCCGGCGGACGGCTTGCGATTTAAGGCGCCCGACGGCTGGCGCCCGTCGCCCGGGATCCTCGGTTTCATGCAGTTCTGGCGCCCCCCGACCGACGACCGGGAAATACTCATGCTTTTCAAGTCGCCCCGGCCAATGAAGACGAACGAGATCTTCTCAAACTCCAACATGCACGACACGATGAAAGACGTGACCATCGTTACGCAGCAAACGATAAAGATTTGCGGTGCGCAACCCGCAAAGTACGTCCAAGCTCGAGGCTCTTCTTCGCAGGGAGGTCCGATCGATATTGAAACCGTGGCCACGATTATCGGAGGCTCGAGTTACTTCGCGGTGTACGTACGGCCGATTGCCGTCCGGCCTGACTCCATGGCCCTCGCGTCGTTGCGAGAAGTCTGCCCGAAACCGTAGGAGCCTTCTAATCGCTTGGCGTTTCGCAATGCCTTAAGACAGCTCGTCACCCGTCAGCCCCTCGGATGGACTGCGCCGTCCTCGACGGGCCCCCCGTTGCGACGAGTCTTGGGTTGGCCGGCCTTGACCGGAATCGGCTTAGGAACGATGCTCGGCGGAATCTTTACGACCATCGGCGCCGGCGCGCACGCCGCGGGGCCGGCGGTCATCCTGGCGTACGTTCTTTCGGGGCTCGTCAGCCTCTGCGTAGCGCTGTGTTACGCCGAGTTCGCCTCGATGGTCCCGGTCGCCGGCAGCGCCTACACGTATGCCTACGCGACGATGGGCGAGCTCGTTGCCTGGATAATCGGCTGGGATCTGATCCTGGAATACGGCCTCTCTTTGGCGCCCACGGCGTCGTCGCTGTCGGACTACCTCGCGCACATGCTGGCCAACATCGGGATCGTCTTGCCCGCGTGGGCGCAAACCGCCAACATTCACGCAGTTCATCCGCAGATCGATCTCGTCGCTTCCATCGTAACGCTCGCCGTCACCGTGCTCGTTGCGATCGGCATTCGCGAATCGGCCGGCGTCAACGGAGCGCTGGTCATCGTGCAGATCGTGTCGATGCTGGTCTTTATCGGAGCGGTCGCACCCTTCGTACACGTTGGAAATTTGCGGCCGTTTGCGCCGATGGGCTATCACGGTGTGCTCGCGAGCACCGCGCTGGTATTCTTTGCGTACATCGGTTTCGATACGGTGACCGTCGCTTCGGAAGAGGCGAAGAACCCAGAACGTAACGTTCCGATCGGCATCGTTCTGGCGCTCGCGCTGGGCGGCATTCTCTACGTGGCGCTAACGCTCTGTACGGTCGGCGTCCTGCGCTTCGATCGCCTCTCCGAGGGAGCCGCGATGCTCGACGCGCTCGGTTCGGTCAGCAAGAGCCATGCGCTCTATTGGATCGTCGCAATCGGCGGTTTGGCGGGCAACGCGACGGTCATGCTGACGTCGCTGCTGGGACAAGTGCGCATCTTCTACGTGATGGCGCGCGATCGCATGTTGCCGCCGGGCGTCGCGCGGATCCATCACGTCTTTCGCACGCCGGCACGGATGACGCTGATTACCGGTGCGATCGTTGCCGTCTTTGCCGCGGTCTTTCCGCTGACTCAGCTGCTGCTGCTCGTTAATATCGGCACGCTCGCGGCCTTCGCAATCGTGTGTGCCGGAGTCTTGGTGCTGCGCATTGTGAACCCGTCGGCTCCGCGTCCGTTCCGGGCACCCCTTTTGCCCCTCTTTTCGATTGCCGGGGCCGGGTCGTGCCTCTACCTCGTGAGCGGCCTGCAGGTGGCGACCTGGTGGCGCTACGGCATCTGGTTCCTGGTCGGCCTCGCCGTTTACGCACTCTACGGGTTCTGGAACTCCCGCTTGCGGATCGAATTAATCGAGCCCTAGGAGCCCGCAGGGCTACAGGACCATCAGCCTGCAACCCGCCGAGCATTGCCTGTTTATAAAAGCAAGTACTCGGGCATGAGGGGGTGCACGTGGCCATAGATGCAGCGGTCTCCGACCGCTTCGAACTGATTACCGTCCCTCGCGCGAGGGGCGTGCCTTCCTTTGCCGAGGACGTCGCGGCGGGCATGAGCTCGACGCCGAAGCGCTTACCGTCGAAATATCACTACGACGACGTCGGCTCGGCGCTCTTCGACGCGATCACGCATCTGCCCGAATACTATCTGACACGGGCCGAAACCGAAATACTGTCGGAATGGGGCTGGCAGATCGTTCGACTGCTCGACGCGCCGGTTGACTTTCTGGAACTCGGAAGTGGAAGCGCGGTAAAAACCAGGCTCTTAATCGGCGAAGCGTTACGCGTGCAAGACCGGCTGCTCTATTGTCCGATCGATATTTCCACCGAGGCCGTCTGCGCGTCGTCAATGGCCCTGGTGGAAAGCTATCCCGAACTGCGTGTGCGCGCGTACGCGGGCGACTATTTCGACGTGCTCGACTCGCAAGCGGTGCGTTCGGATCGTAAAATGCTCGCCATGTTCATGGGGTCGAACATCGGCAACTACGAGCCGCAGGAAGCGCGTCAACTGCTGGCCTTGCTCGGCTCAGCGCTACGGCAAGGCGATGGGTTGCTTATTGGAACCGATCTCAAGAAAGATCGTGCGACGCTCGAGCGCGCCTACGACGATCCGGTCGGCGTGACGGCCGCTTTCAACCGCAACGTGCTCGTACGGATCAATCGCGAGCTCGACGCCGGCTTCGATCTCAAAAAATTCCATCACGTCGCGCACTACGACGAGCGGCGCGGTTCGGTGGATTCGTTCCTCGAAGCACGAGAGCGCATGAGCGTTCGCGTACGCGCTGCCGACCTTCGGATTAACCTGGAAGCGGGAGAACGAATTCATACCGAATCGTCGTACAAGTTTGCCGATGACGATGTGGCGCGTCTGGCCGAAGGCGCTGGTTTTACGCCGCGATCGGTCTGGCACGACTACGCAAAAAGCTTCAGCGTTCACCTCCTGATTCGTCGGTAGCGGATAGGGAAGACCCGCTCGTTCGGGAAGTAGCGGGCGAGGTATTTTTCCCATATGACGCGTCGTCTTCTCATTTTCGCCATCGTCTGTGCTTTTGCCGCAGGCTGCCGCGGAGCCGGCGGACCAACCGGTGCGATTCCGCCGGGGCCGGCGATGCTTTCGCAACCGCCGGCTGGAGCGAAGCTCTCGCCGGACACCAACGTAAACGAGCTCCCCGAGCCCCCCGTCGTCAAGGCGGTCAACGGCGTCGCAACGGTCTCGCTGATCGCCGGTATTAACCCGGCCACGGGTTTACCGTCGTTCGAGTACCAGGGGTTGCACGGGGTCGCACCGACGATTGAAATCGACCCTGGCCAGCGCTTTGTTGTCGATGTCACCGACGACTTGCCGGCCAGTGGCGGACTCTCGTCGGACATGAATCTGCATTTTCATGGAATGGGCTCTGCGCCGCGCAAACCCGGCGACGACGTCTTAGGCGTCCTTGCCATGCCCGGCCAGGCGCTGCACTACGAGGTGCACGTCCCAGTAACGCAGGAGCCCGGCCTCTATTGGTATCACCCGCACGTGCACCTCGAGACCAGCTATCAGGTAGGCGAAGGTGGAATGTCGGGCGCGATCATCGTCCTGGGCCTCGAGAAGCACTTACCTCGACTCGCCAAGATGAAACAGCGCTTGATCGTCGTTCGCGCGACCGGAATCGGCGTGAATGCGCGGCCTCACGACGACGTCGCCGCGGCGGAAGATTCAGATGACGGAATGCCCGGCATGGGCGCCATGCCGGTGGCGACGGCGCGCCCTTTAAACAGTAACAAGACGCCGTGTCTTTTCTACGACGGTCTTAACGTGGCGCTCAACGGCGCGTTCGAGCCGGTGATTACCATCGCGCCCGGGGAGAAGCAGTTCTTCCGCGTGGTGAATGCTACGGGCCACAAGACGCTCAAGCTCGAAGTGGAGGGCGAGAATCTTCAGCTGGTCGCGGTCGATGGGTATGCTCTCGATACCTATCCGGGCACGCCGTCGACGGAGTCGATGCCCTACATCATCGTTCCCCCAGCCGCGCGCGCGGAGTTCATCGTTACCGGCCCAAAAAGCGGCCGGGGCAAGTTCCGGACGCTGTGCTATAACACGGGTCCTAATGGGGATGCCGATCCACCGTGGTTGCTCGCGAAGCTCGAGGCGCCCAAGCATAAGCCGTCCGGCGGAGACTTTTCGTCGCAGCCGGTGACCGTCGGCTCGCCGCTCGCGCAGAACGAGTACACGACCAAGCTTCCGCCCCCAGCGGCCAAACGCGTCGTGGTCTTTAGCGAGAACTCGAAGCCGCGGTTTTTCATCAACGGCAAGATGTTCTCGATGAAGTCCAAGCCGATGTACGTGGTACACGTCGGTACGGTCGAAGCATGGCACGTTGAAAACGTCACCGAGGAAATTCACGACTTTCACATCCATCAGATTCATTTCTTGGTCCAAAAGATCAACGGCGTACCGCTGGCTCATCCGTACTGGGCCGATAGCGTCGTCATTCCGCATCGCATCCCGGTTGGAATCAAGAGTGTCCCGGGCACCCTCGACCTGTTGATGGACTTCCGCTCCCCGATCATCAAAGGCGAGTTTCTCTTTCACTGCCACATCCTGGATCACGAAGATCAAGGTATGATGGCTAAAATAGAAGCAATCTAAGAAAGCCTTTTTGCGTTCCCTTAGCGGGTTGTCGTGCGACGTTCTGCTAGGCGGAGCGCGGCGTCGACGGCGATTGCGAGTGCGCAGGCGGCAAGGCTTCCGGCCACGATCATTTGCGGCTGATGTAGCGTGAGCCCGTTGAAGATGAGGACGCCCAAACCGACGCCGCCGACGTAGCCGCCGAGGGTCGCGATCGAAATCATCGCGATTGCCGCGATGCGTACGCCGCCGATCAGAACGGGCAACGCGAGCGGAAACTCGACGCGCAGCAATATTTGCGGCGCCGACATTCCCAGGCCTCGCGCGGCGTCTACCTGCGCGCGATCCACGCCGTTGATTCCGGCGACGACGTTGCGCGCCAGCATGAACTGCGCGTAGAGGACCAGCGCCACGAAGATCGGCGCGTACCCAAGTCCGAACCACTCAACGAGGACGGCCAGCAACGCCAGGCTCGGAATCGTATAGATCGCGCCCAGTGTGCCGAGCAGCCAAGGCGCGACGTTCCGGCGCCGCGCCGCCCACAAACCGAGCGGTACGGCGACGAGCAGCGCGGCCGCAAGCGCGACGCCGAC
>Ga0265760_10000248_pt1 | contig 14820 bp, 11 predicted proteins | sample NZIome_2_FD_200831 | JGI IMG/M metagenome (GOLD analysis project Ga0265760, IMG submission 200831) | Metatranscriptome of rhizosphere microbial communities from Maridalen valley, Oslo, Norway - NZI1 (Metagenome Metatranscriptome) | ecosystem: Host-associated > Plants > Roots > Rhizosphere >...
CCGTGCTCGGCGGCCGCGCCAGCACGGCTTCGTGATTCAGATAGCGCCGCAGGTCCGCCGCCAATTCGGCCGGCGTCCCGTAACGGCGGTCTCGATCGCGCTCGAGAGCCTTCATCGCGATCCATTCCAGATCGCCGCGCAACAGACTGACCAATTCCGCGCGATCGGTGCATCGTGCCGCGGCGGCGGTATTGGAGGTTTCGCGATCCCCGCTGACCTTGCCGCTGGGTTTCGGCGGATCCTCTTCGCGCAAGCGGCGCAACAACTCATCCAAGTGCGGCTGCTGGCGCAGCTTGATTTCAAAGGGCTGCAATCCGGTGAGCAACACATACAGGACAACGCCCAGCGAATAGACATCGGTGCGCGTGTCAACGTCCTGCGCATCGCGGTTGACCTGCTCCGGGCTCATGTAGCCGGGGGTACCGAGAAATTGGCCCCATCGGGTGTACTGCAAAGGATCGTTGGCCTGGGCCGCGATGCCCTTGACCGCGATGGCTGTAGCCGCGATGGCCTTCGCCAGCCCGAAGTCGATGATGCGCGGCTGCGGGCGGCCGTCCACTTCGACCACCAAAATGTTGGCGGGCTTCAGGTCGCGATGAATGAATGCCTTCTGATGTGCGTGCTGAACGCCTTCGCAGGCCTGGATGAAGAGTTCAAGCCGCTGGCGGATGGTGAGTTTGTTGTGATCACAGTATTCAGTGATGGGCGGCCCCGGCACGTACTCCATGACGAAGTAAGGCTGACCCTGCGGTGTTGCGCCGGCGTCGAACACCTTGGCAATCGCAGGATGATCCATGATGGCCAATGATTGCCGTTCCGCTTGGAAGCGCAGCGCGACCGACTCATCGTACATGCCAGCGCGGATCAACTTGAGGGCCACGCGCCGCCAGACCGGGGAGATTTGCTCCGCCAGCCATACCTGTCCCATGCCGCCTTCGCCGAGCTTGGACACCAGCCTGAAGCGTTCGCAGAAGATTTGTCCCGGCGACAAGGCGCCGGCGCCCCCCTGCGCATCGGGCGCGACGGCGGGCGAGGACGACTCCAGAAACTCGGAGCGCATTCGGTCGTTTTCGTCGAGCAGTGATTCAAGCTCTGCGCGCAAATCCGGCTCGCCGGCACATTCGTCATCCAAAAATGCGGCGCGCTGCGCCGGGGTCAAGTGCATGGCCTGGTGGAGGAGTTCCTTTAGCCGCTGCCAACGCGCGTCGCTCATGGCAAGGCCGCACGGCTCATTTGTTGATGCAGCCAGACGCGCGCCGTGGACCATTCCCTATCGATCGTGGCCCGTGACAGTCCCAGCACTTTGGAAATCTCCGGTGCGGACAACCCGCCGAAGAATTTCATTTCGACAATCTTGGCCTGCCGCTCATCGATCCGAGACAGCTCTCCGAGCGCATCGTCGAGCGCCACCAATTCGGCGTCCCCGTTGATGGGCAGATCGAGCAGCGCATCGAAGTCGATCCGGCAGCCGCCGTCGCGTTTCTGTGCGCGCCGGTTGCGGGCGTAGTCCACCAAGATTTGGCGCATCAATCTCGATGCCATGGCGATAAAGTGCGCGCGGTTCTGCAGCTCGATTGGCTGCGCGCCTAACAGCCGTACAAAAGCCTCATTCACCAGTGCCGTGCTCTGCAGAGTGTGATTCGGGCGCTCGGACTGCAAGTGGCTTCGAGCCAACCGCCGCAATTCCTGGTAGACCACGGGAATAAGGTCGCGGAGCGCTTTCTCGTCGCCCCGCACCCAGTGCTGTAGCAGCTGGGTAACCTGACCGGACGAGTCTTCCGGCATCGGTTCCTCGTTATCCCTTTCTTATAACCGTTTTCAGCATATTCGTGCCCTCCGACCCCGTCAATGCGCCTCGCTTTTACATATCCGTTTTTTCCGACGCATGAGGCGATTGACAACGATCGCTCGCTTGGGCAACGGGCATATCGTGTGGGGATTTCGAAGCAAACCACCAACATTCCGCAATTGGCGGGGACCATCACCCGCAAATTGCCGCCGGCGGGACGCGGTCTCACCTTGAATCTTGCCGCGCCCCCTTGATGTCAGTTCCTGGCTGGCCTTTGAGCCACCTTTCGGTTTGTTGGCCTATCAATCAACGCAGGAGGTTTCAGGCCGGCAGGCACGGTCGCGGATGCAACGTGAAGCTGTATTCCGCAGTGCTCGAATACCACTTCGGTGGTCAGTAAGATCGACCGACCACCTGACTTTCTTGCTAAGTATCTGTTTCCGCGTTTAATTTGCCTTGCGCTTCTTGTCGATGCCCACACCAATGACCCCTCAAAAGGGGCGGCAGCCACCGGACGAAGCCGGACATTAAGTCCGTACACCGTGCGCCGCCCTTTTTGGCGCACGCCCGCCTCCGATCCGCAGATTCCCGGTGGGTCCACCGGTGGCATACAGCATCAAATCGTCGTGACGGAATTTCCGGACCTCAAATCGTCCAAATGACCATGATCTCGGATAGGCTTGCGTTGACGACTGGCGACCACAGAAAGCGCGACAGCACCGAAGAGCAGCGCAAATCCGCCATTCAGCAAAAACGCGAGTTCCCCGAAATTACTACTGAGACTGAGATTTTCAAGGGAAACGCCGAGCGACCCCCGAACTACAGATGCGGGATCAGCGTCAACTGCGGCGTGCGCCGTGCTGAATGCCATGAACGAAGCGGCGACGAAGAGAATAGTCAAAGTGCGTTGTTTCCTATTCATTTTGCATTCCTTTGTTGGACTAAAGATTAAAGCCAATCACAGTTGCTCACTATGTTGTTCCAGACGTCTCGTCTGAGCGAATCGTCTGTTTACTGTTAAATGCGCAAAGCGCACGTGAATCGCCTCATCGACGAATAGAATCATTTTTGACCAAGGGCGCGAATGTGGACCGGTCTCGCCGCCGACGCTGCCGGCCGGCGCTACACGTTGACCCGTCGATTGGCGCGAGCGATTATTGTGCAGCGTTGAGGTATGCCGCGACTGCGTCGATATCGCCGTCGTCGAGCGTACGCGCCAGATCGGACATGCCCGGTGAATTGGCGCGCGCGCCGCTGCGGAACTGGCGAAACGTGAGCGCGAGATAGGCGCTACTCTGATCGCCAATGCGCGGATTGGCGCTAAAGCCCTTCCAGTCGTTGAAGTGACAGCCGACACAGCCGCCCAAGGCGGTGGCATAGGCGCCCCTCTTGAGCAAGGCCGCATCACTCGAGATGGGCTCGACCTTCGGCCAGGGCTGGGTCGATGCGTATTTGGCCATCTCGAGCATGTCTGCCTCGCTCATTGTCGCGACGAAGCCGCGCATGGCCGCATCTTCCGGCGCATTGCGCGCGCCGCTTTTGAAGTCGCGCAGCTGGATGTAGATATAGCCTTCGCTCTGACCCCAGAAATTCGGAATCACCGAGCTGCTTTGCAGCGTGCCGGGCAGATGGCAGGCCTTGCAGACAGCGACCTTTTGTTCGATAGCTTGTGCCTCGGCGGCGTTCGCGCCCGCAAAGCCTGCGAGCAGAAGCAGTGCACTGCCCGCAAAGGTTTTCAACATGAGCGGTTGGGGGCGCGCATTTGGCGATTTCGTCAGCCCCGTCCGGTGCTCACTGCAGATGGAAAGCTGGATTGCGCGCCGAAGTAGCATTCGATGGCCGCGACCTTGTCGTCTCGAAGCCGCAAATACTCCACGTTGCGGAAGGTTTTGCCGTTCTTGGTACGACAAACATACAGCACTAACGCCTCGTTGCCGCTTCCAAATACCCGCTGCAAGTCAAACCGCTCGATAAAATCAATTTGTGTCTCCCAGCATTGCTTTTTGAAAGCGCTCTTACTGATGTGGTCGTCACCGGCTGCGCTGGTAAATGTAAAGTCGTCCGCCAGCAGGACGTCAACCGGGTGCCAGTCCTTTTTTTCCCATGCCGCATACCATTTGCGGATTGTCTCCTCGCTTTTCGGGCTCAGTCCGGTCTCCGCGCGCGCACCCGCCATTTGCGCGGCGCCCACCCCTGCGGCCAGTGCGCAAGCACCTGCCGCCAGCATCGACCGGCGCGACATGGTTGTTTTTTTCATGACGTATTGCTCCTTGGGATTTCTCGACCTTCCGATTGATGAATGAGGACCCGGCTGGATCCGGCAGTGAGGTGAATGTCGCGGCGCCGAAGCGAAGAGAGTTCTGCAAACGATAGGTTGCGGACCCACAGTACCGAGAGTACCAACCAGTTGGTATCTAATCAAGATAGAGGACCACCGTGACAGGAGACAACATCTAACTAGCTACTGCTTGATTTCGACCAAGAGTGTTTCGACATTATCAAGGGCTTCGTCTGAGTGCGTGACGGGCGGCCGTATCAAAGCCTCGCCGCTCTTTAATTCGGCAATTCTTATGCTACCGTCAGGCATTGTGTATTTGACTCTTCCGCCCTTGAGCACATACACCACCGAGGTCGGGTGGGAATGCATCGGCGTTTTGTCTCCTCTGGACGGCGCGTATCGCAACACCCGCACTTTCTGATCTTCGGCAAGGACGGTCAAATGCTTCAAACCATATTTCATCGCATCCTGCCCAAAGACTGTTGGGCAAGAAAATAGCAGGCACGACAGGCCTAATGCGGCGACTTTATTCACTTTGAGTGCTCCCTTTTGGATCAACTGACACTGTTCGGACTTTTCGCAGTAACGGCCATGTTGGTGACATATGCGCTCGAGACTCGCAGCCATTGGTTCATCCTTGCATTCGCCGGCGCGTGTGTTCTCGGTTCAATTTACGGCTTTCTGCAAGGCGCGTGGCCCTTCGGGGTTATAGAGGCCATTTGGGCGATCGTCGCCTTGCGTCGTTGGCATTTAAAAAAGCGGAAATCAGAAGTTACTGGGCAGTCTCGCGGCGCATTTTAGCGACCTCTGCGGCGCTCAGGTTCGAGGCACTCGACCCAAAGCGTGTCGTGACATAGTTCGCGACAGCGGCTATATCCGAATCAGAATACGCAGCACCGAAGCCCGGCATTTCGGTGACTCCTGCCGGACTTGAGCGCTTCATACCGGCGAGCACGATTTGCGCCACGTTGGTGCCGTGCGGATCGTTTACCGCGCGTGCGCCGGTCAAAGTGGCGTACTCACTGATATCGCTGGTCCCGCTCCATCCATGGCAGCTGACGCAGGCACCTTCGTACACCTGCTTGCCACGCGACTCGGCCGTCGCGAGGCCCTCTTTATGCGAATCCGGGGCGGCGGGCGCCAGGGCGGGCAAATCGGAGGCCGTGCTGCTCGGGACGCTGCGCAAATACACCACGATCGCGTGGACGTCTTCGGGCACCAATTGGCTGAAGCTCTCGTCCACCGCTTCGCCCATCGGACCTGCCGCAGATCCGTGACCCGCGGCGTGCCCTCTCATGAGATAGGCAATGAGTTCCTCGTCATGCCAAGCACCGACACCGCCGCTCTTATCACTGCTGATGTTATAAGCGCGCCAGCCGGCGGTGAGTGCGCCGCCGAACTTTTTGCGGTTATTGAGCGCGAAAGCAAGATTGCGCGGTGTGTGGCATTCACCGCAGTGAGCCAAGGCCTCTGCAACATAGGCGCCGCGGTTCCACTCCGCGCTTTTCTCAGCATCCGGCTTGAAGCGCTCGTTGGCACTGAATAAGGCCGACCATATGCCCATCGCCCAGCGCTGATTGAATGGAAATGCCAGCGCATTTCCCTTATTGGGCGAGGCGCTGGGCGCGAGACTAAAAAGGTACGCCTTGATTGCCAGGGCATCGGCATCGGTCATGTAGGTATAGGAGGTATACGGCATCGCGGGATATAAATTGGCGCCATCCTGCCGCACGCCGCGATGCACGGCGGCGAGAAATTGCGCATCGGTGTAACTTCCGATGCCGCTCGCCTTGTCCGGCGTGATGTTGGTGGAATACAGCGTGCCAAAAGGCAGCACAAAGGCGAATCCGCCGGCGTAAGCTTCACCGCCTTTCGCGGTATGGCATACCATGCAATCCGCAGCTTTCGCCAAGTACTCGCCCTTCTTGATCAATGATGCTTGCGCGAGGGCAGCAGGAACGCCGCTCGGATTCACCGCGTGATAATCCGTAAGATCGACTTTGCGGCCCTTGGAGAACGCCATCGGTCCGGGACCCAGGACAAGGAAAAGCGCGACCACGGCAACGAGCACCAACACGGCGAGCGTGATCAGGAATGCGCGTCGTTTGACGCTGCGCGGGGAAGGAGTTGCGTTCATGCTTTGGCGCTCCTCGCCAACAGATCTCGATCGATGGGCAGGCGCTTCAGCGCCACGCCGGTGGCGGCAAAAATCGCATTGCGCAGCGCCGGCGGCCCCGCCGTGGTGCCGGTTTCACCGACACCCCCGGGCGACTCGCCGCTCTTGATCAAATGCACATCGATCTTCGGCACTTGATCGATGCGCAGCATGCGATAGTCATTAAAATTCGACTGCTCGACCCGGCCGTTCTTGATGCTGATCTCGCCATACAACGCCGCGGTGAGGCCAAATACCAAGCCGCCCTGCAATTGCGCCTCCACGCTGTCGGGATTCACGAGCGTTCCTACATCCGCGGCAGTGGTGATCCGCCGCAGCAGCACTTCGCCCTGCGGGTCGACCTCGGCTTCCACCACGGTCGCAATAAAGCTGCCAAAGGACGGTTGCACGCACACGCCCCGGCCGACTCGCGCCGGCAGCGGCTTGCCCCAATCCGATTTGGCTGCGACCAGGTCGAGCGCCGCAACGAGCCGCGGTTGCTTAGCTAGCATATCGCGACGAAACGCGATCGGGTCCTTACCGGCTTTTTTCGCGAGCTCATCCATAAAGCTTTCGATGGCGAACACATTGTTGTTGGGACCGACGCCGCGCCAAAATCCCGTCGGTACGGCGCGCGGCTCGACCCTTAAGTATTGCACTTGGAAATCCGGAATGTCGTAGGGCATGTCGACGGCGCTGTCGATTGCGTCTATATCGATACCCTTTTGGAAAGCCGGTGGCAGCCAGCGCGCCAAGATGGAGGCGCCACAGACTTTGTATTTCCACGCCGCCACTTTCCCTCCGGCAAGACTTGCCGAAATGACATTGCGGTAAATCGGTCGGAAAATATCTTGCTGGATGTCTTCCTCACGGGTCCACACCACTTTGACAGGCACGCCCTTCATATGCTGCGCAATCCGTACGGCGTTTAACGCCATGTCGGGCTCCAGCCGCCGGCCGAAACCGCCGCCGATCAAATGATTGTGCACGGTAACCTTGTCGATGGGTAATCCGGTGAGCGCCGCGGTGGTCTGTTGCACGCGGGCGATGATTTGTGTGCCGAGCCACAGCTCACAGGAATCCTCCTTCAACCAGACCGTACAATTGAGAGGCTCCATGGTCGCGTGCGCCAAGAACGGCAGTTCATAGTCCGCCTCGAATCGCTGGCCGTTGGACAAACCTTTCTCGACGTCACCTTGGGATTTCGCGATGACGCCATCCTTTTGACTGGCGGTGCGAATGTCCTGCCAAATATCGGCGGAGGAAAGCTTTGCGTGCTCGCCCTCAGCCCAGGCAACGTTAAGCGCCTCCAAGCCTTTCTTCGCGGCCCACATGTGATCGCCCACCACTGCGACCAAATCGTCGAGCGCGATGACTTGTTGTACGCCGGGCACCGCCTTGGCGGCGGCCTCATTCATGTGCGTCACCTTGCCGCCGAATACCGGACAGGCGGCCAGGGTTGCGAATTTCATGCCCGGCACCATGGCATCGATGCCGTAGATCACCTTGCCGTTCACTTTATTCGGCGTGTCGAAGCGCTTCTGCGGTGTACCGATCAGCACGAATTTCGCAGGATCCTTCAGCGGCACATTCTGCGGTGGCGCGATCTTGCTGGCCGCATCGATGAGCGCCCCGTAGCTGAGCTTGCGCTTGCTGGCGCTGTGTGACACCTCGCTGCGCGAAGTTGTGCAGGAGACGGGGTCAACTTGCCATCGCTGCGCGGCTGCCTGCACCAACATTGCCCGAGCCGTGGCACCCGCCTTGCGCAGCGGCATCCAAAAGGCGCGGAGTGATGTTGAACCGCCGGTAGCCTGGATTCCAAAGGCTGGATTGGCATAGAGCTTCTCATTGGGCGGAGCGTGTTCGAGTACGATTTTCGCCGGATCCGCGTCAAGCTCTTCGGCGAGGATCATGGCAACGCCGGTATAGACGCCCTGGCCCATTTCCACTTGCGGCATCACCAGGGTGGTGGTGCCCGTCTTGTCGATGCGAATAAATGCGTTGGGCGCGAACTTACCCTTGGTGTCATCCGCTGCTTGTTCCGGCTCGTTAACCGCGCGCGCGGGCACGTAGAACCCCAGCAGAAAACCACTCGCCGCGGCACTCTTGATGAAGTCGCGGCGCGACGGAAGATAGGAGATTTGTTTGCTCGGGCGCATCACAACTTCCTTACGAGGTGGCTCGATCAGCCGCGGCGCGCTTGACGGCCTCGCGTATCCTGACATACGTGCCGCAGCGACAAATATTGCCCGCCATGGCCGCGTCGATGTCGGCATCGTCGGGAGCGGGCGTCCTGCTGAGTAACGCGCTCGCGGACATGATTTGTCCCGACTGGCAGTAACCACACTGCACCACTTCGAGTTCCAGCCACGCTTTTTGTACGCGAGCGCCCGCGGGCGTCTCGCCCACCGCTTCGATCGTGGTCACGGCGCGTGTGCCGACTGCACTGATGGGCAAGACGCAGGACCGCACCGCCTTGCCGTCGAGATGCACTGTGCATGCGCCGCACTGCGCGATGCCGCAGCCGAACTTGGTTCCCGTCATCCCCAAAACGTCGCGCAATACCCAAAGGAGCGGCATGTCATCGGGGACATCGACTGATTTTGATTCGCCGTTGATGGTGAGCGTTCGAGTCTGCCCCACGGGGTTCTCCTTCTCGTTGCTACCGAACCTTGGGTTCGCGAGCGCTGCTGTTCGACGCCTCTTCAGCTTTTTTCCAAGCGGAATCCGGATTGTATATCTTCATCGAGCTGGAGATCGCGTCGGTCGCTTTCCCGAGATCTCGCTGATATACCACTGCATCGCTGCCGACGATGAACGTCATCACGCCCGATGAGCGGTATTCCGCCGGATAAGCAACGAAAGCAAATCCCCCGGTCATCTTGCCATCTAAAATGTATTGCTTTGCCCCGCCCGGGGCATGCTTCCCCTGCATCGTCAGGATGTGGAAGTAGTAACCCCGATAAGGAGTCGGAGCGCCGCTTCTCCCGGGCGAGTAACCCTGCGCGACAGCGTTCGCCACCAGCGGTCCGATGGGGCTTTGGGGTTCGCCCGCGGCCACTTTCCAATAAAGACCGTTATGTTGCCCAGCATCGCTAAAGATAGCCTGCGCATACTGCGAGCGCTGCGCGTCGTAGTATTCGTGTTGCGCCGCCACCAGCTCCTGGCAGACGCGAATGGCGGACATTTCGTTGCGGCCAATTCGCCGATACAGGATTTCCCTCTTGCCCGCCTCGGTGTCGAAATACCAGCCATTGGCGTTGTGAACCAGCGGTATGGGCGTAGGCCAGTTCCTGGCACCGATGTATAAGACGGTGGTCCCATCCGGTTCATTTACCAGACGGTGCATTTCTAAATATCGCCGCACGAAATCGGCACGGGTTTGAAGGTCCTCGATCTCGTCCCCCGAAGAGATGATTTGCTTTCCATCCGGACCCAGGAGCTCGAGCAAGGCCTTTTCGTTCTTGCTCTGCATAGCGGCAACCACGGAGTTGCTCGCTTCTTCCGCTGACGGAAATGTCTTCTGGCCAGGCTGCTGCGCTAGGCCAATTGCGGGAAAGCATCCCGACAGGATGATTGCCAGCGCGGCAAATTCACGCGCCGTCGCTCTATACCATTTGTCGATGTTCAGATTCGTTCGCTGCATAGGGCATCTCTCCATAGTCACGCTCCGCCGGCAGGCATACGATAAAATTCCCATCATCGCCGCCCACCAGCGCCGCCTCGAGGTCCGCCACCGCCACCGAAGCTCGCACTGCCGCGAGAGGAGAAACTTCTTACATCTCCGCCGTGATCGTAGCCGCTAAAGGCGCTCGAGCGCATGGCGCTTTCATTGCGCGAGTCCGCGTATCCTCGAGCCGCTTCCGTACCCTCAAAAGGACGGGCCGTTGAGGGGTAGCCTCTGGCCGCTTCCGGACCTCTTGGATCCTCGCCGGTCCGCCCCTCGAATCCCGCGCGGCCGGGGCTCACTCCCCGCTGCACATCTCTTGCCACGCCACGCTCGCCTCCACCACTGTAATAGCTATTGCGGTTGTAAAACGTGTTGCTCCGAGAGTAATACCTGTCGCGGCGATAGAGAGGGTATCGGTTACGCCAGTCGAATCCCCATTGATTCCAGCCCCAGCCAAAGGCCCCCACGAAACCGATATCGAAGCCGATTCCAAAAGCGAGGTCCGGACCATCAAGCCAGATTCCCGGATACGGGTACCACCCTGGCCAGGCTACCAAGGGATCACCGTAGACCAACCACGGATCATATGCGGGAACGTAAACCACTTCGGTGCTCGTCGGCTGAATGGTGATCGTCGAGTCCTGATCGTCTACCGTCTGCTGAGAAGTGGAGCGCAGATTGCCCGCCGCTTGCGCCCGCTGGCGCATCGCTTGCACCGCGTCCATCACGTCCTGTTGCTGGTTGTAGAACGCATCGCCAAGGGAGGACGTCCAAGCAAGATTCTTGTCCATATTGCCCAGGACCGACGGGAATCCCGTGAGCGCCTTGACGCTGGGATCCCACGGTTGAGGGTCGATCGCTTGACCCAATGCGTCGCCTTTCAGGTCCGGATGCGCTTGCAGCCACCTATCCGCCTCGACCACTTGCTCGGGAAAGGTCGACGCCGCCAGGATCTGGGCCACCAGCGAATCGGGGTACAGCGCGATCGGTGCGACCAGCTGCTGCAGCTGGCCGGGAGTTTGTTGAGCATGCGGCGGAGCTTGCGGGGGCTGCTCATCTTGCTCAGCGAGCAGAATCTGCGGGTAGATCGTAAACAATAGAGTCGACGACAGGATGGAAACCAGAATCACCGCGCCCCAGCCGAAACTCGGTCGCCTCGCGGCAACGTGGACAGTATTCATGACCCTACCCTCTCTGCTCACTGCCAAACCCCGGCATCTCCAAGGTCGGCGAGCCGTCAGGTCGGTGAGGTTAACGACAACTTTCCTGAGCTGACGGTACCAGATACGCGGCTCTGCCGCTGGCTCACAGGATCGGATTCGGATTTGATTTTCCGTGCAGCGGGCCGCGAGAAGTCGCAACACAAGTCGAACAGATAGATCTCATCAATGGTGGTAATAGAAACACCCGATTGCATTTGGGGTTCACGAGCGCATAGCCTGCACTTGAAGATGTTCACGGATCAGCGCGTCTTGGACTTCCGCGCTGTGTTTACCTCAGAGGAGTAGCGATAAATGAATGCTGTAGCAAAGGAAAAATGCCCGTTCGGTCACACGGCCGGGGGTGGCACCACGAACCGAGACTGGTGGCCGAACCAGCTGCGGATAGATTTGCTGCACCAGCACTCCTCAAAATCGGATCCGATGGGCAAGGATTTCAATTACGCCCAGGAGTTCAAGAGCCTCGATTACCAGGCGCTGAAGCAGGATCTGCTGAAGGTCATGACCGACTCGAAGCCCTGGTGGCCGGCAGACTTCGGACACTACGGCCCCCTATTCATCCGCATGGCTTGGCACAGCGCCGGTACCTATCGCATCGCCGACGGCCGCGGCGGCGGTGGCCGCGGCCAGCAGCGCTTCGCACCCTTAAATAGCTGGCCGGACAACGCGAACCTGGACAAGGCGCGGCGGCTGCTCTGGCCGGTCAAGCAAAAGTACGGCCGGCGGATCTCCTGGGCGGACTTGATCATTTTGACGGGCAACGTGGCTTTGGAATCGATGGGATTTAAGACCTTCGGTTTCGGTGCCGGCCGCGAGGATGTGTGGGAACCGGATCAGGATGTGTTCTGGGGCAATGAAAAGACTTGGCTGGCCGGCGATCTACGCTATTCCGGCGAACGAGATCTCGCTAAGCCTTTGGGTGCCGTGCAGATGGGCCTGATCTACGTCAATCCGGAGGGACCGAATGGCATCCCGGACCCGGTCGCTGCGGCGCGGGATATTCGCGAAACCTTTGCCCGCATGGCGATGAACGACGAAGAGACTGTTGCCCTGATAGCAGGTGGCCACTCCTTCGGCAAGACCCACGGTGCCGGCGATGCAGCGCTTGTGGGCGCCAATCCCGAGTCAGCCGATCTTGAGGCGCAGGGCCTCGGCTGGAGCAGCAAGTACAAAAGCGGTAGTGCCGGGGATGCGATCACCAGCGGCCTGGAAGTCACGTGGACAACCACGCCGACGAAGTGGAACAACGACTTCTTCAAGCACCTGTTCGGCTACGAGTGGGAAGTGTTCAAGAGCCCAGCGGGTGCGCAGCAGTGGCGACCGAAACAGGGCGCAGGGGCCGGCAGCGCGCCCGACGCGCACAACAGCGCAAAGCGCGTCACGCCCAACATGCTGACCACGGACCTCTCGCTGCGCTTTGATCCCGCCTACGAAATAATCTCGCGGCGCTTCATGCAGCACCCGGAGCAATTCGCCGACGCCTTTGCGCGCGCCTGGTTCAAACTCACGCACCGCGACATGGGTCCGCGCGCGCGCTATCTCGGCCCCGAGGTTCCCGCGGAGGAACTGCTTTGGCAGGACCCCATCCCCGTCGTTAATCACAAACTGGTCGATGACCGGGACATCGAAGCACTTAAAGCCAAGATTTTGCGCTCGGGCCTGGCGGTGTCCGAGTTGGTATCGACCGCGTGGGCGTCAGCCTCGACCTTCCGGAGCTCCGATAAACGTGGCGGCGCAAATGGCGCGCGGATTCGGCTTGCGCCGCAGAAAGACTGGGCGGCCAATGAACCGGCGAAGCTCAGCAAGGTGTTAAAAACGCTCGAAGACATCCAGTTGGAATTCAACAAAGCGCAGTCGGGCGGCAAGAAGGTGTCGCTGGCCGATCTGATTGTGCTGGCCGGTTGCGCGGGTGTCGAAGCGGCCGCGAAGAAGGCGGGTCAAAGCGTTTCGGTGCCGTTCACGCCCGGCCGCATGGATGCATCGCAGGAGCAGACCGATATCGAGTCATTCAGTGTACTCGAGCCGTTGGCCGATGGCTTTCGTAACTACCTAAAGCCGGGGCTGCCAATCTCAGCCGAGGAACTGCTGCTTGACCGGGCGCAGCTTATGACATTGACGGCACCCGAGATGACCGTGCTGCTCGGCGGTATGCGTGCGCTCGACACCAACGTGGGACAGGCCAAGCATGGTGTTTTTACCAAGAAACCTGGCGCGCTGACCAACGACTTTTTCGTCAATCTGCTTGATATGCGGACTTCTTGGAAAGCGACCTCCGAGGCGAAAGATGTATTTGAGGCGCGTGACGCCGCAACCCAGCGGGTCGAATGGACCGCAATGCGCGTTGATCTTGTGATCGGCTCGAACGCTCAGCTTCGCGCCCTCGCGGAAGTCTATGGCAGCACCGATGCACAAGAGAAGTTCGTTCATGACTTTGTCGCCGCGTGGAGCAAAGTCATGAACCTCGATCGCTACGACATGCCCAGATAGAAGGATTGGGATAACTGGCCAGCGAATTCTAAGCTTGGCGGTACTCACGCACTCTGCTGCGAAGCCTCGCGAGATCATGATAGCGCGTGCTGATGTCCCGACGGTCGCCCGCGAGCCGCAAGTCACGCAGTACTTCGAGCGAACGCAACAGAACCGGCAGCGGCGGCCCGCTGGCAGTGATTCCCTCGAGGCCCTGCTCGTTGAGTTTGGCCGCGGGTCCCTCGATGAACCGCCTCACCAAACCATCATGGTGCTGTGCCGCCGCCTCGCCGAACAAGTCGCAGACCTCGAGGTAGGCGCGGGCGTTCTGCTGAAACCAATCCGCATCTTGATAGTCATCGACAAAGGACAACAGCTCATCCAACAGGCTCGTTCGCGTCATACAGTCGCGCAGCCGCGCCTGATCGGACGGCAACATGAACAGCATTTTGTCGACCAGCAGCTGTGCATAGTAGGGGTCGTTGGCGCGGCACAGGCCCAAGAGCAGGTCGATCTCGTTGATACCGGAAAAATCTCCGGCGTTTGCGCCGCGATACTCCTGCCGCCCAACACGGTAAGGCTTGTAGTATGGCCGCACCGAATAGAAAAACCGGTCGACATCCAGCTGCTTCATCAGCCTGTCGTTGAATCGTATGACATCGCGTAGCGCCTGCTTCGCGGCATCAAACATGACGTCCGCCACAGGACTGGAGACTCCGAGATGGACGATACTCGCGAGCGCATCCGCCGCGCGCTGCAGCGAGAGAATTCCACGCGTGTTCTCGTCGATAAACAGGAATTCATCCCGGAGTGATGTAAAGCTCTTGCGAACGCCGGCGCGCGCCCTATTGTGCGTCGCTAGGTGCCCGGTCGAGAATCTCGGCGCCATACCCAAAGAGGCGCCGACGTGCAGGGCCAGCGATGACGCCTCGGGGAATGGCGAGCGCTCTTCTCGCGCGGGATTGGTCAGTTCGTGCCGCCGCAACGCAGCGAGGTAGAGACCCACGCTGCCAAGCACACCGTAGGCGCTGTCAAATCCCTCTCCGGTGTTGCCCTCGGCAAGCAACGCGACGACGTGCGCATGACCCTCGTCGCGAAGCGACGCCTTGATCGGATCTCCACAGCCGATCACTCGCGCACGGTCCTCACTCGCAAAGTATAGATTCTCGAGTTCGGTATTCATCTGAACAAAGGATGTACGAATCCAGTGCTCGAATGCTTCTGCCCTTCTGCTCATTCGCA
>Ga0265760_10000249_pt1 | contig 14806 bp, 11 predicted proteins | sample NZIome_2_FD_200831 | JGI IMG/M metagenome (GOLD analysis project Ga0265760, IMG submission 200831) | Metatranscriptome of rhizosphere microbial communities from Maridalen valley, Oslo, Norway - NZI1 (Metagenome Metatranscriptome) | ecosystem: Host-associated > Plants > Roots > Rhizosphere >...
CCGGCAATTCCGTCCACCGGGGAATAAACTTTGGTCCAGGCAAGATTCAATTCCGCCTGCTGCATCGCCGCCTGCTTGGCTTGCAGTTGAGCTTTCCATGAGGCCAGATTTGCTACATCGTTATCGAGTTGTTTCTTCGGAATCGCGTTTTGCGCAGCCAGCGGAGTGTCCCGGTCGACGTCAGCTTGGGTCCGGGATACATTCGCATCCGCCACTGCCACCTCGGCCTTGGCCTGATCGAGTTGAGCTATGAAGGGTCGCGGGTCAATTGTGTAAAGGAGTTGACCTTTCTTGACGAAGTAGCCGTTTTCGTAATTCTGAGTGAGCAGGTAGCCTGAAACTTTAGGAGTAATTTCGGCATTGGTCGGGCCGTTCAGTTGAGCCACCCATTCCTCAAAGATCGGAACATCCTGTTGGACAACTTCGGTGAACTCGACCTCGGGCGGAGCCATCTGGGGGCGCGCCTCTTTTTCTTCACAACTCGTGAGCATGAGAGCGATCAGGCACAAGCAGGAAACAGTTAAGATACGGAGAGAATTCCGGAAAACCGGTCCCTGGTCCAGTTCTCTCGCATTTACCTGCGATCTAAAATCTTTGTGCTCCACTTCAGTTCGCATGGGCACCCTCCAGATGACCGGGCTTACAGCCTAGCGGTGGTTCGAGGCTGAACGTAGGCAGGTTAGAACTTGTACGGGACCGGGCGAACTAGCAGAAGTTATAGTTCGGTGTGAAAATCTTTGGTGATATATGAAGAGCCTGATGTCCGTGGAAACTCCCCCTTCGAGGACCATTCTGCCCATTGAGGTCATTACCAGTCCGTTCGTGCGCTTTGCACGCATGGAGGCGGCTGGCGGCATACTGCTCTTGGTCAGCACTTTTGCGGCCCTCGTCTGGGCTAACTCGCCCTGGGAGCAGAGTTATCATGCGATTTGGAGCACCCAGGTCGATGTGGGCTTTGGCCGCTTCTTTTTATCTGAAACCCGTCACCAATGGATCAACGACGGGCTGATGTCCGTCTTTTTCTTTCTGGTCGGGCTCGAAATCAAACGCGAAGTCTTGATCGGCGAGCTTTCCACGTTAAAGCAAGCGGCTTTCCCCTTAATCGCAGCCGTTGGGGGGACGATTGTCCCGGCCCTCGTCTATATATCGCTCAACCACGGCAGTGTTGCCCACAAAGGGTGGGGCATTCCTATGGCGACCGATATAGCGTTTGCTCTCGGCGTGCTTGCCCTGCTCGGGGACCGCGTTCCTGTATCCCTCAAGATTTTCGTAACTGCTCTCGCCATCGTGGACGACATCATCGCTGTGTTGGTAATCGCTCTTTTTTATACAGCGCAAATCCACTTCCTTAGTCTTGCGGCTGGTCTTGCCGGAGTTGCTCTCTCTTTCGGACTGAATCTGTTGGGGGTTCGCAAACCGGCAGTCTACGCATTTCTGGGCCTTTGCGTCTGGGGCGCAGTGCTCAAGTCAGGAGTCCACGCCACTGTCGCCGGAGTTATGTTCGCCTTCACAATCCCGGCTCGAACCTATATTGATCGGGCTCATTTCCTGAAGCAGGGCCGCTGGCTCTTTGATCGGTTCGAAACCGCGCGGCCCGATTCTTTTGAAGAGCAGGCGGCAATTCACACGCTCGAAACTCAATGCGAGCTGATCCAATCGCCGCTGCACCGCATCGAGCGCAGCCTTCAGCCCTGGGTTGCATTTGTCGTAATGCCGGTCTTCGCTTTCTCAAACGCCGGTGTACACGTTCTTGGAAAGGTCGCGGCAGCGGCGACGAATCCAATCAGCTTGGGCGTAGCACTCGGACTCTTTGCAGGAAAGCCCATCGGAATCTCGCTGTTTGCCTGGTTGGCCGCAAAGGCTAAGGTCGCAACTCAGCCGAACGCGGTATCCTGGGCGCAGATCTTCGGAGGCAGTTGGCTGTGCGGGATTGGCTTCACCATGTCACTATTCATTGCGACTTTGGCGTTCGGAGAGGGGGCGTTGCTAGACCTGTCCAAAATCGGAACCCTCGCTGCGTCGGTTGCAGCGGCAACCTGCGGAAGCCTGTTCTTGTTGGGCAAGTTCGCTCAGACAGAATAAAAAATCCCCGCCCGGGTCCTCTTCGAAAGTCCAGAGCGACAAGGGCGGGGCAAATGTGCGTTACGGTCTTGAGTTTTGTGCCGCCTAGTTCGGTACGCCGTTCCCTCGCGCAGCTGCGGGCTGCGTCCCAGGCGCGCTCGCGAAGGCTCGCGCCGGAATCCTCCCAGCCGGCTGACTGATGTCGATCAATGTAATGGGAATCGCTTGGATCCGCTCGCGGCCTAGTATTAGCGAGATCGAAGTGTAGCGCTGATCCACATCGTCGTACTCAATAACAAAGCGCACAGGTTGCGGACTTATGTAAGCGGTTGTGAACTGGCTGCCGTCACTACCCACGAAAAAGGCATTGTGACGCCGCGTAATCTTCCCGCCGTCATCGACCAAATCAACGCCCCCACCCCCCGACCAGATACTGGTGTCGGCCTGCAAATTGTTCTGGTTAGTTGTGTCAAAATCGCAAAACAGACGGGTGCCAGTGCGGAAACAACCGTATGCCGTTAGAGTCCAGCCGCCCGGCCACAGAAAGCTTCCCACACCTTGCGCCGCAACCGGGGCGCGAGAATCGCCTGGCGCAGCCGCGTTACTGTTTGAGATATTCGGTTGAGTCTGACCGCTCAACGCGTTCGAGGGAGTGACGGCGGAAAGAGGATTCGACGACATGACATTGGAGACCGGTGTCGATGACATGATGTTGGGGACCGGCGTCGATGACAAGGCATTCGATACGGGGCTCGAGGGCGTAAGAACAGTTTGGGAGGAGGCCGGGGTCACCGCCGTGCCCGCCACTGGGGCTGTCTGGCTCGTGCTGGTAGTGGTAGCCGCCGCTGTCTTCGCCACAGGCGCTGGGGTCGCTGTCTTCGCTGAAGCCGGATGGGCGGCTACTTTCTTCGCCGGTACCGGTTTTACTGGTGCGGTCGTCGTCTGCGCCCCGGCAGTTAAACATGCCGTAAGAGTGATTGCACCCACCGCTACGGCGAAATGGTTCATAGGTTGCGTGAGATTCAAGCGTGTCATTGCGCTACTCCTTCTTGAGATGTCAGGTGGTACTCGGGGGCCCAGATTGGCGGGATTGTAACACGGCAATGCTAGTCCGTGCCTTCCTTACCTGAAGATCGGAAGCTGATCTTATAGCGACATTCGTCTGCAAAACAGGCCAGGTTTTACGCCGTGCGCAAGGGCGCGGATCCCCTGAAGCCGTAGTAAACGGTGTAAAGATAGCAAATCGCCGGGAGAATAAAGAAGTGGTGAATTCCAATCCGGTCTGCCAAGACCCCAACCACAACCGGCACGAACCCACCGCCGACAATCGCCATAATCATGATTCAGGAACTTTCTCCGTTCGGCGTCCCCCGGGGCAGCAATCCCCACCGCCAACGTTGATTCTTCTGGTGTGTTATGCCTTTGCAGAGCGCTCACTGTTCGGTTTCGATCCACTAAGAGCGAAGAACAGGATGTAGACGTAGCAGAGAGTTGGAATGATCAGGGCGTAGTGGATCCCCTGACCCCAGCTGGTTTCCCCTAGGGTCATTGCCGGATAATGGGTCCGGTTGATTAGATCGGCAGCTTGGCCGACTAGCCAGGGAATCACAGCGCCGCCCACAATTGCCATATTCATAATGCCCGAACCGTCACCGGTGAGGGGCCCCAGCTCGGCAATTCCCATCGTGAAGATACATGGGAACATAATCGAGTTAAAAAGACCGACCGCCAGAATAGACCACATCGCTAAGTGTCCGTTCGAAAATACCGAAACGGTGACCAGCAGTGCAGCGAGGACGGCGCTGAGAGCGAGCAGCTTCCCCGGTTTGATTTTCTGCAGAAGAGCTGATCCTATAAATCGACCGACCATCGCACCGAGCCAATACAAAGAAATGTACCGAGCCGCTTCTGCCAAGGCCGCATGATAGCGGGCCGCTGCGTCAGGGACAATAGAGGGCGATACCAGGTGACCAATGTTGTCCAGTGCCAAGTAATTGGCGATGGAGCTGCCAATCGCTACTTCTCCGCCCACATACACGAAAATGCCAATTGCGCCGAAAATCAGATTGGGGTGTTTCCAGAGGGAATCATTGATTTTTTCTCCGATGTGGCGCTCTGCGGACTCTATTTTAGGTAGCTTAAAAAACGCGATCGCTATGGCCAGAATTAGCAATGCGACGGCAAAGAAATGTACATAGAGCGTAACTACCGCGTCTGCTTCTTGGGAAGTGCTTTGAGTTATTGCTGCAGCTGTCGTACCGAGAATCAGATGAGCGCCGATCCAGGGAAAGATCGCCGTTCCAAACGAATTGAATGCCTGCACCAGGTTCAAACGGCTGGAAGCGGTCCGAGACGGTCCTAATACAGCGACATAAGGATTAGCCGCGACCTGAAGAATGGTGATTCCTGTCGCCAAAATAATGAGCGCAGCGAGAAAGAAGGGGAACGAGGGGATCTTTGCCGCGGGATAGAAAAAAAGGCATGCAGCAACCATGGTCAGCAGTCCGACTACTATGGCCCGCTTATATCCGATCCAATCAATGATCTTGGCTGCCGGAATCGAGAAGATGAAGTAGGCCGAGAAGAATGCAGTCTGGATCAGCATGCTGGCGGCCAATCGTATGTTGAACACGTGCTGAACATAGGGAATCAGCACATCATTTAGCGAGGTAAGTGAACCCCACATGAAGAATAGCGTGGTGAGAACCACCAGGGCGCTCTTATAGTTGCCTGAGGACGCGGTGGTCGTGGCCGTCGTGTTTGGGACGTTCGTTGTCATTGCCATAAAAGTTTGCTATGTAGTTGCCAGTTCCTTCTGCATCTCCTCTAAGGTGAGACCTTTGGTTTCCGGATACACAAACAGGACCACGAAGAATTGCAGCACCATCATTACTGAAAAGAAGACGAACGGGTACGCACCGGAAGACGCGGCCATTAGAGGAAATATCGCAGATATCAACGCGTTCATAAACCAATGCGAGAAGGTGCCCAGGCTCTGACCTTTTGCCCGAACCGAGTTGGGGAAGACTTCCGAGAGATAGACCCAGATCACAGCGCCTTGCGAAAATGCGAAGAAGGCGATGTAGCCCACCAGCAGCCATACCAGAAGACTCTCATGGCTATGGGTAAAAAAGATCGCCGAAACACCCGCCAGGCACGCAGCGGTGCCGACCGAACCGACCAGCAATAGTGTCTTCCGACCGAGTTTGTCGATCACGGACACGGCAATCATCGTGAAAACGAGATTGGTGGCGCCGATGGCAACGGCTTGAATATTTCCGGAAATTCGGCTGAACCCAGCATGAGCAAAAATGTCGTTGAGATAATAAAGGATAGCGTTGATGCCCGACAATTGATTGAACAGCCCAATGCTCACTGCCAGGAAAATTGGAAACGCGTATTTTCTGGTCAACAGTTTTTCGGACGCCTGCTTCTGTTCCGTGTCAATAGATTCGACGATCTCTTGCAGATCCCGTTCGTAGTTCTCATCCCCCGTCATCTGAAGCACCGTTCTGGCCTCGACCACGCGACCCCTCTTGACCAGCCATCGCGGGCTTCGCGGAATGGTAAACAACATGACAAAGAACAACGCCGCCGGAAACGCGGCAACACCCAAGTCCCATCGCCACTCCGTCGGGCCGAACTGTAGTAAAGCAATAATATAATTTGAAAAATACGCGACCAGAATGCCGAAGACCACATTGAACTGGAACAGTCCGACTAATCGTCCCCGCCATTTCGCGGGTGCAATTTCGGCGATGTACATCGGAGCTAGCACAGACGAGCCGCCAATGCCCAGCCCACCGATGAAGCGAAACACAAGCAACGACGACCAGTTCCAGGCCAGCGCGCAGCCCAGCGCGGAGACTAAATAGAAGAGCGCCATCACTCGCAAGCTATCGCGCCGTCCGAAACGTTCGCCGATGAACCCTGCGAGCATGGCGCCCACAACCGTGCCCCAAATTGCGATCGAGACCGTGATTCCCAGGCTCTTCGAAGATAGTCCGTAGACTTGTGTTAGCGCGCTAGTAGTGCCCGAAATGACGGCCGTATCGAAGCCAAACAACAGTCCGCCCAATGCGGCTACGCCCGTACTCTTCAACAAAACCGAGTTCAGCTTCATGCCGTCTCCAGCCGTCCGATTCTTGCTTCAAGGGCAATCGCTTCAGAAATCGTCCAATCCGGAATTGCACCCCGGCGGCTGGCGACCAAAGCCCCTACACGGTTGGCGAAGTCTGCAGTCTCCAGGGTGGGCCATCCATTACCTGAACCGTGCAGGAACGCTGCCGCGAAAGCATCTCCCGCACCCACTGTATCCACAACTTGAACTGGATAGCCGCTTGCTTCGACGTATTTCCCGCCCATCAGAACCGCGCACCCCAGTGGTCCGCGAGTCACGCAAACAGCCGTCCATTTGTACAAGTCCGCGTAACTTCGACAGAACTCCTCAAGCGAACCATGCCGGGTGCCGAACATGCGGGCGATTGCTTCGACCTCTTCATGATTCAGTTTCACAATCGTCGCCCGCGACAGGAGCGCTCGGATCAATTCCGGCGTGTAGCCATCGGAGCGTAGGTTCACGTCGTAAAAGCGGCGCGTTTGTGGGGCTCGATCGAGAAGATCTGCGGTCAGTTGCCGAGCTTGAGGATAAATTTGGTGCAGGGTTCCGAAATAAATCCAATCGACGGGATGCGAGAACAATCGATCAGACTGGACCGGAGTGAGCGTTGGAAAATCGTAAGCCGCGGGCCGGTGCAGAACGAACTTCGGTTGTCCATCGCTGGCCAGCGCAACCGAAGTGGTGCCGGTGGGATGATTCTTGTCCACCGTCAAATATTCAGTGGTCATGCCCAGCCCAGACATGCGGTCGATGACCTTCTGGCCCAGTTCGTCCTTGCCAACTGCGCTGATGAATGAAACCCGGTGTCCCAGTCTGCTGAGGTGAGCTGAAAAATTAAACGTCGCGCCGCCGAGGTGTTCTTCTTGTCCGACGATGTCCCACAGTACCTCACCGATGCTGATAACGTTCACGCGGAATCCTCGGAGCCTACGTCTGGCGTGCGCATGGTGGCTTCAAATTCTGGCACAGTATACACTCCCGTCCAGAATTGAAGACGATTCAATTTACTGCGTAAGCCTCCGTTAGCGACGTGATTTTCAGTGCACTCTTAAGTTGATCAACTGTCGCAGCCGACTTAACAGTAACGGTGGCAGGCTCTCCCGGAAGAAGATCGAAATAATTATCCGAGGTTTCGACATCAATATCTCCGAAGGAAATATTGACCCCGCGAGCGAGCTTCGATGACTGCAACGTGATGGTGTACTCCGCGCCAGCTTTTTTGAGAGTGGCCTCAATCTTCGGCATGACCGGCAGATCCAGGCTGTGCATGGCATCAAAGAAGATAAGGTTTCGCGAAACCTTTTTCCCTGCCACTTCCAAGTCGAATACTAGAAAACTGCGATGGGCATCGCCCTTCGCCGCGAGCTCTGCTTTGTCGAAGGCGAGATAGATTGCACTGGATTGCGCGGGGATTTGAATATCTTTGGTTTGATCAAGCAAAGTATTCCCCGAGAAATCGAGAAGCCGCGCGTGAATTGTTCCAGAGAGCGGCTGCAGCTTGTCCGAAACGACGTAGACGTCCACCTGATCGTCGTGCAAAAAGGGCGAGATCAGCAGATCGTCGTAGAAGCGCCGCGCATAGTAGTTTAGGGCCTTCCATCGCCCGTAGTAGTCGATGCTTGCCCACGAAGCTACCGGCCAGCAATCGTTCAGTTGCCAGTAGAGTGAACCCATCACGCGCGGTTTCTGCCGGCGCAAATGCTCGGCGCCGATCTTAATGATCTCCGCCTGCTGCACCTGGCTCAAATACACGAAGGAAGCAAAATCTTTGGGCTCGCGGTATTCGCGCAACATATAAGTCAAAATTCGCTCATTGCCTCCCTTGTTCTTCTGGTGCGCCTGCATTACGGTCGATCGAATATCGAAGTCCTCAGGCTTCTCGGCAAATGTCCGGATGGTTCGCATCTCGGGAAAAGATTGAAATCCGTACTCCGTCATGAAACGAGGAAACTGCTTGGTGTAATCTTGCGCGGGCGCTTGTGCATGCCACACTTGCCAGTAGTGCATATCGCCGTTGTGCTGGTTATCCGGGATCTCCTCGAAGTCTGCACTGGGAGAACTGGGCCAGTAAGGCACGGGATCGGTATATTCGGTGACGGCGCTTTTGAGTATGTCCGCAAACATGATCACGTAATCCTGCCAAACTCGGTCACGAGTTTCCGGTGAAATGGAATTCTTAAATTCCTGGCGATCACCCCAGTGGTACCAGCCGGTCTCAACCTCGTTATTTCCGCACCAAATAACGATGCTAGGGTGATCGCGGAGGCGCTTGATCTGGTCGACGGCTTCTCGCCGGACGTTTTCCTGGAACGCTACGTCTCCCGGAATCATGTCTCCGCCGAAGGCGAATTCTTGCCAGACCAAGAGGCCGAGTTCATCGCAGATATCGTAGAAATCGTCGGACTCGTAATAGCCGCCACCCCATTCGCGGAGCATGTTCATGTTCGCGTCACGAGCGGCCTGGAGAATTTTTCGGTGGACTTCCGGAGTGACGCGGTTGGGAAAACTGTCGAACGGAATTACGTCCGCACCTTTGCCAAACACAGCAATACCATTTACGACGAACTCGAAGCTCTTGCCCCATTGATCAGGAACGCGGCGCAGTTCGACTGAACGCAGTCCGGTTTTGATTTGGGCTTGGGCTGCGACTTCGCGACCGGTACGGATCACGGCAGAAAACCGGTAGCGGCTTTGCGCCCCATACCTGACCGGATACCACAACTTCGGCTTAGCAATACGAATTGGAAATGAAACGTGATTCATGCCGGCGTCGAGCTGTAGCGCCTGGGTTCCGTCAGCGGTTTGTGCTCCCGACAGTTCGTCGTGAGCCATGTTGAGAGTAGCTGTCGTGGCCTTGCTCGCTTCGATATCGAGTTCCGCCGTGACGCTGGCCATGTCGGTAGCGATTTTCCGTTGGTGGATGTGAAAATTATCAATACGCAGCGCGTCCCAGGTCTCCAGGCGGACTGGCTGCCAGATACCTTCCGTCAGGAAACGTGGTCCCCAGTCCCAGCCGTACTGGTAGGGCGCTTTGCGCGTGTATGGCGCGGTCGCTATGTTTTCCTCATTCCCAAAGTTATGAGTCGATATCGAAGGCAAAACATACGGCAGAGACTTGACGTAAGGAAGCATCTTCGTGACAGCGGAATGGAAAACGATACGCAGCGTGTTCTGACCGGGTTTCAGCAGCGCTTTCGTCGGGATTCGCCAACTGCGGAACATATTGTCAGCTTGCAGAATCGCTTGATCATTGAGATAAACATCGGCAAACGTATCCAGCCCCTCGAACACTAAATCGACGTGGTCGTGTCCGAGCGCGCCTGCGTCGACTTGAAACGTAGTTTGGTACTCCCAATCGGTTAGGCCGATCCACTGCAGGTGGAATTCGTTGTCCCGATCGAATGGGTCGGGGATGAGACTGTTGCGCAACAAGTCGGTGTGCACGACGCCCGGAACCTGCGCGGGATGCCATTGCTTGACGTCAGCATGGTCCGTATTTCCGACGGCGCGGAATTGCCAACCCGAATCCAGAGTTCGGGAAGAGGGTTCGGACGCAGTGAGTGGCAACGCTCCAAGCAGAGAAAAGAAGAGCACGGAAAATACGAAAGCACCGAGACGGCGACAGGATTGCGGCCGAGTCAAAATCATAAATAAGGGTTCCTTCTTAAGTGGTCAGAAGATACATCTTCGTGCATCGGCCCGTCTAGTTCGCTGAGGGGATCTGAAACAATTTGATTATTCCGAGCAAAGCGCCGCTCCGCCGGCAATACCAGCATCCGCACCATAATGCGCCTTCAGCAAAGGAATCTCCCGGCAGCGGGAAATGATGCAGTACTTCGCAATTCCATCGGCGATATCGCCAAAAAATGGACTGAGCATTGCCGCCACGCCGCCGCCGAGAATGATCACATCCGGCTCCAGCAGATCGATGATGTTACTCAACCACAATGAAAGCAAATCGACCGTTTCCTGTAATACCTGCTTGGCGACCGGATCCCCGGCGGCATAAGCCTGGCCCACCATCTCACTAGTCACAGCGTCGATGTTGCCCTTGGCGAGATCGAGAATGGCTGAGCGGGGACCTTCCACGGAGCCAAGTTTGGAGCGCGCCCTGCGAGCGATTGCCGGCCCAGCGGCCAGAATTTCGATGCAGCCAGGCTTACCGCATCCGCATCGTGGCCCTTCGTAGGCAATACTCATATGCCCGCCTTCGGCCGCCGCACCCGTCCGCCCGTTATAGATGTGCCCATCGAACACAATGCCAGAACCGATACCCGTGCCAACGCCGGCATAAAAGATATGGCGATAGCCGCGCCCCGCGCCCCAGCGAGCTTCAGCCAGAGCTGCCGCGTTCGCGTCGTTCTCGACTTTCACGGGCACGCGATAGACTTTTTCGACTTCGGTCGCCAGGGGGAAATCGCGCCAGCACGGAACGTTGGGGGGATTGATGACGACTCCGGTTTTCGGATCCAGGGGCCCGGGTGCACAGATGCCAATTCCACGAATCAGAGTTCGCGCTTTCGGATCGTGGGAAAGAAGAAGATCAATTGCGGAAACGACTGCCGCCAGTCCCTCGCCTGCCCCGCGGTTCGCCACCATCGGAGTGCGGATTTGAGATTTGATTTCACCATTGCGGTCCACCAGGCCGGCTGCAACCTTGGTGCCGCCAATATCCACGCCAACCACGAGAATTTCGTTAGTTTCTGTCATCGCCGGCTTTCTCGGCGAAACTCGTCGCGCGGGGCTTCACTTTGAACTCGTGCAGTCGGATTTGTACTATGTCTCGGCCGGTCACGCAATACCGCGTGCAGTCCGCGTTGAGAACTCGCAAGTATACGCCGCCTACCTTGAGATCGCGGAGACCGTCTCGCGGCGCACAACCGAGCGCGTCGTGGCCACGAATCTTGAGATCAACTCTGCCTTGTCCGAGAGCCGATTCCATGCGATACCAATCCGCCATTTTGCTTCCGGCAGTCCGAGGTCGTGGAACCGCACACCGGGGACGCCCATTCGCCTCGCGGCACCGGGGACCAGAGACACTCCCAGCCCCGCACGCACCAGATTTAGGATGGTAAAAAGTTCGTTGGCCTCCTGAACGATGGTCGGAGAGAACCCCGCCCCACGGCACACACCGAGCACGTGATCGTGCAAAGTAGCAGAGGTCGCCCGAGGGAAAAACACAAAGGGCTGGTTTCGCAAGGCAGCCAGTCCTTGTCTCGAGTTGTAGGACAGCGACCCGGAAGTTGCGACCACCAGTTGCTCATGAAAAAGCGGCAGACTGTCGAGTTCGGTATGAGCAATGGGCAAACGGACAATCCCGATGTCAATATTTCCTTCAACCAAAGCGGCAATCTGCGCAGGGGTCGACATGTCGCGCATTTTGAGTTCGACCTGGGAGTATGTTTTTCGAAAGCGCAGGATGGTGCGTGGCAGTATCTCGGAAACAGAGGCGATTCCGAATCCAATACGCAATGTCCCGCCACGGCCCAAGACAGCTTCTCTCGCGAGACTCAGGGCAGCCTCGTCTTCCCGCAATACTTTGTTAGCACTGGCCAATAGCACTCTGCCGGCTTCCGTGATTTCTACTCTCCGGCGAGTTCGGGTGAATAGAGCGCCTCCAACTTTCTCTTCCAACCTTCGAATCTGTTTGCTAAGCGCAGGTTGAGAAACGAAAAGGCGTTTCGATGCTCTGCCGAAGTGCAACTCGTCAGCCAGGACAACGAAGGAGTGCAATTCCTCAACCTGGAGATACATGAATTGAAGTTATCACAGACCAGAAACAAATTCATTGGACGAAAGACCGTGGATAGATGAGTATTTAGGAATGCAGGAGCATCCAGTGCCCACAGAGCGTCGCAACGGTTCTCACGGCATCAATGCCGTAATTCTCGATTACGGTCAGGTGCTGGCGCGGTGCCCCACGGTAGAAGAGTTCGAACGCCTGGCGGAAATGTTTAATGTTAGTTTCGAAACGTTTTACGAGTTGTGGGAAGCCAGTCGAGGGCCGTATGACCGCAGCGATCTCACGGCCGATGAATATTGGTTGAAGGTGGCGGCGCAAACGAATAGTTCGCTGGATCGCGAACAGATCGAGATGCTCCGCAAAATCGAGGTCGAAATCTGGGCCCATCCCATTCCGGGTATGTTCGATTGGGTGAGCCAGCTTCGTGCGGCAGGATTCAAGACCGCATTGCTCTCCAACATGCCTTGGGATCTGGTGCACCATGTGCGGACGAACTGTCGGTGGATGGAGAACTTTACCTTTAAGACTTTGTCGGCAGAGGTGAGGTTGATCAAGCCCGACCCAGCCATCTATGAGCACACTCTTCACGGCCTCGGGGCTTCAGCTGCAGAGACGTTGTTTGTCGATGATCGCGAGCCCAACATCCGGGCTGCCCGGGCATTGGGGATGCGTGCCATCCAGTTCCTATCAATCTCACAGCTCAAGGATGACCTGGAAGCATTGGGCTTTCCCCTATTGCCGGCGGGCGAATCACCTGCCTCAGGATCGGAAGTGGCGAGTGCTGATGATCAACCCGATCGACAAAGCAAGTTTTCTGTTTTGCTATAGAGATAACGCCGCTGCACGGCGGGCTAATGCGCCGATTCTTCTTTGCCGGAAGCTTGAGACTGATTAGAGCCGGTCTGCAATCTTTGGAACTCCTGCATTTCATGTTGTGCAGCTGCTGTTTTTCCCTGTTTCCGATAGAGGCCTGCGAGCGCGAAATGCGCTTGCGCCGCGAGGGGAGTTTCCTTCTCGATGGAAAGAAGCCTGGTCCATTCTTTCTCGGCAGTTGCTGTGTCGCCTTCGAGCGACGCTGCTTTTCCTAAAGAATAGAGCGTCTCGGGCATGTCTGGCATCAGCTTGTCGGCGCGTACGAGTTCCGCCCGCGCCTCGCGCGCTTTCCCTTGCTCCAGCAACGCTGTCCCCAGACGATAGACAGCCTCGGCGTTGCCGGGCTGCAGCTTGGCTTGCGCCCGAAACTCTTCCTCGGCTTTCGCCCATTGGAAAGCGCCCGCATATACTTCTCCCAGTTCTAGGTGAAGCTCGGGAGTGTCCGGTCGCAGCCGCAGCGCTTCGCGGTACTCCTTCTCGGCCTCGGGCATTTGTCGCAGCACAAAGTAATTTTCCGCCAACGCCTGGTGCGCGCGAGCGGAGTCAGGATAAGCGGCCAGCAAACTGTCAATCGATTGCTTCGACAGCAGGCCACTAGCCCGGCCGAGGTAATACAGAAGATCCTGATCATTCGGACGTTCGGCCAACGCGGCTTGCAGATTTGCGACGGCCTCCGGCAGTTGCCCCGTCTGGATCTCAGCAATTCCCAGCCCAGTCTTGTCCTGCACTTTTTGGAGATGAGGAATCGCTTGGGCCGCGTAGCCTTGCGCAAGCAGGGCATAGCCCAGCAACTGATGAGCCGGCGCCAGGTCTGGATCCACCTCCAGCGCGCGCTTCAGCGGCGTAACCGCCGAAGCAAAATCATGCTTCTCCATGTAAGTCTGGCCGAGGCCGACGAATCCGTCCGCAAAGGTCGGCTCAAGTTCGGTAACTTTTTTAAACTCCGTAATGGCAGCGTCGAATTGTGTCTGTTTGTCAGCGGCGATTCCGGCCTGCATGTGTTGAGCGGCTTCCGGCGATAGAGTCTGCGATGCAAACCACAAAAGTAATAGGGCGCGAATCACGGTTTCTCCGGCTCACGGACTTCCAGGAACTGGTCGGCGTGAACATCATTCAAAGTCTGATGAATACCCGATGGCCATACCAGGTCCACCTTAGCGCTTTCCGCCGTTCCGAGTCCAAAATGAAGACGCTTGTCACTTGCGGAAGCATAGCTGCCGGCAGAAGTCGCGAATCGCGTTTGTCCGTTTACTTTGACTCGCGCGCCGAATCCATCACGATTGCTGCGTGTGCCGCGCAGAGAAATGACCAGCCAGTGCAACTTGCCCCCATGGTTGAGGAACACCTGCGGGTGGCCTCCGAGATAGGTCATCACGACGTCTTCCCATCCGTCATTATTTAGATCGCCGAACGCGGCTCCACGGCCGGCTACGGGAGTCGTGCTTCCGGAATCGACGCGTTCGAAACGGCCGTTGTGATTGATCGCGACCAGCGGCAACTCCAGATAGTGGAGGGAAGGGTCGATGTGTTCGACGTTGTCCAACACATGTCCCTGGGCGACGAACAAGTCTTTCCACCCGTCGTTGTCAAAATCTTCTAACCCTACGCCCCAACCGGAGCTTCCACTCGAGAGCACGCCGAGACCAGTCTCGAGACTGCGATAACTGAACGAACCACCGCCGTCGTTGTGATAAACACCGTAAATCTCTCTAGGTAGTTCGGTCACGATCACGTCGGGCCTGCCATCGTTGTCATAGTCTTGAAAGACGACGCCCATGCCCGACAATCGCCGGCCGTCGTCGGAGAGCGCCGCGCCGGCTTCAAGTCCAAGTTCCGTAAAGGTTCCGTTGCCGTTGTTATGAAACAGATATTGCTGCATGCCGTCATTGGCGACGAATATGTCCGTAAAACCGTCCTCGTCGTAGTCTGCAAAAGCTACGCCCAGAGCTCGCCCCTTCTTGGCTGCGATACCGGAGCGTTGGCTGACATCGGTAAAGGTTCCGTCGCCA
>Ga0265760_10000251_pt1 | contig 14795 bp, 8 predicted proteins | sample NZIome_2_FD_200831 | JGI IMG/M metagenome (GOLD analysis project Ga0265760, IMG submission 200831) | Metatranscriptome of rhizosphere microbial communities from Maridalen valley, Oslo, Norway - NZI1 (Metagenome Metatranscriptome) | ecosystem: Host-associated > Plants > Roots > Rhizosphere > Soil...
ACGTGTATCCGGAGCGCGCGCCCATCTCCTTGAACGCCGGATGCCCGATGTACGGCGTGGTCTGCGCCACGCCGCCCGCCAATCCCGCCAGCAACGTCGCCGCGGCCTCCGCCAACAAGATGCTGCGCACGTCGTAGTCATCGCCCGCGACGCGCGCGCTCTCGGTGTTGTTCACCCCGCCCACCACGGTCAACAGAGCGAAGGGAATGATCAGCGGCAGATAGCCGCCGAGACCCGCGAAGCCGTGAAATATGCCGGGGTCAGGGTGCGGAAGTGCGAGACGCAGCGTCGGCATCGCGGGCGCGGGAATCTGCATGCCGAGAAAACCGAAGTGACCCGCCCCGTAGTAAAACAAGGTGCCGACGATGACCGCGAAAAGCACGCCGGGCATCCCGAACGGCGCGGGTCCTCTGGCAACCAATGCATAAAAAACGAGACCCAAGGTCAGAAGACCGACCACGGGAAACTGCAGCAAATCGACCATGGGAAAAAATCCGATCAAGGTCAGCGCGATGCCGGCCAATGAACCCAAGAGTCCCGCCATCGGAATCACCCGCCGCACGGTTCTACCCGCGAAGGACAACAGCAGCTTCAAGATGCCCATAGTCGCCGTGGCCGCCATGCCGAGGTACCAGGTCTGAAGGCCCGCCGCGGTCGGGTCAAGGCCCGCGGCGCGAAACTTAACAAAGGCCGGACCCAGTACCAACAGCGCCATTCCAATGGTGGACGGAGTGTCCAAACCGAATGGCATGGCGGTGACATCGTCGCGGCCTGTGCGGCGCGCCAGCCTCACGGCCAGCCAGGTGTAAAGCAAGTCGCCCAGCAACACGCCCAATGCCGTCCCGGGAAACATCTTTCCAAAGACGATGTCTGCCGGAACGCCGAAGCCGCCGATCAGCACGCCGGCGAGCAACCCAAGGACCGACAGATTGTCGACGACGAGCCCTAAGAAGCCATTGACGTCGCCGGGGACCAGCCGAAAGTAGGAAGGTTGGCCGGCGCTAGTTACCAAGATTGAGCAGTGCCGCGTTGCCGCCCGTGGCCGTGGTATTGACGGTGAGCGTGCGTTCATTCGCGAATCGCGTCAGATAGTGCGGCCCTCCCGCCTTGGGGCCGGTGCCCGATAAGCCATTGCCGCCAAAGGGCTGTACACCGACGACCGCTCCGATCATATTGCGATTCACGTAGGTGTTGCCGATCGACGTAGCGGCGAATACCTGCCGCCAAAATGATTCCAGCCGGGTTTGCACGCCCAGTGTCAAGCCGTAGTGGCTGTCGCGGATGGCCTCAAGCACCTGTTGTATGTCGCTCGATCGATAGCGCACGACGTGCAGGATCGGTCCGAATTCCTCATGAGTCAGCTGGCTTGCGCTGTTAAGTTCGATCAGATGCGGCGCAAAGAAGCTGCCGTGCGCGTGCGTGTCGCCCAGCTCGCATGCCTTCACGATGCGCGCTTCCTTGCGCATTCGCGCCACGTGCTGCGCCAAACCGTCCCGTGCCGCCGCGTTGATGACCGGACCCACGTCGGTCTGCAGGTTGGCAGGATCGCCGATAATCAATTCGTCCATCGCTCCCGCGATCATCTCCAACACCGTGTCGGCAATTTCCTCCTGCAAAAACAACAAGCGCAGCGCAGAGCAGCGTTGTCCGGCGCTCATGAATGCCGAACTCACCACATCATCGACCACTTGCTCAGGCAGCGCGGTCGAATCCACGATCATGGCGTTCAAGCCGCCCGTTTCGGCGATCAGCGGCACGATGATTCCGCCGCGCGCGGCCATCGCACGATTGATCGTCAGGGCAGTGGCCGTCGAGCCCGTCATGGCGACTCCGGCCAGCGCAGGGTGTGCCAGCGCAATCTCGCCGAAGAGGCGTCCCGGCGTCGGTACCAAGTGCACGGCTTGCGGCGGAACGCCGGCCGCGTGCAGCAGACGAATGAAACGCGCCGCAATCAAGGGCGTGGGTTCGGCCGGTTTTGCGACCACCGCGTTGCCCGCCGCCAGAGCCGCGGTCACCTGGCCTGCAAAAATCGCCAACGGGAAATTCCACGGACTGATGCAGGCAAATACGCCGCGTCCCTGCAATGTCAGCTCGTTGGTTTCGCCGGTGGGACCCTCGAGGTTTTCGGGGGCCGCAAATTGCTTGCGCGCACGCAACGCATAGTATCGGCAATAATCGACCGCCTCACGCACCTCCGCGATGGCATCCGATATCGTCTTGCCCGCTTCGCGCACCAACAGTTCGTGAAACGCCGCACGGTCGGCCTCGAGCAAATCCGCAGCCTTTTCGAGGCAATTCGCGCGCGCCTCGCCGCCACCTAAGTTCCAGGCGGGCTGCGCCGCGGCGCCGGCATCAAACGCCAGCTTTATTTCAGCGGGTGTCGCATCGCGCGTGCTGCCGACTTGTTCGCGCCGATCGGCCGGATTGGTCACGGCATGTGCTTCTCCGGACAGCAATTGACCATTGATGATGGGACCCGCGGTCGGCGCCTCGCTGTTTTTTACGCGCAGGGTCGAAATTTCGGCTCGCAGGGTCTCGAGCTCGCGCGGATCTCCCAGATCGATGCCGTGCGAATTGCGCCGGTCGGAATACAACGCGGCTGGTATCGGCAGCCGGGGATGGGCATACGAGTCCAAGCGCTCCAGTTCCGAGATGGGATCGCGGACGATCTCGGCTACCGGAACCTGCTCATCCATGAAGCGATTGACGAACGAGGTGTTGGCGCCGTTCTCGAGCAGGCGCCGCACGAGGTACGCGAGCAAATCCTTGTGTTCTCCAACCGGCGCATACACGCGCACCGGCGGGAAATTGGCGACCTGCCGGGCCGCTTCTGCGTACAGCAGCCGGCCCATGCCGTGCAGCCGCTGGAACTCGTAGCTCGCGTTCGCCGGCGCAAGTTCCAGTACCGCCGCGATGCTGTGCGCGTTATGCGTTGCGAATTGCGAATAGATCGAATCACTATATTTAAAGAGGCGTCCGACGCACGCCAAGTACGACACGTCGGTGGTCACCTTGCGGGTGTAAACCGGATAACCGTCAAGACCGCGCTCCTGCGCACGCTTGATCTCCGAGTCCCAATAAGCGCCTTTGACCAAACGCACCGTCATGCGCCGGCCGTACTTCAGTGCCGTGGCCGCAACCCAATCGATGAGCTCCAGCGCACGCTTACCGTAGGCTTGTACCGCGAGCCCGAGCCCCGGCCACTCTTTGGTGGCCGTGTCTTTCGCCAGCGCCTCGATGATGTCCAGCGAGAGATCGAGTCGATCCGCTTCCTCGGCATCGATGGTGAGTTGAATGCCGAGGCGTGCCGAGCGGCGCGCCAGCTCGAGCACCTGCGGCACGAGCCGACGCATGACGCGCTCATGCTGCAGCAAGCTATAGCGGGGCTCCAAGGCCGAGAGCTTGATGGAGATGCTCGAAACCTCATGAACCGCCCGCCCCGCGACGGTAGATCCGATGACATCGATGGCATGTTGATAGGACTTCAAGTAGCGCGCCGCGTCTTGCAGCGTTCGCGCCCCTTCGCCCAGCATATCGAAAGAGCACAGCGCCAATTCCGCTTCGCGGCCGCTGCGCGCCAACGCCTCTTCGATGCTGCGCCCCACCACGAACTCGCCGCCGATAATCTTCATGGCCCGGCGCACCGCAAGGCGCACCAGGGGTTCGCCCGCCTTGCGCGTCAGTTTGCGCATCCACCCGGTCGCATCGGTCTTGATGGCAGGATCCAGATCGAGAATGCCGCCGGTGAGCATCAAGCCCCAAGTCGAGGCGTTCACAAACAAAGACTCGGATTGACCCGAATGCGCAGACCAGTCGCCGGTCGCGAGTTTCTCTGCGATCAATCGATCCGCCGTGACATCATCGGGAATGCGCAGCAGCGCTTCGGCAATGCACATGAGTGCAATGCCCTCCTGATTCGACAGGCCAAATTCCTGAAGGAAGGCGTCGAGGAAGGGACGCTCGTCGCGCCGCGCGCGAGCCCCCTCAACCAGCTTCATGCCTAAGGCAACGGCGCGGTGACGCGCGCCGCCGGTGAGCTCCAGGCTATGCAGCAGCCGTCGTACCGCCTGGTCCTCGGGCCACGTGCCATGATCGCGGATTGTCTGGCGCAGATCCTCTAGTCGAGCGCTCGAAGGAGACGGTTGCGGGTTGGCGGCCATGATCTCTAATTTTAAGGGCTAATCGTCGCAATAAACACTGCGCTCGGCGCAGAATCCGTATGTGGGGCCATTTTGCTCAATTGCGCGCTGCAGTCTTTGAGGATAGCAAGGTCCCAAGGCTCCAGACGCAGGGATTCCCCCCCGCTCTTGAGACACAATGGGTCCTGGATACCAAATATCAAAGTCGTTTCGCCGTCACTTGCGCCCGCCAGTTCAAGCTCGCTCAGGCGCTCGACGCGCGCCGCCGTGCGCAGCGATTTGGACACCATGAGGTTCAAATCCACGCACGGACCGTCGAGCAGTTCGCAGCGAGTGGGCATCGCGCCGTCGAATTCGACCCAATCGCCCACGCTGCGCAACGCGCACGTGTCTCCGCTGCCGAACTTAAGTGCGACTCCACGCCCCTGCAACAGCACCATTTTGCGATCGTATCCCGCGAAATCGGAGAACGGACCCGATGCATCGATATGCGCCACGCTGAGGCGCCAATAAAAAGCATCTCCGGTCGGCGGCACTCGGATCGCTTCGTGGGTGATTCCGCCGCCATTCTTCCACGGTACCGCCGCGAAGGAGGCGCGGCGGATAATTTTGATGCCTGCGTCGGCCATGCGTCTGTGCTGAAAACTAGTTTGCCGATTTCCCGAGTTGCGTGGCGACATAAGCTGCCACATCCCGGATCTGCGCAAAGGTCAGCGTGGCTGCGAAGGGTGGCATGTTGTTCTTTCCGGAAATCACGGTGTTCGCAACCAGCTCGAGCGTCTTGACCTTCGTGATATCCGGGCCGGCGCCATGCCCACCTTTGCCCTCTTCGCCATGGCATGCGGCACACACGCGGGCGAACACCAGCGCGCCATTCGTGGTATTTCCGCCGTTGAGAGAGACCGCAGTCGCTCTCGCGGCGAGCGCCGCCGGCGGATCGGAGGGCGGCAGATTGCCCTCGAGTGAAAACAGCCACAGGCTGTCCCCCGCCGGGCTGCCGGCAAAGTTGTTGCCCGCTGAAACGATGGCGACTTTCTCGTGCCCGCGAAATTGAAATACGCTGGCCGTGGCGTTGACACCGGCACCGGTCTGAAACTCCCACAGCACATCGCCGTTGCGCGAATCGAGCGCGACGAAGCGCCCATCGTTGCGGCCTGTGAACACCAAGTCGCCCGCCGTGGCCGTCGAGCCGCTGTAGCAGCTGTCTTTCCAGCGTTGACGCCAGACGATCTTATTGGTGCGCATGTCGACGGCCGCGAAGATGCCGTTGAGCGGGATGTCCGAGAAGCCGAATAGACCCTGGGTGTAAGGGCTCCCGGGCTTCGGCTCCTGGGAAGCCCCTACCAGGAATCGGCCCATCTGATCGTTCGCGCAAACAAACAGATATCCCTGGCGCGGGTCGTAGGAACTGGGAGGCCAATTGGTGCCGCCCCACGGGCTCGGCTTCGCCACTACCGCCTGGTCCCAGTAAGGCGTGAAGATCTGTCCGCCATTGACCAAGCGAAATCCCGCGGGCGCAATGTCGATGGAATGCGGGACGACCGCTTCGCCCTGAGGATAGGGTTGCGTGGCCGCGGTGTTTTGGCGGGTCTCCTGCGCGACCGGCTTTTCCTCGATGCCCAGCAGCGGCTCGCCCGTGACACGATCGAGAATATAGACCCATCCGGTCTTGCCGATTTCCGCAATGGCCTCGCGAAGCTGGCCGTTGTACTCCAGATCAAACAGGACCACGGGACTCGGAGAGTCGTAGTCCCACAGGTCATGATGCACCTGCTGAAAGTGCCAGCGGTATTTGCCGGTCTTGGCTTCGATGGCAACGATCGACACGGAAAACAGGTTGTCGCCCTTACGCCGGCTGCCGTTGAAATCCGGCCCTGCATTGCCGGTGGAAAAATACACCAGCCCGCGTTTCGCATCGACGGCGGGCGTTTGCCACACCATGGCGCCGCCGTATTGCCACGAAGCATTGTCCTGCGGCCAGCTCTCATGGCCCACTTCTCCGGGTCCGGGCACCGTGTAGAAGGTCCACAGGGGCTTGCCATTCTTGGCGCTAAATGCCCTGACCCGTCCCCGCGATGCCAGTTCGCCGCCGGCAAAGCCGCTGATAATCATGCCGTCGAAGTACAGCGGCGCACTCGTAATGGTGAAGCCATCCTGCCAGCGTTCTGCCTGGACCGACCAAATCTGCTTGCCGGTCCGCTGATCCAACGCGACGATGGCGCCGTCAAGCCGCCCTAGAAACACTTTTCCTTCGCCGATCGCAACGCCGCGACTTGTCCAGCCGCAGCACACCGTCGAGATGGTTTTTTCCAGGTGCGCCTGATATACCCAAAGCTGCTTGCCGGTCTCGACGTCAATTGCAAACACATCGTCGGCGCCGGTGGGAACAAAAATCACGCCATTTTCAACGATGGGCTGCGCCTCGCCGGAGAACGGCGGTCCCATGCCTGAGCCATTCAAATGCGTTTGCCAATCGGCTTTCAGCGCACCGACGTTGCCCGCGGTGATTTCCGCCAGAGGCGAATAGCGTTGGTTGTAGATGTTCCCACCATTGGTGAGCCACTCAGTCAACGGCAGAGCCGTGAGCTGCTGGGCGGTGAAGGCGGGCGATTCCGCGGCCTGGCTGTAGGCAGCCAGCAGCATAAGGCAGAGCGCGAGCCATCGATGCATAGTTATCCAACTCCCTGGCAGACCCGCTATGCTAACCGGAAACAGGGAGCCGCTCGAACGCACCGGTGCGGACCCACCCGTATTTTCTGCAGGGGTATCCGCATGTTTTCAGCCAAAGGTGTGCTCGCAACGGTCGCCTTCCTGGTGGGATTGTCCGCGTTTGCCGCGCCCGAATTCGGGCACGTCGCATTCGCCAATTCAGGCGCTCCTGCCGCCCAGGCTGACTTTCTCGAGGGCCTCGCCTTACTTCACGATTTTGAGTACGCCTCCGCCGCGGCCGCCTTTCGTCGCGCTGAATCGGCGGATCCGGCTTTCGCGATGGCGTACTGGGGCGAGGCGATGACCTTCAACCATCCTGTCTGGATGCAGCAGGACCTCGAAACAGCTCGCGCCGCGCTCAGCAAATTTGCACCAACGGCTGCGATGCGTCGCTCCAAGGCGCAGACAGATCGTGAGAAGGCTTATCTGGACGCGGTTGAGATTCTCTACGGCGAGGGCACGAAACAGGATCGCGACGATCGGTACGAAGCAGCGATGGCGAAGCTATACGCTCGCTACCCGGATGACGTCGATGCGGCAGCATTCTATGGTCTTTCGATCCTGGGAAGTGCGCACGGCGGGCGCGACGTCGCGACCTACATGCGAGCAGCGGCCGTGCTCGAGGATGCTTGGATCGGTCATCGAGACCATCCCGGTCTCCTGCACTACCTGATTCACAGTTACGACGACCCGGCACACGCACCGCTGGGGCTCCGAGCCGCGAGGCTGTACGCCAAGATCGCGCCTGACGCAGGTCATGCGCAGCACATGACGTCGCACATTTTCCTCGCTCTCGGTATGTGGCAGGCCACCGTCGATGCCAACGTCGCCGCGATCGCGGCCGTCAACCGCTCGCTGCTTGCCTCGTCGGGGAAAGGGGCGTTTGGCTGCGGCCACTATCCGAGTTGGCTCGGCTACGCATACCTTCAGCTCGGGGATCTGCAAGCCGCGAGGAGCGCGATTGCGGCGTGCCGTGCGGCGATGGCAGCAGCGCTTCCCACGGATCACCCCTCGCATACGATGGACCCTGATGCCAGCATGACCGGTTCTTTTGCCAATATGAGATTGCGCTACCTGCTCGAGACGGGAGATTGGGATGGCGAGGTCGCCGGCTGGACGGTGCCGGTGAACGCGGGACCCGGCGCGCAGCTCGACTTTGCGTTCGCTCGCGCGTTGGGGGAGATCGCGCAGGGACATCTCGCGGCCGCACGCGACGCCATCCTCAAACTCGAAACCCTCTCTCGCACCGTCGTCGATTTGGAGACAAAGCGCAACGACCCCGATCCCACGGATCGCGTCCGGCCTGAGATCCTTTTGGATGAGGCCCAGGGGCTGATGGCCGAGCAAGACCATAATCCAGCGGCGGCCGAAACGCTGTTGCGCCGGGCCGTCGTCCTCGAAGCGGGGCTGCCGATTGCTTTCGGTCCGCCGGCGATCGACCAACCGACGCATGAGCTGCTGGGAGCGTTTCTGCTTCGCCACGGACAGCGGACTGAGGCGCGGACGGAATTTGAGAAGGCCCTCGTGGCGGCGCCCGGGCGCCGGATCGCGGAAAAAGGGCTCCAAACCGCAACGGCTGATTCGGAGCACGCGGCCAAACAATGACGCGGACTCGGCAATCACCCGGACAAGTGTTGCACGGGGCCGCCTTTTGTCCATGAAGCGATTCGGCTTGGTGATCTTCGATTGCGACGGCGTGCTCGTGGATAGCGAATTGATCACCAATCGGGTGTTCGCCCAAATGCTGAACGAATTGGGGATCGCGTTGACGCTCGAGGACATGTTCGAACGATTTGTCGGCCGTTCCATGCCGCAATGCCTGGAAATCATCACGCAGCTGCTGGGCCGTCCGGTTCCGCAGCAATTTGTAACCGAATACCAGGCGCGATCCGCGGCCGCATTGAGAGCGGAACTGAAGACGGTCCCTGGTATCGAGACGGTGCTGGCCACGATACGCACGCCTTACTGCGTGGCCTCCAGTGGAACTCACGAAAAAATGCAAACAACATTGGGGATCACGGGCCTATTGCCGCAATTTCGCGGGAAAATGTATAGCGTCACCGAGGTTGCGCACAGCAAACCCTTCCCTGATGTGTTCTTGCATGCGGCACGTCAACAAGGCGTCCTGCCCGCTGACTGCGCCGTGATCGAAGATACGCCGACCGGCGTCAGGGCCGGCGTTGCGGCCGGCATGACCGTGTTCGGCTATTGCGCGCTGACACCCAAACAGCGCTTGATCGAGGCCGGCGCGCACCATACCTTCGAACGCATGCGCGATCTCCCCGGTATGCTCTCCGGGGCGGGCTGATCACTCACATGCGAACTTGCAGCGTCAGCATCACGGCATTGTAGATGCCATGCGCAATCATCGGTGCCAGGAGCATTTTGCTCCTGTCAAACGCCCACGCGGCGCCCAACCCTAGGCCGAACACGGGAATCATCGAGACAGGCGGGTGCACGATGGCGAACACCGCCGCGCTGGCCACGATCGCCGCAAAGGCGCCAAGCGAACGGCGTAGTCCTGCAAAAATGAGTCCGCGGAATATGAATTCCTCGAAAATTGGCGCGGCGACGATCGCGAGCACGGGAATCCAGATGTTTGCTGACAGACCACGCGCGGATTCGCGCATCACATCCTGCAACAGGTCCATGCGCCGCAGGGCGTACAGGTAGGCCGCGCCTGCCAAGGCGGCGGCCAGGCCGGCCCCGACCCCCCATCCCACCGCCGTTGCCACGCCGGTGGCGAAAATTCGCGGGATGCCGAGCGTTTTCGAGCGCCAATACACCAGCCGGAACAGCCCGAATGTCGTCGCCCCGGCAATCGAATACGCGGTAACGATGGCATTGCCCGAAATATGGTGGGTAGCCGCCATGAAGATTGCGAGCGTGATTCCCTGCACCACGAAGAACATCATGGCGGCAATGATGCCGTCGGAGGTGGACACGCGCGCCGGCGGCGATGCCGCGGGATCCAGCAAGTACGGCAGCTCGTCGCGCGCCTTTTGCCACAGCGCCAGCGACAGCAAGCCGCTCAGCACGATCACGACGATCTTTTGCCACCACTCGCTCGCGTAAATGGCGTACGTGTAAAGTCCCGCCAACATCATGTATAGATACACATAGGTCGGCCGAAGCTTGGTGCGTACTTCTTGCGCGAGCGGATCGCAGCCAAAAACCCCCAGCGCCACTGCAATGGCCGCGTAGATTGGCACGCCCAGCAAGACAATTGCGGCGAATCCGACCAGTTCGATGTCCGCATGCATCTTGACGAGGACTGCAATGATGAAAACGGCCAAGGGATAAGCCAGGGCCAGCACGGCCCACAGCTGTGCCTTTTCACGCAACACGCTCTCAAGGGATCGCGGAACGGTAAACAGCAGCCACAGCGCGCCGCCCTCGGAATTGAGGGTTTGAAATGCAGACATCATCAAGGTATAGGCGGCGATGCCAAACGCGATTGACGCGATCGTGGCGTTGCTGATGCCTGACAGCGTCGAGCTGTGAAGCCGGCCCTGAAAGATAATCTGACTGAAGACGATGATCACCGGAAGAACCAGCGTCTGCACGAGAAAACTTCGATCGCGCCTGAGCAACGTGAGCTCTCGCCGTTGCACGACGGAGCCGATTAACAAACCCGGCCGCGTGCCGGTGTCGCCGGCGCCTACCCGGGCGGCGGAACGGCCGGTCTCGCGCGCGCCGGCGGCCACGACGCCGTGGCGCAGCTGATAGCCAAGCACCGCGAGCCCGATCCACACGGCTATTGCCACCTCCAAAATCAGCAGCAGCGCGAATTGTGCCGCGCTTGCGAAGTCGGCTGCATTGACGGCCTTGACCAACAGGCCGGGCGGCAGCCAGCAACCCCATGCGGGGAAATGCCGCGCCCAATTCATCACGAAGGCCAATGGTTGGGGCAACCCAATGGAAATGACCAAGTACAGCACCAGAATGCTGAGCACCGAGAGCACGGCCTGCAGATTGCGCAACCTCGACGGCGCGAGAGACATGCGCAAGCCTGTGTCGATCAAAGTGCGGAACACGGCCGCCAGCAGCAGCAGAGGAACGATCCCGATTGCGCCGACCAAAGGTGCCGTCCAGCGGTATCCGGAGACCCACGCCATCAATGTCCCCGCGGGCAGCAGCGTGAGCAGCCCGATGAGATTGGCGATCGCCCGTTCCATCAGCCGGCTCCACAGCAGCAACGGCATTCGCAGCGGCAAGGTAACCAGCCATTCCAAATCCCAATCCGGTTGCGCAAGCTCGCGAGTAGCTAAGGCACCGAGAATGGCGACGACAAACAGCAGCGACCACTCCATCGCCAGTCCCCGTGTCATCGCCTCGGTGAGCACTCCCGACGGCGTTGCGAAACGCGAACCGTCAATGGGATCCAATGCTCGATGCAAATTAATGATGCTTTGCCGGGCGATATTGCCGTAGGCAAACAGCATGAAAAATCCGACCACCGCGCTGACGATCCAGCGATTGCGCTTTTTCCCCGCCTGGCGGCCCCTGCCGCCGACCCGGCGGTTGTAAACCAGCGCTATCTGGTTCGCGAGCCGCTGCAGGCGCAAGTGCGTCAACAGCCAGACCGCTCGGCCCCCGGAAGCGGCACTCGCCCCCGCACCGCCCGTCATGAGTCTTCCGCCTCCGCCGTCACGGCGAGGAACACTTCCTCGAGCGTGCCTCCCGAGGTCACGTTTTCCTTGAGTTCCTGGGGGCTGCCGGTGGCAACCAGTTCACCGTGATGAATGATGCCGATGCGGCTGCAGAGCCGCTCCGCCATGTCGAGTATGTGAGTCGACAGAAAGATCGTCGTGCCCTGGTCCGCACTCTTGCGCAAGCGCAGCTGCACGTCCCGCGAGGCGCGAGGATCGAGACCGTTGGTGGGCTCGTCGAGAATCAGCACCTCTGGCTCGTGAATGAGCGCGCACGCCAGCCCCAGCTTTTTCTTCATGCCCATGGAATAGTTGACGGCAAATTCCTCGCCGACCTGATCGAGACCCAACTCGGACATCAGCCGTTCCGTGCGCTGTGAAGACTCCGCTCGCGTCAGGCCGTGCATTTCGCCGATGAATTGCAGAATTTCGCGGCCGCGCAAATAGTCGTAGAAAATCGGGCTGTCGGGCAGGTAGCCGACATGGCGCTTAACCTCGGCGGCATCCCGGTGGCAGTCGAGGCCGGCGATCCGCACACTTCCGCCGCTCGGCACCAAGATGCTCATCATCATGCGGATCGTCGTGGTTTTTCCGGCGCCATTGGGTCCCAAAAACCCGAACATCTCGCCCTTCGGCACCGCGAGAGTCAACGGCGCAAGCGCACGAAACGTGCCGTAGGCTTTGGAGAGTTCTAAGAATTCGATCATTCGTCGCACCGGTTGCCGCCGCATAGACTAGCAGGCCGGCGCGGCAACGCGAATCGCTAGCTTATGATCAGCTTTTCCAGAAGGTGACGAGCACGAAGACGATGGCGATAACGGTCAACCCCACATGTCCGAGGGCTGCATGCGATTCGGCCAGCAAATCATTGGCCTCGGGTTCACGGGGGATAAGGCGGGCAAAGGCGGAAAGAAACAGCATGCCGCCAAGAATAATGGCACCGGCGGATAAAAACGTGATTCGAATCACGTCTCTATGGTTGCGCAGGTTTGACCTTCGAAAATTGCCGACTTCGCTGGGGAACTCTCGCTCAGCCGCCCGCTTGGTGATTAGGTGTACGCTGCGCGCATATCGTGCGATGGTCTGTCAGACTGGCGCGGTGAACGCACTTACACGAATCATCGCCGGCGCCCTCGCGGCTATTTTTCCCGTCGCGCCTTACGCGCAACCCGCACAAGCGCCGACGGCAATCGATCAATTCGCGCGGCTGCAGGGCGAGCTGCGCCGCACGCACGAGAGCGGCGACTCTACGGGATACCTCTCGACCGCGCAGTCAATGTATTCATTTCTCAATGGCTCGCCGCGCGGCACGCTGCAGCTCATGAGCGCGCAATCCTTCGCCGGAAAGACCGACGAGGCGCTGCATAGCTTTAGTCAATTCGTGGCGATGGGTCAGGCGAATGAGGAGGTGCTGAAAGCCAAATCCTTCGACCCGCTGCGCGGCCTGCCCGGATACCAAGACATTTACGCCAGCATGGCCGCGAATGCCGCGAGCAAATCCACGGCCAGCGAAGTTTTCCGCTTAGGACACACCGCGCTTGTCCCTGAGGACATCGATTATGATCCCGAGTCCAAGCATTTCTATATCAGCACGGTGCTTGGGAAGCAGATTCTCCAATTGGACATGGCCGGCCATGCAAAGTTGTTTGCGAGTGGGCCGGATCGGTGGCCCCTGATGGCCCTGAAAGTCGACTCGCGCCGCCGCCTTCTCTGGGCAACGGAAGTGGCATTGGATGGGTTTGCAGCCGCCGCGAAACAGGATTGGGGAAGATCCGCCATCCTCCAATACGACCTGCGTTCGGGAAGGCTTTTACACCGCATTGAGGGTCCGCCCAAGGCCGCATTGGGCGACATGGCGTTGGCAGTGAACGGCGATCCGATCGTGTCCGACGGCGAACATGGCGGCGTGTACCGAGTCAGCGGCAGTGCCCTGCGGGTCCGACGCATCGATGCCGGCGATTTCGTATCCCCGCAGACACCGGCGGCGCTCCCGGACGGCACACATCTTCTCGTGCCCGACTATGTACGCGGCTTAGGCATGCTCGACCTGAACACCAAACACGTCGACTGGATTCCCATGGCGGGCACGCACGCCTTGAGCGGCATCGACGGACTGTACGCCGTTGGAAATCTCTTGATAGCGACGCAAAACGGCACGTCACCGGAGAGAGTGATGCAATTCACTCTCGGCGGCTCAAACACGCGAATCGTCGCGGAGAGCATCATCGAACGTGCGACATCGTCACTTGGCGATCCGACGCACGGAGTCGTTGTCGGCAGTTATTTTTATTACATAGCCAACTCGGGTTGGGATGTTCTCGACGATCATGGCAATTTGCTCGAAGGCAAATCGCTGCCGGTCGGGTCCGTCCGGCGCGCCAAGATCATCTGAGGGCCTCGACGCGTAACGCCGCGGCAATAAAAAAGGCCTCGAACCCAAAAGAGTCCGAGGCCATATTTTTTTTAAATGCTTCTTCTTGCTCTATTCTGCAGCTTCTGTGTCCCCCGCCGGTACTGCGTCGTCCGAGTCGCCCATTGCGCCGCCGACATCCATGAAACTGCGGCGACGGCTGTCGTCCGAAGCGCGTCGACGCCGCGCATGATACGCGAAGCCGGTTCCCGCGGGAATGAGGCGTCCAACGATGACGTTTTCCTTCAGGCCTCGCAGATCGTCCTTCAAGCCCCGAACCGCCGCCTCGGTGAGGACGCGGGTGGTCTCTTGGAACGATGCCGCCGAGATGAAGGATTCCGTCGCCAACGACGCCTTGGTTATACCTAACAACAGCGGCTCCCAAGTCGACTGGTGCTTGCCCTCGGTCTTTTGCTTCGCGATGACGTCGAGCAGTCGGCCGCGATCCATCTGTTCGCCGCGCAGCAGCGCCGAATCGCCCGCATCCAGAACTTCGATCTTGCGCAGCATCTGGCGCACGATGACCTCGATATGCTTGTCGTTGATCTTCACACCCTGCAGGCGATAAACGTCCTGGATCTCGCGAACCAGGTAATTCGCCAGCGCCTCGACGCCCTGCAAGCGCAGGATGTCGTGCGGGTTCGGCTCGCCGTCGGCGATGACCTCGCCCTTCTCGACTTGTTCGCCTTCGAACACGTTGAGATGCCGCCACTTCGGAATCAGCTCCTCGTACTTGTCCGTGCCTTCGTTGGTGATGATCAAGCGGCGCTTGCCCTTGGTCTCCTTGCCGAAGCTGACCGTGCCCGAGCGCTCGGCCAAAATCGCCGAGTCCTTGGGCTTCCTGGCCTCGAACAGGTCCGCCACCCGCGGCAGACCACCGGTGAT
>Ga0265760_10000252_pt1 | contig 14780 bp, 15 predicted proteins | sample NZIome_2_FD_200831 | JGI IMG/M metagenome (GOLD analysis project Ga0265760, IMG submission 200831) | Metatranscriptome of rhizosphere microbial communities from Maridalen valley, Oslo, Norway - NZI1 (Metagenome Metatranscriptome) | ecosystem: Host-associated > Plants > Roots > Rhizosphere >...
AAACATTCCCAATACTCCAAGTGCGTACCCCGCCATGGATGGAATGGAGCCGCCCGAACCGCTTTGCCACATCTGCTTCGACACAATGAACGGCACAATCAGCAGGTGAGGCAGCGGCAGCCATACCGTTCCCAGTTGCAGCAGTCCGGGAGTTTTTGAATCGAACACGCGGCGTGCGATGTTGATATGGGCCACGGCATCGCCGTACAGCAGCACATCCCCATGTCGGTAGTAGAAAAGGAAGGAAAATACCGAGACGAAGATCGCCAGCCATACCAGTCGCACGATCTCAACTTCGGAATGTGTTCTCGGCGGCGGAGGTTGCGGCTTCATTCGAGGTGGGTGAGTTCACGAAAAATCTGGAAGCGTTCGTCGATCTCTTCGCGGGTCAGCGACTGTAGCCGCTCTGTGCCGAAGCTTTCCACGGCGAACGATCCCATCACACCGCCGTAGAACAGCGCCCGCTTGAGCACTTCGCGGTTCAACTCTTCCTGCGATGCCACATAGCCCATGAATCCGCCAGCAAATGAGTCGCCCGCACCCGTCGGATCCTTCACTTCATCAAGCGGTAGGGTCGGCGCGCGAAAAGGATGGCGTCCAATCCCGAACGCCCCTTCGCGAAAGAAAATCGTCGCGCCGTATTCTCCATGCTTGATGACCAACGCTTGCGGCCCCATTGCAAGCACTTTCTGGGCTGCGCGCGGCAGGTTCTTCTCCTCTGCCAGCATCTTGGTTTCGGTATCGTTGATCAGCAGCACGTCTACCAGCTTCAGGGTTTCGGAGAGCTCTTTGCGCGCACCCTGGATCCAGTAATTCATGGTGTCGCATCCGGTCAGCCGCACGCGGTTCATCTTCCGCCGCACATTGGCCTGCAGGGTCGGCTGAATGTTGGCCAGAAACAGGAACTCCGTATCCTCGTACTCCTTGGGAATCTGCGGATGAAAGGTCTCAAACACATTGAGATCGGTAAAGGTCGTCTTCGCCTCGTTCAGATTCTCGCCATACGTGCCGCCCCATCGAAATGTCTTGCCCGCGGCGCGCTCGATGCCACGCGTATCTACGCCGCGCTTCTTTAGAACGCTTTCGTGCTCCGCGGTAAAATCTTCGCCCACCACTGCGACCATGCGCACCGGAGTGAAATAACTTGCGGCCAGCGAAAAGTAGGTTGCCGCTCCGCCCAAAATGCCTTTCACGCTGCCCGAAGGCGACGCGATGTCATCAAACGCAACCGAACCCACAACCACAATGCTCATCTTAACCTCAGTGATCAGTGGCCAGTGGTCTGTGGCCAGCTGTAATCGGGGATTGGTGTTACCGGCCACTGACCACTGATCACTGGCCACTGCCTTTTACATACTTTCCAATGATCAGCTTCAGCTTCTTCTTCGTCGCAGCAGGAATCTTGTTGGGATCGGTCAAAATCGCGTGCGCCAGCGCTGACCCGCACTTACACAACCGGCCGGGGGGCATCGCCGCCACGGTTTCGCGGATCACTCTCGTTGCGTTCTCGGCGTTCTTCAGCAGCACAGCCACGATTTGATCCACCGTCACCGAATCGTGGTGCGGATGCCAGCAGTCGTAATCCGTTACCATGGCCACCGTGACGTAGCAAAGCTCCGCCTCGCGCGCCAGCTTCGCCTCTTGGAGATTGGTCATGCCGATCACATCCATCCCCAGTTCGCGATACACGTGCGACTCCGCCTTAGTCGAAAATTGCGGGCCCTCCATGCACAGGTAAGTCCCGCCGCGTTTGCCAGTCACGCCGATTTTCTTGCATGCCTCCTCGACCACCCCTGCTAGTTCGCCACATACAGGATCGGCAAAGGCAATGTGCGCCACTGCCCCGGCGCCGAAGAACGTATCCACACGATGCCGCGTGCGATCAAAGAACTGGTCCGGGATCACGAAATCGAGCGGCTTGTGTTCTTCTTTCAATGACCCTACTGCCGAAACAGAAACGATTCTCTCAACTCCAAGTTGTTTGAACCCGTGAACATTGGCGCGAAAATTTAGCTCGCTTGGCAGAATGCGGTGGCCGCGCCCATGCCGCGCCAGAAATGCCACCTTGCGACCCTCCAGCGTGCCGCAAACGTAGGCGTCGGAAGGCGCACCAAATGGCGTCTTCACGCGCACTTCCTTCACCTTGCTCAGCCCCGGCATAGCATAAAGCCCGCTACCGCCGATGATCCCAATCTCCGCCTGTACCACCAATCCTCCAAAGTTCGTATCTACAGAAGTCTTCCGGACGTGGAAGCCAAACTCGTGATTATACAAGACCCTCCGTCTACCTCTGTGCCCTTGGTGGTTCAACCGTTGCTAACCGGCTACAATCTCTCGATGCGATTCGCAGCGTCTCTACCCGTCCTCATTCTCTATGCTGCCGCTCTCGCACAGAACGCGCCCAAACTCGGATCCCAGCCCGAACCCAAGATCGCGACCGTTCCCATCACGCTCAGCCACAACCGAGTGATCATCGACGTTGTCGTTTCATTCCCTGATGGAACAACGCAACGTGTTCACGCCTGGATCGATAACGGAAATCCGGAGCTCTACCTGTCGCGGCGCTTGGCCGCACTTACCGGAAGTGTCTCTTGTGACGGGCAACTGTGCATAGGCACGGCCCCGGTTAGCATTAACATCGGGGGCATGGCAATCGCTCTTGGCGCAGGAACGCCTGGCGCAGGAATAAAAGAAGCGAAAGTCCCGGCTGGCGGTGCTCCGATCGCTCCCGGACTGGACGTCGAAATCAATGTCCCATCCACGGTCCTGCGGAGCTACGATGTGCTCGTTGATTTTCCGGACCACAAACTCACCATCGCACAACCCGGCAGCCTGAAATTCAACGGCGTTAAAACAAAGGTAATCGTGAACGGCGGGAACGGCCTGGTTCAGATCCCCAGCAAAATCGGAGACAAGAAATATAATCTCGCGCTCGATCTGGGCTCGTCGATCGGCTTTTTGTCAGACGACCTCTTCGACAGGCTCGCCACGACTCACGCCGAGTGGCCGCATATGACGGGAGCTGTTGGCCCTGCCAACATGTGGGGAATGGCCGATGAACCAAAGTGGAAGCTGATGCGCGTCGATCGCGTGGAGTATGGTCCACTCTTCTTGACAGACGTTCCCGTGGCTGATTTTCCCGCCGATCGGTTCGTCTTCTTCGAAAAACGAGCCGGAGTCCCCACGTCCGGACTGCTCGGCGCCGATGCGCTCCTCAACTATCGCGTCGGCATCGACTACGCTAATTCCACCGTCTATTTCGACATCGGCCGATTGTTCAACTTTCCTGACTTCGACGTCATCGGCCTGATTTTGCGTCCCGAAGACGACGGACGCTTCACAATTCTCGGCGTCGCCGATTACGACGGCAAGCCTTCAGTACCACAAGATAGTGGTGGCGTTCAGGCGGGCGACCATCTCATCGCCGTCGATGGCATCCCCGTCCCCGGCTCCACTCTGGGGCAGGTCTGGTCAATGCTCGGGGGCTCGCCCGGCCAAGAACGTGTGCTTACCGTTGAGCGCGCCGGCCAGAAATTCACGGTCGTCGCCAAAGTGCAGCATTTTTTGGGGGATGTGAGACAGCAAAATGAAACTAAGAAGAAGTCTGTCAATAAAAAGTGAGATCGCTGCCATTCGAGCTTACTTGCCAAACACTTCCTTCTCCAGCGTCGCTGTCGTGGCCGGATCCAAACTCTCGCTCACTAGCACGGTGTCGCCCTGCTCCTCAATCACCACGATGCCTTCTTCGGTGGTCCATGCGTGCCGGCCTGCGAGAACTTCGGTCTTGGACTCTAGATTCCGCGACGCCGCCTGGCTGGCGGAAACCACCCCTATCTCTTCCGCTTTCTTGTACCGCTGCCCGAGAGACCGCGCATAGATCTCGGCAAACTCCGCCGCCTTCTCCGAGTTCGACCATCGCGACACATACAGCAGTCCGAGCGGAGCCGCCATGTCATTCTTCGGACGCGCCGCATAGTAGTAGCCGCCCCGCCACTCCGGATACATCCGCTTCGACACTTCCTTCCCAGCGTATTGCTCAATCAGCACCGCAACATCAAACTCACCCATCGCTCCGATATCAAACTTAATGTAATCCTTGAAGTCACGCTTAAACTCCGGCAAGCGCATGGGCTCGATTTTCTCGCCCGAGAGGTAAGTCTCAGGCTGCATAATCTGCCGCGTCGTATGCGGTGGATTCGCAAGTACGGCGGCAAACGCCTTCTCCTTGCCGCCGTTCGCCATCAGTTTCACCACAAAGTCCATCCCGTAGCTGTAGGGAAAGGTCAGCGACTCCTTCATGAAAATTGGAGCATCGTTGAACACCTTGGTGTTCGGTGTTCCAGTCAATGTTTCCTGCTCCATCCCTTCCACCAGGTCTGGAGAATCGGCAATCGAACGTCCTACCGGAGCCAGGGCATATTGAAACATCATGGCTTGCGCCTGCCCTTCGATCACTGCCTCGCGGGTGTCGTCAATCTCGTCGTTCTCAATGTCTTCGGGTGTGGGGTCTTTTTTGATCTCACCCAGATCCTTCTCGCCTTTCTTCATCCACTTGTCGAGGCCGATGGTCTGATCTTGTAGCGCGTGCGTGAGTTCGTGCGCCAGCACCGGCTCCTGCTCTTCCAGAGGAACCCAATCCAGCAGGTTCACGGTTTTGGTCTTGGGATCGTAGTACCCCGCTACTTCTTCGCGCAGCAAATCGACCAGCAGTTTTTCCATGTTAAATTCGCGCGGCAGGAGGCCGAACTTCTTCAGCACCAGCTCGGAGCGTTGCAGCCTCTTCACGTCTTCGTCCTTCATGTGCTTGGTCAGATAGGCCACGACCTCGTCGCGGCTGGTCAGCCGGCGTTTGACCTGCTTCTTGATCGGCAGCCCCGTCTGCTTGCTGTCGAAGGCCAGAATCTCATCGACGGAGTGGAACAGTTCCTCCGCCTCGTGCGGCGTGATCTTGACTTCTTTCTCCTCCGAGGCAGGCGCCGGTGCAGGAGATGCTTGTGTGGGATTTGCCTGCGTGGGTTGGACACTCTTGTCCGACTGCTTTTGACTCTGATCTTGATTTTGCTCTTTACTCTGGTTCTGCGATTCTTGCGCCGTAGGCTGGCCAGTCTGGTCCTGCGGCTGCGACCAAACCACACTCGTCCCAAGGAGAATCACAACGGCACAAAGCAGTCTTGGCAGCCTGCAGCAAAATAGCTTAAAAACACTCATTAGGAACGAGTCTACCCTGTTTGCCTATACTCACTTCAAGGACAAAACCACCTTCGTGGAGGTGGATTGTAGCTGGAAGCGGCGGACGTCGGCGCTGCTGGCAGGTAGAAAGGCTTAAGCGGCAAATCTCTCATCCGTGGCGGACTCTCTCTGCCACCCACTCGCCCACTTCTCGGGTCCCGAGCGTACCGCCAATGTCTTGTGTCATCTTCTTCTGCCGCACGGCTTCGAGCACTGCCGCCTCAATCCTCTCGGGTTCCTTGGTAAATCCCAAATGCCCCAGCATCATTGCCGTGGTCAGAATCGCGCCAAACGGATTCGCCACGTTCTTCCCCGCAATCGGCGGCGCGGAACCATGCACGGGCTCGAACATTGAGGTCTTTCCGGGATGAATGTTACCGCTGGCCGCCATGCCCAGCCCGCCCTGCAGTCCAGCGGCGAGGTCGGTGATGATGTCGCCAAACATGTTATTGGTCACGATCACATCGAATGCGCGAGGATCCCGCACCATCTGCATGCAGAGCGCGTCCACAAACATGTGCTGCGCCGCGATCTGGGGATGCTCGCCGCTCACCTCCTTGAACACGCGCTGCCACAAGCCGCCGGCATGGGTCATGGCATTCGACTTGTCGCACATAAGAACACGCTGGCGCGGCGAGCCGTCAAGCTTCGTGTGGCGCTCGCAATAATCGAAGGCGTAGCGGATGATGCGCTCCACGCCCTTGCGCGTATTTATGTCCTCCTGAATCGCGACCTCATCCACGGTGCCCTGCTTGAAAACTCCGCCAGCATCGGTGTAGACACCTTCGGTATTCTCCCGAATCACGACGAAATCCACCTCCTTGGGCTCCATCCCCTTGAGCGGACATAAAGCGGCGTCGAGCAGCCGCACTGGCCGCACGTTGGCGTAGAGATCCATCTTGAAACGCATGCCAAGGAGGATCTCCCTGGCATGGATGTTCGTAGGGACGCGGGGGTCGCCGAAGGCCCCGGCCAGGATGGCGTCGAAATCACGCTCGAGCATGGCAAAACCATCGGGAGGAACCGTCATCCCGTCGCGAAGATAGCGGTCGGCGCCCCAGTCAAATTCGCTCAACTCGACCTCGGCTCCCGATGCGCGGATGACCTTGAGAGCTTGCAGGATCACTTCCTGGCCAATCCCGTCTCCGGGGATGACGGCGATGCGCTTCCTGGAAGGTGGTTGCGGGTCCACGGCAGAAAAGCTAACACAAGGCGAGCAGAATGAGCCAATCGTCAATTGGGAATGAATCGCGAGGCTGTTCGCTATAATCAATACTCCGATGCAACGTACCCCGCTCCAACACGCACTGCTTGCGCGACCGGAGAACGAAGCACAATCGCTCCCGGAGGCAGACTACCGGGGGGCTACGACGGCGGCACGCTTTGCCGACCCCCAACTGGAGTTGGCCGCTCTGCGCGGCGGTTGTGGAGTCTACGATCTCGGTTTCCGCGCCCGGATTTCGCTCACGGGCGGCGATCGCATGCGCTGGCTGAACGGCATGGTTACGAATAACATTCGTGATCTCGCTCTCGGACGCGGCGTGTATGCCTTCCTGCTCAACCCGCAGGGCCGCATTCTCGGCGACATGTTTGTCTATAACGCCGGCGAGGCCCTTGTGGTCGAGACTGCTCGTAGCCAGGTGGAAAAGATCATCGCCACTTTCGACCATTACATCATCATGGACGATGTGGAAGTGACGGATATCGGTGACAAACAGACAACTCTGGGCCTAGCGGGACCAAAGTCCCGGGCCGTCCTCAACGCGGCAGGGATTGAAGTGCCAGAACTGCAGCCTTTGCAGATGATCACGCCGCATTGCAACTGCGACTGTGGGTGCGTAGAGTGCACAGTCGTACGCGGCGAGGATGCGCAGCACGAATCCTACGAAATCTGGCTTGCGCCCCAGGATGCTTATAAGACGTGGCAGGCGCTGCTCGCCGCAGGAGCGACGCCCGTAGGTTCAGAGATTCTGGAAATGCAACGGATTGCAAGTGGCGTTCCGCTTTATGGCGTGGACATTCGCGAGCGCGACCTGCCTCAGGAGACCGAGCAGATGCGCGCGCTCAACTTCAACAAGGGTTGCTACGTGGGGCAGGAGATTGTGGAGCGCATTCGCTCTCGCGGCAATGTGCATCGTAAGTTTACGGGCTTGCTAGTGGAAGGCGCAGCGGCAATTGTGGCGGGCGCTAAGATCATTTCCAACGAAAAAGAAGTAGGCGAAGTCACCAGCGTTGCTACTCTGCCTACGCCGTCTGGCGAGCGGACGGTGGCCCTCGGATACATTCGCCGCGAAGTAGGAGTGCCAGGCCGCGCAGTGACGATTGGAACAGCCAAGGCTACCGTGATCCAGTTGCCGCTGGATAGTGTCGCCGCGGGTCAGGCGGAAGATTCGTTGCTGCACCAGGTATAGGTGACTCACATCAGATTCTGGCGAAGAAATCTACAGGAATGACATCATGGCTGAGAAGAGACAAGAATCAGGCTTTACCGTAACCGACCGTCGCCTGTTCACCGAGGACGGAGAGTTGCGCAAGGATGCTCCCGAGCAAGCAGAAGCACCGAGGACGGCGCCTACGGCCGCAGCTCCAACCGCGATTAAGGAATCCGCGCCCGCAGGCGACACCGTGGCAGGGCTCCCGGCGGAAGGAGACGGAGTTTTGGGGCAGGGTGCACCGGCACCTCCTACCGCTGCCGAGCAACAGGCGCAGGCCGACGCCTATCGAGAATCGGCGCAAGAACTGGACTCGCGTGTCGAGCTCAGCGGACGCTCCGCCAAAGAGTTCGAGATGACTTTCGAGCGCTTCCTGGCGTCGCTCTATATGACGGCGATGCTGCAACTGGGGCTGATGCACCAGCAGGGTGAGCAGCCGCGCATTGACATTCTAGGGGCGAGACAAACCATCGACACCCTCTCTCTAATTGCCGAAAAGACCAAGGGCAACCTGACTCCGACGGAAGAGAACTTCTTGCAGAACAGTCTCTATGAAGTACGCATGGCCTATGTGGAAGTAACCAACGCGCTGTCGCGCCCTCCGCAGCCGGGACCAGCCACGGGAACCAGTGGACGATGAAGGTTCCGCGTGAACATCGAGTATTGAAGGTTAGCGCATGAAGGCCACGCTCACGGTACTGGGCAGCGGCACATCCATGGGCGTGCCTACGCTCGGCTGCGACTGTGCGGTCTGCCACTCGAGCGACCCCCACGACCGCCGTACTCGCCCCTCAATCATGCTTGAATACGCGGGCAAGGTTGTCCTCGTCGACACCTCGCCGGATTTTTATGCGCAGGCCATCCGGGAGGCAATCTCGCGTGTCGATGCTGTTCTTTATACTCACACGCATGCGGACCATATCCTCGGCATCGACGACCTGCGACCACTGAGTTTCCGTCACAAGCCAGCGAAGCTGCCGCTCTATGCGCGTCCTGACGCGGCGGCCTTTCTACGCAGGATGTTCAGCTACATTTTCGATGCCGACTACAAATACGGCAGCCTGCCCCAACTCGAGTTGCGGCCGATTGACGGTCCAGTGGAGCTTTTTGGGGCGCGCTTCGAGCCGGTGCGCTTGATTCATGGCGAGGCCGAAATTTATGGCTTCCGGTTTGGCAATGCAGCGTATCTCACCGACCATAGCGAAATTCCGCAGGCATCTTTTCATCAGTTGCAGGGGCTGGACATTCTTTTCCTCGATGCGCTGCGGCACAAGCCTCATCCCACGCACTCGACAGTGGAGAACTCACTGCGCATTGTGGAGCGAGTGAAGGCCAAGCGGGCCTTCTTTACCCACATTTGCCACGATCTGCCGCATGAAGCGACCAACGCAACTCTGCCTCAGCATGTGCGGCTGGCGTATGACGGAATGAAACTGGAGTTTGAAATTTGAACTGCAGTGGCCAGTGATCAGTGGTCAGTGAAACCCTCCGAAACACTGGCTTCTGACCACTGGCCACCGACTACTGCAATGCAGGTTTTTCACAAACTCGAGGACGTTCCGGCAGCCTTCGGGCTGTCACTGGTGACCGTAGGGAATTTTGACGGAGTGCATCGGGCGCACGCACATGTGCTGGGCGAGATCGTGCAGAGGGCGCGGGCAAGCGGAGCCCAAGCGGTTGCGGTGACCTTTGAGCCGCATCCAGGGCGCATCTTGCGACCGGACGCCGCATTAAAGCTTCTTACTCCGCTGCCGGAAAAACTGCGTTTGCTTGAAGGTACGGGGATCGACGCCGTGTTGATCCTGCCTTTTGGGCGGGATCTTTCACTGATGACGCCGCGGCAGTTCGCCGAACGGATATTGAAGAAGATACTGCATGCACGCGAAGTGCACGAGGGCTACAACTTCCGCTTCGGACACAAGGCTGCGGGCGACGTTAAGCTGCTCTCGCAACTGGGGCAGGAAATGGGCTTTGAAGTGAAGGTCTACCCGGAACAGAAGCTGCGAGGCGAACCCGTTTCCAGCAGTCATATCCGGAAATTGATCCGCGAAGGACGGGTGAGTCGGGCGCGGCATTTGCTGGCGCGTCCGTTCGGCATCTTAGGTACACCCGGGCGCGGGCGTGGGCTGGGGTCGAAGTACACAGTGCCCACTATCAATCTGGCGCGCTACGAGGAACTCGTGCCGAAAGACGGCGTCTACGTCACCTGGACGCGCGTAGGAGCCGAACGCTTTGATTCTGTTACTAACATAGGTAACCGTCCGACGTTTGGGACAGATTCGTTCGCGATCGAAACACACCTGCTGAACTTTCACCCAATCGAACTGACACCGGAGAGCGAAGTCGAAATCTGCTTCCTGCACCGGGTGCGTGACGAAATCAAGTTTCCGTCGGTGGAGGCGCTGCGCGAACAAATCGCGCACGATGTAAAGAAGGCGCGAAGATACTTCAGCCTCCTGGGACTCAGCTAATGCTACGGGCGAACTAATGCGGTAGGTAGCCTGACTCCATCGGCAGTTTGCCGTCCACCCGCACTACGTTGATGGTGTTGTCCACGGAGCGGACGTCCACAAACCCGATGGCACCGGGAGTAGATTGCACGATCTTGAGCACTTCTGCGTCGGAATCCGCGACCACAATCGAGTCCTTGTGAGCGGCGATGAGCGCCTTCAATTCATCGGCAGTCATCTTGTTCAAGCGCTGGAGGGTCTCCGTTTCGCCCGCGGAGTCTTTGTGCAGCACCAGGACGACGGCCCTGCCGTCCGGCCACTTCTTGATCTCTGAGCGGAAAATCCTGGACAGGTGGGCCGCAGTGACGTTTTCGACGTTGTTGTCCTTGTTGACCACAACCGCCATATGGTGGGCGAAGCACGGAGTGAGGAACGTCAGAAGAAAAGCAAGAAGTATGCCAACCCGGTGAAATCTCATAGGCACATCCGGTTTCAAGCGGTTCGTTAAGCTGATACTCCAAGGCTACCCTAGAATCATCACCGGCAAAGCAAAAACATTGTCAAAACCAGACCGAAGGTACCCGGAGAGCAAACACTTCCACGCGGAATCGCAGGTTGCGCTCCGGAACTCGGAAATTGACAATTCTTCGCCGCGCCGTACAATGCCGCCTGCATGGCGATTAGTCCCATCCAATTAATTCAGCAGGCAACACCGGGGCAGCGACGCACGCTGCTGGCGGCGGCGATGGGCTGGGCGCTCGATGCGTTCGACACCATGCTCTACGCCCTGGTACTGACGCTGCTGATGCGCGACCTAGGGATGAGCAAGACCACCGCCGGATTACTGGGCACACTCACATTATTAGCGTCCGGACTGGGAGGCGTGTTGTTCGGTTTTCTCGCCGACCGCATCGGACGCAAACAGGCGCTGATGGCGAGCATTCTCACGTACTCCGTGTGTTCGTTTGCCTCCGGGCTAGCGACCAGCATCGCCATGCTAGCCGTGGCACGCTTTGTTCTAGGCCTGGGTATGGGAGGGGAATGGAACACCGGCGCGACGCTGGTGGCGGAAAGTTGGCCTGCCGAGTTTCGCGCCAAGGCGATTTCAGTGGTGCAAAGTTCGTGGGCCTTGGGCTTTGCCGCAGCGGCGTTGGTAGCGGGACCGGTGGCGCGGTATTTCGGATGGCGGGCAGTGTTCTTCGTGGGGATTCTGCCAGGGTTGCTGACGTTGTGGATTCGGCGCGGAGTGCCTGAGTCGGCGATGTGGGCAGAGCACGGGTCGCGGGGGCAACCGAGGCCGCCACGTGGCGCAGATGCTGGCGGTGACATGGCCAGTTCCATCTCGTTCAATCGAGACATGAAGTTTGCGGTGATCTTTCGGCCGCCCTATGTGAAAGCTACTTTCGCGCTGCTGCTATTCAACTTCTGCGGCATGTTTGCCTGGTGGGGGTTGTTCACCTGGCTGCCTCCATATTTGTCGCTTCCAGTGTCGCAGGGCGGGCGCGGTTTTGGCGTGATGGGAACCACCACGTTGTTAGTGGTGCTGAATCTCTTCGGCATGTTTCCGGGCTACGCCAGTTTCGGGTGGGTGGCAGATCATCTAGGGCGGCGCAAGGCATTCTTGGCCTATAGCTTGACGGCAGCACTTCTCATCCCACTTTATGCTGCGGCGCGCTCTCCTGCGGTGCTCTTGGTGCTGGGGACCGTGGTTGCGTTCTTTGGAACGGGAATCTTCTCCGGCTCTGGGATCATAGGCAGCGAAATTTTCCCGACGGGCGTGCGGGCGCGTGCTCTGGGTTTCACCTACAACGGAGCGCGGACGATGAGTTCGGTTGCGCCCTTGGTTATCGGGAGTGTGGGTCAGATAAAAGGCTTGGGCTGGGCGTTCTATTTGTGTGCCGCTGGGTATCTGCTGGCGGCACTGCTGACTACGCAGTTGCCAGAGACTCGGGGAAAGACACTGGAATAAGAACCATCCTAATTCAGTTGCTCGCTCGCGGACCTAGACGCGAAAGACAGCATCCGCGTGCGAAATTCTACTCGATGGGCTCAACCACAACGGACTTCTCCGCTGCGCTGCGACCCGGACCCTGCACGATCACAATCGCCGCTAGCACAAAGACGATTCCCGCGGTCTGGATCGGGCGCAGGACTTCGCCTAATAGCAATGCGGCAAGGAGAATCGAAAATACCGGCTCCTGACAACTGGCGATGATGGCGCGAGTCGGTTCCAGATGCTGCAGTCCGAGGAAGTAAAGGGAGAATGCACCCAGCACCGAGATCATCGAAAAAACAAACAGAAACAGCCATTGCGCGGGTGCGTAGTGGGCGGCAAGGATTTTCCAGGGAGGGTTTACGACGAGCCAGAATACGGCGGCAGCGGTGAGCGTCCAGACGAGCACGCGCCAGCGGTCGTAACGGGCCAGGATCCGGTGTCCGCCGACGTTGTAGAAGGCGAAGGAAAACGATGCCAGCAGTGCAGCGATGAGGCCGTAGGAATCGAGGCTAAGGCCTCGCGCATCGTTTGGCTTTGCTCCGACGATGCCGATGACCAGGGCAATTCCAGTAACCGCCAGCGCAACGGCCACGAGCTTTTGCAACGAAAGCTTTTGCTCACCGCGCGCCACGACATAAAACAGGACCCAGACGGGCGCTGTGTACTGCACGATGATCGCCGTGGCGACATTCGTCCTCTGGATCGCGACGTAATAGAAATAATTCGAGACGGCCACGCCAAGCGTGCCCAGAAGGAAGCAGTAGGCAAGATCGCGGGCAGGCAGCTTGATGCGCTGCCAGCCTTGGGAGCCTACCAGGAGAGGAAGCAGTACAAGCAGAGAGAAGGTCGTGCGGGTCTGCGAAAGAATGAGAGGATCAATCGGACGGATGGGTGGACCAAGAGCGGTGTGCAAGAAAGGCAGGCGTCCCGTAAAGACGGCCCGGCCCAGCGCGGCGGAAACTCCCCAAAGAAACGCCGCCGAGGCGATGAAGAAATAGCCACGGAGAGGATGTGGGCCCGAGCTTGGCTGACTTAGGTCCGGGATAATGAGCCTCAGGAATCGATTTGATGATCAGGCAGCAGAGAGGAGCTGGTCAAGGCGGTCAGGGTCGAAGCCTTCGATCACTTCGGCGCCAGCCGGGGTGAGAATCACCAACGTGGGAGAAGTGCTACTGTGATAGGTCTCGAGCAGTTCGGCGCGGGCGGTGGGGTCGAGACTCATGTCACGCTCCTCGAAGTCTATCCCCTTCGCTTCCAGAAAAATCCTCATCACTTCGCAGTTGAGGCAGCCGGATTGGGTGAAAAATAAAACTTTAGAGGCCATGAGTGTCACTTCAACGCTGCGATTTCCCCTCGAAAAGGAATCGCAGATGCGCCAGGGCAACCCCGAGGCACATTCCGGTTGCAATCAGAGCCAGAATTTGTACCGCTCTTACGTGATCCGAACCAGTTGAGCGCAGAAATGCAGAGAAGCCCAGAGCGGCAAAGAACAAAGGAAAGAGAACAAAGCGTTTCTTCATCGTAACCTCAAATCGATAACTACCGTTCAGTTCAAGCCTGCCCGTCCAGATATTCAATCTCAGCGGTGATCTTCGCGGTCTTCTCGAGCATAGCCGAGACAGAACAGTATTTCTCTTTCGACAGGCGGACTGCGTCTTCAACCGCCTTGCGAGACACTTTACCACCGACGCGGTAGATCAGTTTGATTTTCGTGTATACCGAGGGTGGGCCGGCAGCGCGCTCGGCCGCAGCACGGACTTCGAGGCTAATGAACGGCTCGCGCTTCTTCTGCAGGATAGAAACGACGTCATAGCCCGTGCAGCCGCAGAGGGCGATGAGGACGAGTTCCATGGGACTGTTGCCCGTGGCTTTGTCACCATCGACGATGATGGAGTGGCCGCTAGTGGCAGCTCCGTTGAAGCGTTGCTTCTCGATCCACTGGGTTTTGGCTTCGGTCATATGGTCAACTCTTCAGTTCTACCTGCGATTGTCGGTGCTGGGCTCGGGATGAATCAGCACCCGGAAAAGCTCAGGCGCGGCTTGCTTGAATCTAATTTCGAGTTCGGTTTGTATGTCATGAACACTTGCGAGCGAAAGATCGTCGGAGAAGGTGCAGTGGCAGGAGACATAAAGGCGTCCGCGCACCTTTTTGATTTGCACGTCGTGCATGTCGACAATTTCCGGAAACTGTGTGGCTAGCGACTTCAGCCTCCGCTCGAGATCGGCATCGCGGACCGGCTCGTCACCGGTTTCGATGGTGGCGGGTTCACTCTCGATGTGAGTAAGAATGTCGGCGATCTCTGGTACTTCGCGGCGCATATCGGCTTCCAGTTCCGTAACTTGATCGTGGGCGCTTTTGAGGGTCATGCTCTCGTCAAGTTCAACGTGCTGTTCGACATGCAATTGTCCGGCGAGATCCTGGACGCTGATGTCGTGGACGTTGAGGTTGTGGCGGGTGGCGACGGCGCGAATGCGGTCGAAAATGTTTTCCGAGCGCTGGGCGCGAGGCAGCGGTTGCACGGTTACGTCAGCGTCGGGAAGAACGCTGTGGACGGCTGCTGTCACCGCCTCTACCAGCTGTTCGGAGCGTTGAAAAGTGACGGTGCGAGCCAGACCGACCGCGAGATCGGCGAAATAACGGTTGCCGGCGCGACGAATTCGCACTCGCCCGAC
>Ga0265760_10000255_pt1 | contig 14694 bp, 8 predicted proteins | sample NZIome_2_FD_200831 | JGI IMG/M metagenome (GOLD analysis project Ga0265760, IMG submission 200831) | Metatranscriptome of rhizosphere microbial communities from Maridalen valley, Oslo, Norway - NZI1 (Metagenome Metatranscriptome) | ecosystem: Host-associated > Plants > Roots > Rhizosphere > Soil...
GCAACTCGGCGCCGGTCACGCCCGCGACCCGGCCGTCGCGGATTTCCTGCAGGATCACAGTATCCGCCGCCACTTTCAGTTGCGAAAATATGTCCCCGACAAAGGGCATGGTGTTTTACTCTGGTTCACTCAAACTCCGGCAGAGATCAACTATAACTAGTGGCTAACTGCCGCAGCGATGAACTAATCGGCGGCAGGTAATCTTCCCAGCTCCATTCCCCTTTGCGCGTAGGAAACTCTGGATATCGCCGCTGCACTTCTTCCTCGAAATAGACACCCATGCGGGCCATCGTCTTCAAATTCTTCACCACGGTGCGCCCAATCCCGTCGGCGATTCGGTCCCCGTCCGTCGCCAGCTTCTCCAAAGCTGCCAGCAGCTTGGGCTCAAGATCGGGATCGTCCACATTCATCAGCAGATCCTGATGACCGCGCTCCCGCATCAGATTGCGGATGCGCTCATCCATCGTGATTCCCGCGGAGGGCACAAGCGCCGGCATCGAAGTCACGATGCCATGAAAACGCGACGAAGCCATCATGTTCCCGGCGCGCAGAATGCTCACCATCTGGTACATGTCGTGTTCTTCGGAAGTGAACACGGGCAAACCGCCGCCCAGCTTTTCGGAGATGCGTCGGCAGGCGCGCGCATCGAGCGCCTCGGTGGCAGCCAGAATTGTAAACACCCGGCGCTGCTGCCGGAACGCGTTCACCGCATTCGCGATTGCAGTCAGATAATTTTCGAAGGCTGCGTCCACGTCGTGACCGGACTTGTGAAAGTACACGGTGCGGTAATGACTATCCTTGTAGGCGCCAGTCACTGAGCGAGCCGCATACTTCACCAGCGAAGGCTTCACCGGCCACCAGAACGGGTTGATGGGGCAGACAATGAGGACCGGCGTCTTGCCATCCCATCCCGCGTCAGTCAAGGCTTTGCGGCCATACTCGGGAGGGAGCGGCTCGAACGTCCAGGCCGTGTCGGTTCCAAGTTCCGTGGGCACGCCCAGCTTGCGCAGCACGGTGCGTGATTCTTCGTTGCGCGTGATGATCAGCGAACTCTTGCAGTAACGCGCGCACATCCGGGCGACCAGCGGATCCATGTGTCCCGCCTCGGACCCGTAACCCACCGCCAGCTTATTCTGCGCCGCCGCCATCCCTAAAGAACCGATAATCATCGTGGTCAGGGCATTGGCGAACTTGCTCTTGAAGGCTGAGCCTTCGACCACCACCACGCCGTGATGCTTGGGGACTTCGCGAGACAAGAAAGGAGGAAAGACATCCGGTAGATGCACCTGCTCGGCACCCGCAAAATAACCCCGCGTCATATCAAAGTTCTGGGACATGGCGCTGAACTCGACGTTCTCAGCACCCATGATGTGCCGCAGCTGGCGCAGAGTTTCCTCGGGGCGCACGTCGGAGCCAGTGTTGCGCGTTCCGTTGTAGCCGGCGAAGAGCAACTTTAGCTTCTGGCCCGGCCTCCACGGCGTTCCCGCGCCGAGCATCCAGCTGGCCTTGGCGCGCTCGATGGAGGAACTCACCCACGCTTCCAGAACAAAATCCATCATGCCGCGGTTCCTCCCGCAGCCGCCGGCCACGGCTTGTAGCGGTACTCGAACTGATTCTCGCGGCTGAATTTCAATAGCGGATAGCTATACCGCGAGAACGGAACCGGCTTGCGCCCCAACTCCGCCGTCACCCGCGTATTGTCGAACACCGTATTCCACACCAGGTAGGGCAGAAACACCTTCATCAGCGCCGCGCCGCGACCCACAGGTCCCTTCCGGCCGCAAAGCACGTTCACGGTAGCAGCGAACGGCTTTTCGAGGAAAGGCAGAAACACTGGCCCGCGTTGGTTCTGCTCCGCCGCCAGAGCGGTGGTCAGCTGACGAAATGTTTGCGACTCCAGTCCTGATGAAAGATGATAAATATCATGCTGCGGCTGATCTTTCTGGTGCAGCGTCGCAATCGCGTCGGCAACGAAATCCACATTCACGATGTCGATCTTATCCGCGGGCCGAAAGGGCAGCGCGGGCAGGCCTGCGAGGAACACGAACGACCGTACCATGTCGAACTGTGTAGTCTCCGCGTACCGGCTGTCCCCCAGCACTATGCTGGGACGGAATACTGTTTTCGGCGTATCCGGCAGCAGCACGCGCATCATGTGCTCGCAGAATTTCTTCGTTCGCGCGTAAGGGTCGTAGTCGGACCGATCCCACTCGATCGAATGATCTTCCGTCACCACTTCATGATTGCGCTGGCCCGCCACTGCCACCGTGCTCACCTGGCTGAAGCGCCGCAGTCCGTGATAGTGTTCGGCGTGGCGCGCTAACGTCAACACTTCGAGCGTGCCGCGCAGGTTTACGTTCAGGCAGCTCTTTTCCGACTTGCGATTGAGCGAGGCCGCGCAATGAATCACGGAATCAGTGGTGTGCACCAGGCGGTCATACTCGTCGCGCCCGAGCCCGAAGCCGGGAGACGTCAGGTCGCCGCAGAAAACTCGCACCCGCGTCTGCAAATATTCGTAGAAGCGCGGAAAGTCCAAATGCAACTGCATGGCATTCCACAAGCGCACCTGCGCTTCCCGCGGATCGCGCGCCCGCACCAGCACGTTCAGGGAGGCGCCATGCCCGTCCAGCAGATTCGCAGCCACATGCGCGCCGATGTATCCGGTCGACCCGGTCAAGAATATCGCCACGTCACTCCGTTAGTCCCGGTTTTCACGATCTCTCCGTTTTCTACGGCCGCGGGTGCAAGCTGGAAGTTGCGCGCCGGCCGGGCCTCCAGCGGGCGGCCTTCGATCAGCGGATACGTCCACCTCCGCAGCGCCGGAATATGCACGTTGATCCAATACTCCCACCAGTCAAGGTCGCGCGTATGGTAGCCGAATTGATTCTGCTCTTCCGGCAGCAGCGCAAAAGACAGCTTCTCGATGTTGTCAGCGGCAAAATCGTGTTCATTCAGAAGAATGAAAGGCTCAAAGAGTTCGATCAGTTTCTCCAGTCGCTCCAGATTACGCTCGGTCTTCGCCAACGGAGCTCGCTTCAATGGCAAAGTCGACATGACGCGCTGAATGGATTTCACAATCGCCCTCTGCGCCGGAGCCGACATGCGGTTGTAGCGTGTCTTCGAAACCGGAATGGCGTCAAACCGCAGGCGTAGCCACGACTCCAGCCCCTCCTGCGCCCGGTAGTGTTTGCGGTGAGCGAGCGATGTCAGCTCGATCGAGCGTCCCATGTCGCAAGGGTTCGTCACCGAGGTCGCGAGTTGGTAGAGCCGGTCATGCCGCCGCTCGACAACGGCCGCGGCGATCAGCGTCATGCCGTCACACACCGCGTCCACAGGAATAATATCCAACCGCTTGCTTTCGTTCGAAGGCAACTGCCGGAAGTATGTCCCTAACAAATAAGAGAGCGAGGCCGAAGTATTGATGCCCTCATTCCAGCCGCAGAACGGCTTCGCCACGGACGTCTCAACGATCGCCGGACGTACCACGGCAATCGGCAAACTCGCTCCATGCTTCACGATCAGCGACTCAGCCAGACTTTTCGTAAGCGTGTAGGTATTGGGCCAGCCCAATTCCTTGGCCCGGCGCGTTCCAATTTCCGTAAGATAAGCCTTCAGCCATCGGATCCGATTCTTGCGAATCTGGTTCTCCAGCGCCGCGCCTTGCAGGTGTTTGGCCGCGTGTTCCTTGGCCAGCGCCTGCATTTTCAAACCTTCACTGACGTCGGTTCCCTCCGCCTGCGACTCTGCCTCGCGGATCAATGCATGCAGGTTGCGCACTTCCTGTTCGGCGTCGAAATCTGGAATGTGCCGCGGAGTATAGTTTGCCACCAGCTTCTCGCCGACTCGCCCGTCCTGCTCGCCGGCAACGTAACAGGTCGAGAGATGCAGCAATCCCGCATGATCCGTCGTGCGCACGAACTCCACGATGTTGACCGCCGCATCGGTGTTGGTGGTGAGAGCATCCCGCAGATCAGGATTGAAATCGGTCAAACCCGAACTGTTGATGACGAGGTCCAGATCCTTCTGCAGTCGCCGCGCATCTTCGGGGCTCAAGCCGAGGCCGGACTGAGTAACATCCCCTTCCAGCACCTCAACCTTTTCGCGCAGGAACCGCGGCAGCTCGTCGCCGCACCGCTCAAAAAGAGGATCGAAAACCGGCGACTCTTCCACCATCTTCTCGAATCGCCGCTCCGCCGGATTCGATTTCTGTCGCCGGATGAGAAGATAGATCCGTCCGACCTCCGGCAACTCGAGCAGCGTGTTCGCCAGCCACACTTTCCCAATGAAGCCGGTGACGCCGATCAGCATCACATGCTTTCCGCGCAACGCCCGACGAACCGAGAATCCGCCCGCTTGCCTCTGCCCGTCAAAGTTAACGATGGGAAGTTCTCGGGGCAAAACTTCCCGGTCGGCCCCAATCACGGCCTCCCGCAAAACTTCCACCGACATTCCCAGGTGGCGCGCCAGGGTTTTCGGCGCGCGCCGCCCGTCCGGGTGTTGTTCCCGGAGTCGAGCAAACACTCCCCGAGGCCGAATCACCGGCTCCAGCAGCCGGCCCGTCGCTACCCGATCGCGAAACTCCAGCCGGTTCGCCACTAGATGTCTCGCGCCCAAATAGCGCGCCAGCGGACGCATCACGTGGTCCAGTCCCTGACTCACCAGCACCACGTCGGCGCCAGAGCTCAACAGCTCCCGCACCTTTTGCACGCCTTCCGGCTTCAGCCGCGGTTTCAGCCGGTACTGGAAATACTCTTCTCCCAGCAAATCGAGACGGTCGCGAGTCACCCCGCGCAGCACGGTGTGCACCATGCACGTGGCAAACTTCCGGTTTGCCGCATAAAGAAACGGACGCAGCATCGCCATCAGGAAGATCAGCCCGCGCCGCCGCACCCGCCCGCTGAACGTCTGATCATTCCAGGTAAAGAACGCCAGCGGCGCAACCACGGTCAGGTCGAGCAGGCTGCCTTCCACCCTCCAGTAGACGCTGGGAGGGCTGCCGGAATTGTGTTTTACCTGTTCCAAAGTTTGTCGTTCGTAGTCTCGTATTCGTGGTTCTGCTGTTCGTCCTGCGACAGATTCCCGTCAGACGGGCGGACGAAACTACTATTGTAAACAATGCCATCAACTTTGAGGCATTATCCGTTCGCATCTCCATTTGTGGCCAGGGACCTTTTGGGCTCCGCACCTAAGCGCTAACTTAACCTCGGATTGCTGTCGACTGCCATCTTCCCGCAATGCCGTTTGCGGCCAGCAAAGGATCATCGTCCGGTAACCCGTTTACCAGGAGTCGCGACGCCGGACAATTGAAAACGGCTGACTCCCCAGAAGTCGGCTCCCTGCCACGCCGCAGCGACGATTGCCGTTTACTGCCGCCGCCGTCAGATTTCGACAGATACGGTCCCGAGTAGGTCGCTTAAGCTAGCGCGTATGGGGCCTTGCCCCTACCACCAGAGCCAGGCACCCACTCACCGCCATCACCACCCCGATCGGCAACACGCCTCCGAACCCGCCGTTGGCCGAGCGTGCGAACCCGATGATGTAGGGGCCGAAATATCCGCCAAGGTTGGCGATTGAGTTGATAATCGCGATCGAAACCGCGGCCGCCGCCCCGCTCGTGCGCGACGTGGCCATCGCCCAGAACGGCCCCAACATTGATTCTGCCCCCAGCATGCCGAGGCTCATTCCCGCGATGACCAGAAACGGCGCGCTGCTGTAAGCCGCCACCCCCAAACCGATCGCACCCAGAAAAGCCAGCGAAGCGCAATGCCAGCGCCGCTCCCCGGAACGATCCGAACTCAACCCAACCAGAACCATGGTGACGGCAGCCAGCAAATAAGGCACTGCGGCAAGGACACCGGTCAGCAAGTTGGAGAGTCCCGTCAGGCTGCGGATCGCCGTGGGCAACCAAAGAGTCACGCCATACATGCACGCCGGAACCGCGAAGTACACGAGCGAAAGCACCCATACTCGCCAATCAGCCACCGCCGACCACAGGCCCGTGCCCTGGGCAGCAGAATCGAGCCGCGCCTCCCGCCCCAGCTGGTCCATCAGCCACTGGCGCTCTTCGCCCGCCAGCCAGCGCGCCTCTCCCGGCGTATCATTCAGCACCCAGAGCACCGTCACTCCAAGAACGATCGCGGGCATCCCCTCCATCAGAAACAGCCATTGCCATCCTGCCAGTCCTTTGCCGTGAAGACCCAACAACGCGCCCGAGATCGGGCTGCCCACGACGCCGGCAAGCGGATTGGCAGTCATGAACCAGGCCACCGCTCGCGCCCGCGCTCCCGCCGGGAACCACTGCCTCAGGTAAAGAATCATCCCGGGAAAGAATCCCGCCTCCGCCGCGCCCAGCAGAAAGCGCAATCCGTAAAAGCTCACCGGACCACGAATAAAAATCATGGAACAGGAAACCAGCCCCCACACCACCATCAACCCAGATATCCAGCGCCGCACCCCCACTTTCTGCAACGCCAGGTTGCTGGGAACCTGGAAAAAAAAGTAGCCCGCAAAAAACATTCCCGCGGCTCGGCCATAGACCCGGTCGCTCAAATGAAATTGCTCCCGCATCTGCAGCACCGCAAAACCCACGTTGATACGGTCCAGATAAGCAACGATGTATAGAAGAAAAAGGAAAGGCATCAGCCGCCACATCAGGCGGGAGATGGTGGCGGATTCGAGTCTGGGGTTAGGTAGTGTTTCCAAGATGTTCCGCGAAACCATGATCAGGCGCGCGAGGATTCTACGCTAAGCCCAGCTTTCTTGACGAAAGTGGCTAGAAGATAGTGGCTAGAAGACGCCTCATAAATGCGTCGGGAAGGGCCGGCTTCCCGCCTAGCCCCAAGCGCGCAGGAATTGGGGCTTTAGCCTCTGAAGTGGATTTATGAGATCGCTCCAGTCAGCGCAAGAGCGGGTTAGGTTTTACTAGCCACTAATCACTAGCCACTGCTTCTTGGCGAGCGTGGCTGGTTGCTAGTCAAAGCGAGAACGGCTTTCTAAGCCAAGCCTTTCCCGAATCTCGGCCACGATCTTCTCGGGAGTTTGGGAAATGTCGACGGTGACCGCCGCTTCTGGTTCTTCCAGATCGGCGAACTGGCTCGCCAGAATCTTTTCGTCGGCGAAATGTCCTCGCCGCAACCGCAAGCGCTGCGCGATCAGCTCAGGACTTCCCTTCAGATACACGAACCGGACCTCAGGTCCCACGCTCAATTCCTGCCGGTAGGTTCGTTTCAGCGCGGAACACGCCAGCACTGCGTTTTGACCATTCGCAATCCAATTCGCGATTTGAATTCGCAAACGCTCCAGCCACGGAGCGCGGTCTTCGTCAGTCAGCGGGATGCCGCGCGCAATCTTCTCTACATTCGCTGACGGATGGAAATCGTCGGCGTCGGCAAACTCCCAACCGAGTTGTTGCGCCAGCAGACGCCCGACCGACGTCTTTCCAGAACCGGTCACTCCCATCACGATTGCGATCATTGGTGAAGCCGTGAGGGGAGTTTATCGGTTGTGAATATCGTGGTGGGCATCGCAGGTCTTATCTGACCGGGTTTTGTCCGAGCCGGTTTTACTGACAGAGAATATCAGGATCTTCAGGCTATCCGCGCGCCGCGGACTGCTCGTTTTTCTTTGCCGCTTGCCTCGCAGGCTTCGCGCGGATCGCCTCCGGCGACTTCCTGGTATCAGGCTGGGTAGCGCGGCGCCGTTCTCAAATTGACAACTGCTGACACGGTCGCAGATACTGCAATCTGCGCATATTAGGATGCAACGGCACGTCGCCCAAGGGCAATGCCCACCTACGATCTCATCGTGGAGGCCTACATGCCCAATCTGGAAAACCTCAAAAAGCAAGCCAAGCAAATATTGCGGTGGCATCGCGAACGCCACTATCCCGTCGCCGCACAAATCCGCGAACATTTGCCTCGTTTCCTGAATATGCCCGACTCCGAGATCCTTGCGGCGAGCTTTAAGCTCAGCGATGCGCAAGAAATGGTCGCAAGACAGCAAGGCTTCGATAGTTGGCAAACCCTGAAAACCGGACTCTCGACCACGTCGCTCAAGTTGAAACCATCGCCATCCAAATCAGCGCCATCCAAAGCAACGATTGTCGGTGCAGAGCCGCAACTGCTCGTCAGCGATATCCGGAGATCATGCGAATTTTTCCGTGAGACGTTAGGCTTTTCGCTTGTATTCAGTTACGGCAAACCTCCCTACTATGCGCAAGTTCGGCGCGACGCGGCGCGTCTCAATCTAAGGTATGTCGAGCCAAGGTCTGTCGAGCGACCAGCAATCCAGTCGACGGTCCGCGATCGGCAGGAACTGTTGTCCGTATCGATGACCGTCGCTACGGCGGACGAGATCAAGCTGCTGTTTCTTGAGTTTCAGTCCGCTGGTGTTGCCTTTCACCAGACTCTGAAAAAGCAACCTTGGGGCGCCAGGAATTTCGTCGTCAAGGATCCGGATGGGAATCTGCTTCTGTTTGCCGGACCCGTAAACTAATAGCCACTCCTGGAGCACAAATACGCCAAGCTGCGTCTCAACCTGCCGGGAATGTAGGCCAGGCACTCACACTCTAGACAAGTTATCTCCCAGCTATCCGGTAGGGAGACAAGCTTGGAGTGGCGGCTGGTGCTGAAGCCGATCCGATTTCGGCGTCGTCGACCCTTCCTGGACGCTATTTCCCGAGCCGGAAACGGCCCTGGCGTCGACGATCGATGGCACGTATGAGGAAAACCTCATCCGCAGATTTATCGCGCGTCCTACGGCATCCTGGAAGGGATCTACTTGTTTTCCATCACTTACACCGAGCCTCAATAACTTACAGATAATTTCAACTTACGGGCACCGCTCGGAATAGGACGCCTGCGACGTCGTCCTTCGTGTACCTTGGTGCCCTTCGTGGTTCAAGGCTACTCTTGACTGAAAGAGACCGGAAAGAGACCAGTTAAAGACTGAACTCCTTATCGCTCAACGTCACTCAGCCTCTGCTCGGCCTCTTATGACGCGAGCCAGAACATCAGAGTCCTGGCAATCAGGTAGGTTAAAATCTGGCCTATGAGTTTGCAAATCCGCGTCCGGCGGATGGCCTGTATCTACTTGCTGTGGCTGTTGATTACGTGCTGCCTCGCCGCCCAGACCGGATCGCCTCCAACGACTCCGCCCGCTAAGGGCACAGAAGCGGCAGGCAAAGACGCGACAGGCAAAGACGCGCAGCTGCACTCGTGCCTCGAACGTGCCGCGGAAGCGATGCACAAAGGCGATTTGCTCGCTGCCGCGGAGGCCTTGCGGCAGGCGTTGACCCTTGATCCGCATTCTCTCGCCGCCTTGAATAATCTGGGCATTGTGCTATCGCGCGAGGGGAAACCTGCTGAGGCGATTCCTCTTTACGAAGAGGCGCTGAAGGTTCGCCCGGGCGACGCCGCTACCAAACGCAATCTCGCCATCGCGTACTTCAAAGCCCAGCACTACCGTTCCGCGTGGAGTCTGCTGCAACCCATGGCGGTGGCGTATCCAACCGATTTTCAAATTCTCGATTTGGCTGGCCTCTCTCTCTTTGCGCTGGATCGTTACCCGGAAGCCGCCCAATATCTGGAACGCGCTAACCAGGCGCAGCCTTCCGATCTGGAGACGCTCGATATGCTCGGCAAGGCGTACCTGCGAGTGAAGGATTACAAAGCGCTACCCAGCGTATTCGCTCGCATCATGCAGCTGAGTCCCAACTCAGCGTCTGCTCACATCATGATGGGCACAGCCTATGACCAGATGGCGAATCGAGAAGAGGCGATCAAGGAATATCAAGCCGCAGTAGCGGCGGACCCGAATTTTATGGGCGCGCATTCCGGCCTGGGCTTCCAGTATTGGCGGCAAGGCGAGAACGAGCCTGCCGAGAAGGAGTTCCGCGCAGAACTGCAGCGCTTTCCCAGCGATCCGGTTTCGAACTGCATTCTCGGACAGATCCTTTTAGGTCAGTCGAAGCCCGAGGAGGCCGAGCCGTATTTTCGCGCAGCCATCGCGGCGAATCCCCGTTACACCGAGGCTTTATTCTTCCTCGGCAGGACGGAACTCGCGCTAAACCGTCCCCACGCGGCCGTGGAGATGCTTCGTAAAGCCATCCAGATCGATCCGAACTACTTCCAGGCGCACTACGTCCTCGGCACCGCATTGCGGCAGCTAGGACAAACCGCCGAAGCGGCGAAGGAGCAGAAGTTATCAGTCGACATCCAAGAAAAAACAAGGACTGAAGCTATCAAGAAGAACGAGAGCCAGTGAAGTGCGCGCCGATAGTGATTGATACTACCGGGGCACGGTCAGAGCAAACCCCGTAGTGCGTCAGTTTGAAACTCAGGCCCAACCAAAATCTGCGACGGTGCTTGGGCCGTCCCCACTTCTCGCAAAGGACGCGAGAAATGGGGCACCCAGGTCAAACCTAAGTCTTCAGGTTGAAACTCCGGCGCTGGCGCAATCGGCATAGGGGGACGGGTCGCCCCGCCTCCCCTGCCACACCACCGGACATGCGGGTCCGCATCCGGCGGTTCGGCGGATTAAGCCGACCGCGCGACCATAGGCGGGAGTCCGAGCTGGACAAAGTAAGCGTTCGGCAAAGCGATGGCCAGGGCGGGCGAGTTGGCGAGGCGCCACGGGCCGTGAGGACTGCCGGCGGTTTGCGCCGCCAGGTCCTTACCCACACCCCGTTTGCGGAGCTCGCGAAACCGAGTCCGTCCCCGTTTCCATTGCTTCCACACCACCGACCGAAGTCGGCGGCGTAACCACGTTTCAAGACGTTCCAGCACCGGCTGCGTTTCCGGAGGCCCCCCTATAATCCCGTACGGCCGGATTTCCCAGGTACGGTTCGAGACCTTGGCCTTTCTTCCATGGGCCTTCCCAGAGTTGCGGGGTTTAAGCGCTGGTTCGCATACGTCCCCACTTCCGTGGTTTGCCCATAGCCTCGTTCCACCTCATACGTCGGCTTATCGCCAGCTCTGTGTCCGGCCGCCGCGCTGCCGATGAAACCACCAAGTGTCCAGAGTCCCTTTGCCCAATGTCGAAGCTAATCTTCATCGGGGAGATCTACCGCGTCTCCTGCGAGGACATTACTCCTCGGTCATCGCTCCTACGGACTCATGCGCCAATCCCAGGTGACTCTCCCCTACTTCGGCCTTGGCCTCGTTCGTGGAGTCTTCGCAGGTTGCTACCAGCCCCTGCTGCCACCGGGATCTTCCCGACGATATCTCTGCAAGTCCTTCCGAAGATGCCTGGGCCCCTACCACGACGGTTTGCAGGTTGCACTTGCCTGTTACTTCCCCTGCAACATTGGCCTTCCCCCGCAAGGGTTCCGGGTCGGCGTACCGTGAGTACCCGCTAAAGCGACTTCTCAGCGGAGCGAATTTTCGCGGTTGCAGCCATTTCGTTATGTTCAGGCCTCTTCGTTTGCTAGCCACCTTGGTCGCTCTCCACCTCCACTGTTTTCCAGCAGGGCGGTCTGTGGCGTTTAACTCCGAGCAGAACATGCGTCGTTACCTTCGCATGCATCGGAGATACTAGCCGTCCAAACCAGGCAATTGACGGCGCGAGGACTTTCACCTCGCTAGACTCACAGCCTTGTCGGCTGCTCCCCCTTGCGCTTCGCTATGACTTCACCTCCATCAGGTTGTCAAAGGGACTTTCACCCTCAAGCTGTCGTACATGCTCGGCACACAATACAAAGCGCACGCCGAAGCGTGCGCTTTGTGGTAAGGACTGGATCAGAGAGAGTTAGAAGGTAAACTTACCCCCGATCTGAACGTTGCGCGGAATGTGATAACTGGTGACTTGCCCAAACGCTTTGTCGTCCACACCAGTGTCGACCGATGCGGGACTGCCATGATTGAAAGTGTTGAAGGTTTCCAACCGAAGCTGCAGGGCAGCCCGTTCGCCGAATTTAAAATTCTTGAACAGTGACGTGTCCCACCGCTGGTAGCCCGGTCCCAGAACTGTGCCGGGCGCGGCGGTTCCGAACTGTCCCACTGCGTCGGAAAACGACGCCGTGTTGAAGTACTCCCCAACGGTTTTCGGACCTTTGGAGCCACCGATTTGATTGGGACGGGGATTGCCGACACCCATACCGCCGGGATAGAGAGGACAAGTCGTCTGGGTAGCGCTGATCGTGCAAGCTAATGTCGAATTGGTTGTTGTGACCAGGGACCACGGGTCGTTGGCTTGGGTTATGGTCTGGGACTGTCCGGTCTGGACGGTAACGATACCGGAGAGCTCCCAGCCCCCGAGCACCCACCCCGCGCCGCGCTGCTGCTTGAAGAACGGCTCCTGGTAGACGTAGTTGAGGGACAACATCTGCGGCGTGTTCGTACTTGACAGCCCGTAGCTTTGCTTCAGGTTGTAGGTGTCCTGGGACTCCCAGCCGCGGTCTATGGGATTAGTGGTGAGCAGCTTCGACCAGGTGTAAGCGACCCCAACCTCCAGCCCATGGCTGAGCCGCCGATTTAGCGTGGCTTGCAGTGAATTGTAGTTGCTGGTGAACACAGGGTCGCGTGCGGTGATGCCTCCGTAGCCCAGAAATGGTTCGATGGCATTTATGCCGATCCCAGGAGCGGCCAAACGCGCTGCCAGCGTGGGCTGATTGTAATTAATGTCGCCCAGCAGGTGCGTCCCTTTGGTGCCTACGTATGCAATTTCGGCTACGGTATTGGGCATGACTTCATGTTGCACTGAGATGTTGTAGTCCTGGTAGCTGGGCACTCTGAAGACGGGCGCCTGGCCTGGCGAACCGTTTCCGGTTGTGGTCAGACCACTCGGGCCGAGTGGGGCTGGCGGGGCGGATCCGACCTGATAGTTGTCGAACAGGTTCAGGGTTGAAGTTCCATTGTTGGTGACGCTCGTGGTTTGGACCAGCGGAGGATCGCCGAACGCGTTCTGCTCCCAGATACCGTTAAGTGTGCGGTCGTAGAAAACACCGTATCCCGCGCGGACCGCCCACTTGCCATTTCCGAAGGGATCGTAGGCAAGACCGAGTCTGGGGCCCCAGTTGTTGTTGGAGCTGGGGTTGATTCGGGCGCCGTAGGGAGAACAAGTTGCCAACGGCGCAATCGCCTTGGCCGCGGCGCAAGTTCCCCCGGTTGGAAAGATCAAGCCATTGGCGTAGATTGCGGCATTTCCGCCAGCCGCAAAATCTCCGCTGGGAGAATTGGGCGAGGTGACAATCACAGGAGCATTGGCGGCATTGTAAGCGGCGGGATCGAAGTTGAGGAGGGTGTCTTTGGAATCGGTGGGCGACGGGAAGTAGCTATAGCGGACGCCGAGATTCACGGTCAGGCGCCGCGTCACCTTCCAATCGTCCTGCACATAAAATTCGAAGTTGGTGTAGTGAAGGTCTGGAACCGTATCCTTGCTCGGCTGCGAGTAGCTGTCCGCTTGTCCCAGTAGGAAATTGGCGAAAGGATCGTTGCCATTAACGCCGCTCCCGAAGTTGAAGGTCGCCTCACCGCTGGTGGCGTTCTCCGTCTTCGTCATCCACATTGCGGTTACCCCGGCACGAAAGGTGTGGTTGCCGTGCTGGATGGAGAAGTTGTCGAAGATGTTCTTATCGATGTTTCTCTCGAAGTAGGGCCCGTTTCCGTTGGTCAAGCCAGTGTAGCCGGCAATTTCGACATTGGGAGCGCGCCCATATGGATCCTGATAGGCGGTTAGGCCGGTGAGCTGACCGGTGAAGGATGGGTTGTTGGCGAAGCCGCTCAGTCCCGCGTTGATTGCTCCCCAGGAATCGCCGAATTCGACTTCGTTCACAACCTTGGGAGAGATGCTGGCAGTAGCATTCAGGACAAGATTACGGCCTGGAGCGTTGAGCGAGATCGCGTCCGATCCAGGATAGTTCGCAGTGCCCCAGAGGCCGAAAGGAAAGTTCTCAGGAACGTTGTCTTGCATATAGCGGGCATACACTCGGACCTTGTCGCCAACATTCTGGTCGAGGCGGATGATGTCCTGACGGAAGTTGTTCAACGCACTGTAACTCTCATCCAATAAGTTCGTGCCCACATTGGGCGGATTGGGCGCCATGAACGCCTTTAGGTAGGCGAGGGAGTTCTGGCTGGCGCAACCGGTCGTTAAACTAATCGTGGAAGTCTGGGGGGCAGCGGATGTGGAACCGGCAGCGGTGCTTGTGACACAACCGGCCGGAAGAGTGGGCGAAAACGCCGCGACTTGATTTACGTAGAGATTGTAGTTGGGCGTGCCGGTTGTGGTATCGAGGACCCACGGAAACACGCCGCCAAGTTGCCCCGCGGTGGGCACGTTGATTTCCGTGCTCCCCGGAAGACTCGAGTGACGCCACTCCTCCGACCAGAAGAAGTAGGTTTGGTACTTGGTCGGATGAAAAAGCTTGGGAATTTCGATGGGACCACCGAGGGTAAAACCCCAGTCGTTGTAGCGCTCGATGGGGACCGCGTTCGCTGCATACGCGGCAGAGGCAGTAGCTCCGCCGGCTATCGCCGTGTCGATAGACTGCCGGTTCTCAAACGTATTCGCGTTGTAATAGTTGTTGCGATTGAACTCGTAGGCGCTGCCGTGGAATCGGTTCGATCCCGACTTGGTCGCGACCACGACCTGGCCGCCGCCGCTGCGCCCGAAGGACGCATCATAGTTGCTGCGCTCCAGGGTGAATTCCTGGATGGCGTCGACGCTTGGCGTGTTCAGCAAAGTCCCATTGGAACC
>Ga0265760_10000256_pt1 | contig 14676 bp, 10 predicted proteins | sample NZIome_2_FD_200831 | JGI IMG/M metagenome (GOLD analysis project Ga0265760, IMG submission 200831) | Metatranscriptome of rhizosphere microbial communities from Maridalen valley, Oslo, Norway - NZI1 (Metagenome Metatranscriptome) | ecosystem: Host-associated > Plants > Roots > Rhizosphere >...
GGCGGCGGAATTGCAAAAGCGTTACAACGATGCGCCAGTTGAGATGCTCTCGGTCACCGTGAGTGCGAACTGACGCAGCCATGCCGACCGCAGTCAAAGCGACTCAAGAGAGCAGCGAGACGTGCGCCGAAACGATCCGCCAGCCTTCCGGGAAACGTACCCACACTTGACTTTGTCTACCAGAGACTGTCCGCGAGTCCACCGTGCGCTCGAATTCGAGCGTGATGCTGCCGTAGTCGCGTCCGAACGTGACGATGTCCAAGCGCCGAATCGTCCGCGCCAGGTTCAGGGGGGCGCGGCCCTTGCGAAAAGCCGCGATCTCGTCGATGCCGTGGAGATTCTCCGTCAGCCCGAAGCGCACGGCGCGCGGCGAAGCCCAAAACATTTGTGTCAAAGTCTCGGCGTCGTTGGTCACCAGAGCGGCTTCGTACCGGGGATACAGCGCCTGCAGTTCGGCAACAATTTCAGGATCGTTGATAGGCATGGCTCAGAAAAGTCTCCCCGCCGGTAAAACATGTTTGGGAATCGCCGCGCTCACCGTGAACATCGGTTCGTTCACGACCTGGCTCAGCCGCAGATGCATCGCAACACTGCAAAGCAAATAAGCATGGATTGCAGTGAAGTTCCAGCGATCTACCAGCAGATCGATCATGCGCGAAGTTGCCGTGCGGGCGGCGGCGACGGCATCGCTACCTGACTCGACGACAATCCACGCCTCCCCTTCTGCAGGCACCGGATACGAAGCGGACTCGACGACAGGACCTGGCAGCGATCGTTGCTTATGCAGGCGGAATCGTAAACTCACATCGGCCGGGCACTCGATGCCGTTGATGCAGACTTCTCCGTCGCCCTGCGCGGCATGGGCATCGCCAGCAGAGAAAAGAGCTCCGCGGTTCAGCACCGGCAGATAAAGAGTGGCCCCTTGCGACAACTCACGGACGTCCATGTTGCCGCCGAAGATTCCGGGGGGCCGCGTGCGAAATTCTCCGTCCTCGGCAGGGGCAACTCCCATGACGCCGCAGAACGGGCGAAGTGCAACCACGGCCGGCGCAAGTGATCGGCTGACCGCACCCTCGAGCTGCCAGTGAAAAAGATAAGGTTCTGAAAAGCGCTCTTTAAGAAAACCAAGTCCGGCGATCACGCTCGACCAACCCCAGCCCTTGTGAGTCACTTCGAGCACGTCGATCTGCAGCACGTCGCCGGGTTCGGCTCCCTCCACGAAAACAGGTCCGGTCAGTGCGTGAATGCGTCCGCGGTCGATCCCGAGGAAATCGTCCACCGTCATTGCGGGATGCACTTGTGCTCCACTTGAATCGAGGCATTCCAGGTGAACGGTGTCGCCGGGAATTACGCAGAGTCGCGGTTCCAGCGCGCGGTTCCAACGCGAGTGCGTCGGCTCTGCCGATAAGGTGAGGTCGGCCATCAGCGCTCGATCTCCACTGTCATCTGCACTTCGACAAGCGCGTTGCGCGGCAAAGCGGAAACGCCGATCGCAGCCCGCACGTGACGCCCCGCCTCGCCGAGCACTTCCATCAGCAGATCCGACGCACCGTTGATGACTTTCGGCGAATCCCGAAAACCAGCTACCGCATTGACATAGCCGTTGACGCCAACCACTCCTTTCACCGCATCGAGCGACCCGAGATGGTGCTTCAGCACCGCCAGCTGAGTCAGCGCGCAGGCCCGAGCTGCTGCGTAACCTTGGTCCACCGTGCGGTCGAGGCCCACGGTTCCCGTGATCACCCCCTCAACGTTGGTGGAGATCACGCCAGAGAGATAAACCACGCTGCCGACCGTCTTCGCAGGAACAAAATTGCCGCCAGGCGCTGGCAAACCTGGCAGAACGATGCCCAGATCTTGGAGTCGCCTTTCTATTTCAGGTGCCACGGTTTCCGCTTCCTCCGCGCTTCGAATGAATGAACGTCAATCTAACACACTGGTCTTTGGTGAGAAATTGTGATGCGAAATTCCGCTTGCATCTGGCGGTCTGCACGCTAACATGGCCCATGCAGCGACCTTGGATTGGCCTGCTAGCCGCTGGAGCCTTGCTAGCCGCGAGCATGCCGCCGCGAAATGCGCAAGAAGCTTTCGACCAGGCCCCACCTGCCGCTGCAGTTGCTTCCTTTCCTACACCGCGGGTCGAACGCGAGTCACCTTCTGACCTTGAGCTGAGCGGCGATCTTGCGGGTCTGGCGCCAGGCACGATCCGTTACTTGACGCGCGACGATCTGCTGACGTTACCCCAAGTCAGCTACACCGTAACCGACGATGCAAACTTCACCGGTCCGACGCAAATCAGCGGCGTGCTGCTGGAGGAGTTGAACAGAAAGCTCGCCGCGGCCCCCGAGTCAGACCTGCTGGTCGCAATTTGCAGCGACCAGTACCATGCCAATTATCCTCACGCCTACATTGCCCAGCATAATCCTCTTCTGGTGTTGAAAATCAATGGGCAGTCCCCGGCTGGCTGGCCGAAGGATCCGGAGACTCACCGTTACGACATGGGCCCGTATCTGATTTCGCATCCTACGTTTTCGCCCGCCTTTAAGATCTTCTCGCAACCGGACGAAGCCCAGATTCCCTGGGGTGTGGTGCGGCTTGAATTCCGCCAGGAAAAAATGGTCCTGGGCGTGATCGCACCGCGCGGGCCGCAGGCCGCCAGCGAACTGGTACAGGCGGGTTATCGCATCGCGCAGCAGAATTGCTTGCGCTGCCACAACATGGGACAAGAAGGCGGGATGAAGGCTGGACACCCCTGGCTGGTGCTCTCGGCTTGGGCCGCGGCTTCTCCAAAATACTTTGCCGATTACGTGCGCAATCCGCAGTCCAGGAATCCGCGCGCCCAGATGCCCGGTAATCCCGGCTATGACGACGCCACACTCGCCGCCCTCACCGCCTATTTCAAAACTTTCTCCTCGTCGACACAGGGGCAACCGGGGCCTCAGGAGAAAGAGAAACCATGACGCTACGCATTGCCAAGATGCTTCTGGTCTTCGCTGTGGCAGGCTTCTATTCGTTCGTCGTTCTCAACAACACGACGGACTACCAATCGAACTATCAGTTCGTGCGCCACGTTCTGATGATGGACTCTACCTTTCCCGGCAACCGTGGAATGTGGCGGGCACTGAATTCGCCGGCGTGGCACACTTTCTTTTATGCCTCGATCATCGCCTGGGAAACCGTTACGCTGATTCTCAGCTGGTGGGGCGGATTGAATCTGGCGCGAGCTTTGCGGGGCACCGCAACCGCGTTCAATCAAGCCAAGCGTGTCGCAATCGCGGCGCTCACATCCGCGCTCCTGATGTGGTTGGTCGCCTTTCTGAGCGTTGGCGGGGAGTGGTTCCTGATGTGGCAGTCGAAGATGTGGAATGGTCAGGACGCAGCCTTCCGCGTGTTCACCGTCGTCGGTATACTGTTGCTGCTCGTGGCGCAGCCCGACACCGAGGGGCAACCCTAACTTCTCGGCCGTCCCCAGAAATAGGATTCTAGAAGCACTGTTTGTGCTGCGCAGCGTCTGCGGTCTCGCCTCACCGGCATCGACACTCTGACTCCTACTGTTCGATGGTCGTCTCCGACTTGGCGGGTTTCTCGGTTACCTGCTGCGTGGTCGGCAGTTGCGAACGATCCCAGCCGCCACCCAGGGCCTCCACCAAGGCCACAGAGGAGGTCATCTGTTGTACTTGAAGACCATTCAGAGTCTGCTGGTCTGTCAGAACCGTGGTTTGTGCGATCAGGACGTCGATGTAGGGATCGACGCCGGTGTCATACCGCGCCTGTTCGAGCTTGAGAAAGGTTTGAGCTGAGTCCACCGCTTGCTGCTCCTGCTGAATCTCCTTGGATAAGATGCGAACTTCGGCGAGAGAATCTTCCACCTGTTGAAACGCGATGAGCACTGTCTGACGGTAGCTGGCAAGATCCGCATTGTAAGTCGCGACATTTTGTTGAACGGTGGCGCGGCGCAATCCGGCGTCGAAAATGGTTTCCGGAATCGACGCGCCCACGGACCAGAAGCGACTCGGCCACGATAGCCACTTACTGAACGCTGAGCTTTCAAAGCCACCCGCCCCGGTCAAAGTCAGGTTCGGATAATAAGCGGCGTAAGCAATGCCGATCGCGGCATTCGCCTCGGCCATGGTGCGCTCGGCGGCGGCAACATCGGGCCGGCGTTCAAGCAGTTCCGAAGGTACGCCGACCGGAATTGGCGGCGGCGCAACCGTCATCGGCTTCACGGGGATGGAGAAATTGGAGGCAGTCTGGCCCAAAAGTACGGCGATCGCGTGTTCAAACTGCGCTCGCGCGACTGCAACATTGGTCGCGCCCGCCTGCGCGCTGCGCAGCGTGGTTTCAGCTTCGACCACGGCGATCTGGTCGTCGATACCCGATTCATACAGCGAACGCGTCAGTTCGTATTCCTTTTGATCGGCCACAACGGTATCGTCAAAGATTTGTTGCAGCTTGTCCTGGCCGCGAATTTCGAAAAAAAACTCTGCCAGACTGGCCTGTTCGGTGAGACGCTCGTTCTCGAGATCGGCCGCGCTGACCTGGGCAGCATAGTGAGCTTGGCGCACCGTGTTGCGGACCTTGCCCCACAGATCGGGTTCCCAGGACGCTTCGAGCGGCAGCGAGTAGATCGTACTCTGCAGTTGCGGTTCGGTGCCCTTGCCGGAGGTATTGACCGGCGTCGAGCTCAGGTTTCCTGAGGTTCTGGAACGGGTGAACGAAGGAGCAGTCGACAGCGTCGGAAGGTATTGTGCGCGGGCCTCGCGCACCACTGCGCGGGCTTCCATGAAGTTCTCGAAAAATTGCTTGATGTTCTGGTTGTTGATGTCGAGCTGTTCTTCGAGAACGTTCAGCTCGGGATCGTTGAAAATCTCCCACCATTTGCCGCGCAGCTTGGCATCCGCAGGCTGTGCGACCGTCCAGTCTCCCGTTTCTTTGAACTGGGTGGGGGATTCCTTGTAGACGGCAGCAGGCGCCGGCGGCGCGGGTGGGTGGTATTTCGGTCCGACTACGCAGGCCGGCAGGATCAGCAGCAGCGCAGCTGCACCCAGTCGAATCATGCCGTTTACGGGTTTTCGCGTGATGATCTTCATAACGTTTCTGCCTAACCAATTCCGCTAACTGATTCTGCCAAACCCATCGTGCCCATCACTCGAGCATTCAGGCCAGCGTTCAGACCATGGCGCTAGCTGGCTTCGGGAGCGGGGGAGCGAGGCTGCACTGTTTCCTTCCCCGCCAGGCGCAGCCGCAGCCGGTCGAATGACAAATAGACAACCGGCGTGGTATACAGCGTGAGCATCTGGCTCAGGATCAGCCCTCCTACAATCGTAATGCCGAGCGGCCGGCGGAGTTCATATCCCGTGCCGGTTCCCAACGCCAGGGGCAAAGCGCCCAACAACGCGGCCATGGTTGTCATCAGGATCGGGCGGAAGCGCAACATGCACGCTTCGAAAATCGAGTCTTCCGGGCTTTTTCCCTCTTCGCGCTCGGCCTGAAGCGCGAAATCGATCATCATGATGGCGTTCTTTTTTACGATCCCGATCAGCAGCACGATGCCAATGATCGAGATGATGTTCAGATCCTGCCCGAACAGCATCAATGCGAGCATTGCGCCTACGCTCGCTGAAGGCAGAGTGGAAATGATCGTCAGCGGATGGACCAGGCTTTCATACAAAATGCCGAGAACGATGTAGACCGCTAACAGGGCCGTCACGACCAGCACCGGCTCGGTGCCGAGAGATTGTTGGTAGGCCTGCAAAGTGCCGGCATAAAAGCCTTGCAAGGTGGAAGGCGCGCCCAGCGCCTTTTGCATCTGGCTGATGCTCGACGTCGCCTGGCTCAAAGACACGTTCGGCGCAAGGTTAAACGACACTGTAACCGAGGGGAATAAACCCGTGTGGTTGACGGCCAGCGGGGTTGTATTAGCGTGGCCCTTGGCCACTGTGACTAGCGGAATGTTGCCGCTGCCGGAGGTATGGAGATAAATGTCCTTCAAGCCTTCCGGGGTTTGCCAATATTGGGGCGCGACTTCGAGCACCACGTAATACTGATTCAACTGGGTATAGATGATGGAAACTTCCGACTGGCCGAAGGCGCCGTATAACGTCGAATCGAGCGACTGTGCAGTGAGGCCGAGCTTCGCGGCGGTGACGCGATCGTAGTCCATTACCTCATCCAGGCCGCCGTTCTGCTGGTCCGAGCTCACGTCCTGCAGGCCGGGCAGGTGCTGCATCTGGTTCAGAATAGTCGGCGCCCATTTGGAAAGATCCTGCACATTGTCAGATTGCAGCGTGTACTGGTACATGGCATTGCTGGACCGTCCGCCGATGCGCAGGTCCTGAGAGGCCTGCAAGAACGCCGAAGCTACCGGCAGATGGTTCAATTGAGACCGGAGGCGGCTGATGATCTGCGGGGCGGTCACTTTGCGTTCCGCCAGCGGCTTAAGAGCAATGTAGACGGAGCCGGTATTGGTGGCCCCGCCGCCACCAGCAACCGCAAGGACATTGGCGACGGCAGGATCTTTCTTGATTACCGCGCCGATCTGCCGAATGGAGTCGTCCATCGCCGGAAAAGATGAATCCTGCGGTCCTCGAACACTGCCCTGGATGACTCCTGTGTCTTGCACCGGGAAAAAGCCCTTGGGGATCTTGACGATGAGCCACACATTCAGTGCGATGGTCGCGACGAGTACGATCAGAATGAGGACGGGATGGTCCAGTGCCCAATGCAGGCTGCCGCGGTACAACGACAGCACCCAGTCAAAGAAATTCTCGCTGGCCATGTACATGCGCCCGTGTTTTTCCGCGCGCTCGTTCTTCAGAAGGAAGGCGCACATCATGGGCGTTGTGGTGAGGGAGATGATCATGGACACGAGGACAGCCGTGGAAAGAGTGACAGCAAATTCGCGGAAGAGACGGCCAACGATTCCGCCCATCAACAGAAGCGGGATAAAGACGGCGATGAGCGAAATACTGATAGTGAATACAGTGAAGCCGATTTCTTCCGCACCTTTCAGGGCCGCGGCAAAGGGTCTCATGCCGTTCTCCAGATGGCGCGAGATATTTTCCATCACCACGATGGCATCGTCGACCACAAATCCTGTAGCAATGGTCATGGCCATCAGTGAAAGGTTGTCCAGGCTATACCCAAACATGTACATCACCGCGAAGGTACCGACCAGTGAGACCGGTACCGCGACCGCCGGAATGAGCGTGGCGCGGCCATTGCGCAGGAAGACGAACACCACGACGATCACGAGGCCGATCGAAATGAGCAGCGTCCGTTCGACATCGCCGACCGAGGCTCGGATGGTGGTGGTGCGATCCAGCACGATGGTGGTCTCGATGCCGAGCGGGATGGATGCCTGAACATACGGAAGCTGCGCCCGTATGCGGTCGACCGTCTCGATGATGTTGGCGCCGGGCTGGCGGAAGATGATAACCGTAACCGACCGCTTGCCATTCAAATAGCCAGCAGCACGAACGTTCTGCACCGAGTCCGTCACCTGAGCAACATCGGACAGATGTACCGCCGCGCCATTTTTATAACCGACCACGAGCGGCTTGTAGTCTTCGGCGAGCGAGATCTGGTCGTTGGCGATAATGTCTGCGGTCTGAATGCCATCCGTGATTTGGCCTTTAGCCAAGTCGGAGTTCTGCAGGCTCAGCACCGATTGCAAATTCGCCAGGGTAAGACCATAGCTGGCCAACTGGGTGGGATTTGCATCCACGCGTACGGATGGTAGCGCGCCTCCTCCGACGACCACCTGCCCGACGCCCTGTATCTGCGACAGCTTTTGTTCCAGAACGGTCGAAGCCTCGTCATAGAGTTTAGCGGGACCGAATTTGTCGGAGGTGAGGCCGAGAATCATGATCGGCGAATCTGCGGGATTCACCTTGCGATAGGTCGGATTGCCCGGCAAGTTGGCAGGCAGATAGGTTCGCGCCGCATTGATGGCAGCCTCCACGTCGCGCGCCGCGCCATCAATGTCTCGGCTCAGGTCGAACTGAATGGTGATTGATGTGCTGCCGAGAGTGCTGGAAGAAGTCATCTCCGTCACCCCGGCAATATGACCGAACTGCCGCTCCAGAGGAGTAGCGACGGAAGACGCCATAATGTTGGCGCTGCCCCCCGGCAGGCCTGCACTCACTGAAATGGTGGGAAAGTCGACCTCGGGCAGGGGCGCTACCGGCAGCACCTCAAACGCAATGGCTCCGGCAAGGGCGACCGCTACTGTGAGCAGAGTGGTAGCCACCGGCCGGTGAATGAATGGTTCAGAAATGTTCATGCCGGCTCTGCCTGTTCTGCGTTTCCGGTTTCCTGTTGCTTCGACCTGGATCCAAAGCGTTGTGCCAGATTGTCGAAGAAGATGTAGATGACGGGTGTGGTGTAGAGCGTGAGCGCCTGGCTTAGCAGCAATCCGCCCACCATGGCGATGCCCAGCGGCCTGCGCAACTCGGAGCCAAATCCAGTTCCGAGGGCTAGGGGCAGCCCACCCAGCAACGCGGCCATGGTCGTCATCATGATGGGGCGGAAGCGCAGCAGGCAGGCTTCGTAGATTGCTTCTGTCGCATTCTTTCCATGCTGTCGCTCGGCTTCCAGCGCGAAATCGACCATCATGATGCCGTTCTTTTTCACGATGCCGATCAATAGCACAATGCCAATGATCGCGACCACGCTTAAGTCCTGGTGAAAGAGAAGCAGCGCGAGGAAGGCGCCCACGCCCGCCGAAGGCAGGGTGGAGAGAATCGTTATCGGATGGATAAAGCTCTCGTACAAAACACCCAGCACGATGTAGACCGTGACCAGAGCGGCAAGAATCAGCAACGGCTCATTGGACAGGGAATTTGTAAAAGACGCCGCGGTGCCTTGAAAGCCGGCCTGCAGGCTGGCGGGCATGTGCATGTCTTTCTGCACTTTGTCGACGGCCGTAATGGCCTCGCCCAGCGCGGCGCTCGGTGAAAGATTGAACGACACGGTGATGGCCGGAAATTGACCCTGGTGGTTGATGGAAAGCGCCTCGGTCGTGTTCTCAAAGTGCGAAAAGGCACTCAACGGCACGGCGTTGCTCAGGGTTGAACTGGTCGTGCCCGCGGAGTGCGCTCCGGTGCTCGACGGGGTCGAAGCGCTTGGCGAAAGCGCGTTCGCCGGAGGAGCAAGCGTATTCGCCGACGGCGTGTACAACGCGGAAGTCGTTAGCGCGTTCGATCCCGCGGCGGATGCTCCCGAAGACGCGAATGAGGTAGACGCTCCAGCACCGGTCGCGCCCGAAGACGCATTGGACTGGATATAGAGATGGTTCAGCTTGTTCGGGTCCAACTGGAACTGCGGCTGGCTTTCGAGCACCACGTGGTACTGATTGACTTGCGTGTACATGGTGTTGATCTGCCGCTGACCGAAGGCGTCATACAACGTGTTATCGATGGTCGTCGGTGCGATGCCGAATCGCGAGGCGGTGACCCGGTCAATCACCAGCGATACGGCCAGTCCTCCCGTTTGTTGATCGGTGGCCACATCTTCCAGTTCCGGCAGCTGCTTCAGCCGGCCGACGAAACGATTCGTCCAGTCGTTCAGCTCATCGGCATTCGGGTCTTCCAGGGTGTACTGGTACTGCGTGCGGCTCACCCGGTCGTCCACGGAAATGTTCTGCACCGGTTGCATAAACAGCTGAATTCCCTGGACTTTGTCGAGCTTTGAAGTGAGCCGGCGGATTACGTCAGAAGCGCTCAATTTGCGCTGGTCGAGCGGCTTCAGATTGATCGATATTCGGCCGCTGTTCGTCGTCGTGTTGGTTCCATCCGCGCCGATAAACGACGAGAGGCTTTCGACGGCCGGGTCATCCAGGATCACTTTTGCCAGTTCCTGCTGCTTCTCGGCCATGGCCTTGTAGCCAATCGTCTGCGGCGCCTGCGAGATGCCCTGGATCACGCCCGTGTCCTGCACCGGAAAGAATCCCTTTGGGATGATGATGTAAAGAAAAATCGTGAGCAGCAAGGTACCCAGCGCGACGAACAGAGTGATGGTCTGGAATCGAAGGACAAATTTGAGCGTGCGGCCATAGAACGCGATCATCCCCTCGAAAGCGCGTTCCGAGGCTCGATAGACGCGCCCCTGCTCCTCTTTTGGCTGGTGCCGCAGGATTCGCGCGCTCATCATGGGCGTGAGCGTAAGGGAGACCACTGCCGAGACCACGATTGTGACGGCGAGTGTCACGGCGAATTCCCGGAACAGGCGCCCCACTACGTCGCCCATGAATAACAGCGGAATCAGCACGGCAATGAGCGAAACCGTCAGCGACAGAATGGTGAAGCCAATTTGTTCCGCACCCTTGAGCGCCGCTTCCATGGGCGCCTCGCCCTCTTCAATGTAGCGCGAGATGTTTTCGATCATCACGATGGCATCGTCCACCACGAAGCCGGTGGAGATGGTCAGCGCCATCAGAGACAAGTTATCCAGACTGTAGCCCAGGATGTACATCGCGGCGAAAGTGCCGATCAGCGAAAGCGGCACAGCCACGCTCGGGATGATAGTGGCATAGAGACTTCGCAGGAACAGGAAGATGACGAGCACGACCAGGCCGACCGTCAACATCAATTCGAACTCAACATCGGAAACCGATGCTTCGATCGCGGTCGTAAGATCGGTAAGCGTGGTGACCTGGATACCCGTGGGTAGATTGGCCTGAAGCTGCGGCAATAGCTGCTTGATGCTTTTTACGACGCTGATGGTGTTGGCCCCGGGCTGGCGCTGGACGTTCAGAATCACGGCGGGGTTCTGATTCATCCACGCGGCCTGATTGTTGTTTTCTACGCCATTCACGACCTGTGCAACATCGGTCAGCATCACCGGCGCACCGTTGCGGTAGGCCACCACCACTTTCCGATAATCGTCGCTGGTGACCAGCTGATCGTTGGCGTCGATCTGGTAATCCTGGCGCGGCCCGTCGAAGTTTCCCTTGGCTGCGTTCACACTGGCCTGGGTCAGCGCCGTGCGCAGATCCTCCAGATTGATCCCGTAAGAAGACAGAGCCACGGGGTTGGCCTGAATACGGACCGCGGGCTTCTGGCCGCCGCTGATCGTCACCAGTCCAACTCCGTTGAGCTGCGAAATCTTGGGCGCAAGACGCGTATCCACCAGGTCCTCCACCGTGGAAAGCGGCACGGAGTTCGAGGTGATCGCCAAGGTGAGCACCGGAGCATCCGCCGGGTTCGTCTTGCTGTAAATCGGCGGCGCGGGCAGGATGGAAGGCAACAAACTCTGCGACGCATTGATGGCAGACTGAACTTCTTCCTCAGCAACATCAATATTCAGACTAAGGTTGAACTGCAGCACAATCACGGAAGTTCCACCGGAGCTGGTGGAGGTCATCTGGCTCAGACCCTGCAGCTCGCCGAATTGGCGCTCCAGCGGTGCCGTCACCGTCGTCGCCATCACGGTCGGGCTCGCTCCGGGATAGAAAGTGAGCACCTGAATCGTCGGATAGTCAACTTCCGGCAACGCGGAGACCGGCAGTTGCGTAAAGCCGACGATCCCGACGAGAAGGATTGCGACCATCAGCAGGGCGGTTGCAACAGGCCGCAAGATAAACGGACGCGATGGACTCACGGGGCGCTGCTCCCGCTCGTATTGGCCGCCGCGGGCTTGGTCGCAGGTTGGTTCGAAACGGCGACTGCAACGTTGTCCTGCAACTTATCGAAGCTGCTGTTGGCCACAACGTCGCGCGGATTGACGCCGTCCACCTGCGTCAGGCCTCCATCTGTGACTCCCGGCTTTACGCTGCGCATATGGGCAATGTTGTCTTGAATCACGTACACGAAGGATGCCTGGCCATTTTGTTGAATCGCTGAAGCTGGAACCAACGTCACGTTCTGCAGGGTATTCACCAGCAGCCGCGCGTTCACAAACTGGTTCGGAAAAAGCGCATCATTTTTGTTTTCGAAGACGGATCGCGCTTTCACGGTTCCTGTGGTCGTGTCGATCTGATTGTCGAGCGTGAGCAGCCTCCCGGTGGCAATCTTGGTCTGCGCAGTGCGATCAAAGGCATCGACGGGGAGCTTCGCCTTCTTGCGCAGGCGGGCTGCAACCGGGCCGAGGCCGTCTTCGGGGACCGTGAAGATCACCGTGATGGGATCCAACTGGGTAAGGACTACCAGGGTGGTTGCTCCAGAGGACTGCACTACGTTGCCTGGATCCACCAGCCGCAACCCCACGCGGCCGGAGATGGGCGCAGTGATATGGCAGTATTGGACCTGAATCTGGTCAAACGCGACGGTGCCCTGGTCGTTCTTTACCGTGCCCTCTTCCTGCAGCACAAGCTTCTCCTGGTCGTCCAGAATTTGCTTGGCGATGGCGTTACGTGCCCACGCGGTGCGGTAGCGTTCCAGGTCCATCTGCGCCTGGGCGAGCACATTCTGGTCGCGTTCGAGGGCGCCTTGCGCTTGTAACAACGTTGCCTGGGAGGGGCGCGGATCGATATCAATCAACGGATCGCCCTTCTTTACGAGTTGCCCCTCCGTATAGTGCACAGCAATGACCAGGCCATCCACCTGGCTGGTGATCGAATCGGTATAAACCGGAGTGACGGTACCGATCTCATCGAGGTAAACCCCGATGTTTCCTTTCGTAGCGGTCGCGGTGGTGATGTTGACCTTCGGCGCCGCGGCCTTGGGCTTTTTCGCGCTATCGTGCTGGCGCCATACCAGCACGACCACAACCACCAGGATAAGCAGCAACAGAACCCCCGCCACGATCCACAACCCGTTGTGCCGCTGAGATTCCGATTCGTAAGCCGGGAGTTGATGGTCAGGCTCGATTAGAGGCTGCTCTTTCGTGTCAGCGGTCAAAAGGAATCTCCTTGGTCACGATCGCAATTGTTCGAAATTATAGCTGCGGAGCCAGGATTTCGATTCGCAATCGTGACGCCAGGTTGTTTTCGACATAAGCGAGTTCCGATGTGAAACTTTCTGCACACTCCCCGAAAGAAAAACGAATCTCGCATATGCCAGGGAGAAGAGAGAAGGGGGTAGTAGTCCGCGTACACTAATGTGGCAACGAGGCGAACGTGCGGAGCACCGGAGCCTCTTTTGATCCTTACCACCCGAGGGCCGAAAACAGAATGCCGGTGCACGAAGAACTTCTGCAGGAATTTCAGGGTTTTGTCAAAACCGCTCCTACAGCCCAAGCCGTCATGGCGCGTATCGCGCAGCGTCTGCACGAAAAGATGACTCGTTATAACTGGGTAGGGTTTTATCTCGTCGATCCGGCGGACTCCGGCGTCCTGCTGGTCGGGCCTTTCGCGGGCAGCTTTACGCCCAACGCTCGCATTCCCCTCAACACCGGACTCTGCGGGGCCGCAGCCACAAGCCGGCAGACCGTGGTCGTGCATGATGTTGCAAAAGATCCACGTTATCTTGCCGGATCGCCCCTGGTGAAGGGTGAGATCGTTGTCCCCATCCTCGTAAAGAACAAACTCGTAGGTGAACTCGACATCGAGAGCTACTTTACCAGCACCTTCACCAAGCCAGAGCAGGAGTTTGTAGAAGCCTGTGCCGCCCTGGTCGGATACGCATTTGCGGAAAAGGCTGCCGGCTGATGGCGCGGCTACGCATGTCCAAATTAGGAAAGTGTCCGAGAACCGTCGTAACCAGACGTTCATCACATAAGAGTAGAATTCGGAGAGCGTTTTTCAGATACGGTAGCGACTCGTGATTCAGCCGGCTATCATTCTGTTGACCGTTAGCAAGTAGCGTCAGGCCCCGTCCGCCAGTCAGCCGCCTTAAGGCATCAGCCAAGTCCCAGGAGTGATCCTAAATGAGCACCCTCACTTCGAATATCTCCCCCGAAATCTCTTCTCTGACTCCCTACGGCGAAACTCGATCCACCATCACCGGAAAGCCGCTCGGCGCCGATGAGTTAGGTAACACCGACATCTACTGGCGCGCCTGCAACTACCTCAGCCTCGGCATGATTTATCTGTTCGACAATGCTTTGCTGGCGGAGCCGCTGCGGCCAGAACACATCAAGAATCGTCAGCTGGGACATTGGGGATCGAGTCCGGGATTGTCGTTTATCTATGTTCACCTGAACCGGCTGATCAAGAAATACGATCTCGACATGATCTTCCTGGCGGGCCCCGGGCACGGCGCTCCCGGCGTTCTCGGTCCTGCCTACCTCGAAGGAACCTACTCCGAGGTGTATCCAGAAAAAAGCCAGGACCCCGAGGGGCTGCGGGAATTCTTCCGGCAGTTTTCTTTTCCGGGAGGCATCGGGAGTCATTGCACTCCCGAAACCCCGGGGTCGATTCATGAAGGCGGAGAACTCGGCTACGTGCTCTCGCATGCCTGTGGGGCTGCGTTCGATAATCCGGAACTGATCGTAGCCGCGGTCGTGGGCGACGGAGAATCCGAGACTGGCCCGCTCGCGACTTCATGGCACGTTAACAAATTCCTGAATCCTGCGCGGGATGGTGCGGTGCTTCCCATCCTGCACCTCAACGGCTACAAGATTAATAATCCCACGCTGCTGGCGCGAATCACGCACGAAGAACTGGAGAACCTACTCCGCGGCTATGGTTGGACGCCCTATTTCGTGGAAGGCCACGACCCCGAAAGCATGCATCAGGCGATGGCCGCGACCGTGGAGCATTGCGTTCTGGAGATTCGCGAGCATCAGGCCGCGGCA
>Ga0265760_10000257_pt1 | contig 14653 bp, 12 predicted proteins | sample NZIome_2_FD_200831 | JGI IMG/M metagenome (GOLD analysis project Ga0265760, IMG submission 200831) | Metatranscriptome of rhizosphere microbial communities from Maridalen valley, Oslo, Norway - NZI1 (Metagenome Metatranscriptome) | ecosystem: Host-associated > Plants > Roots > Rhizosphere >...
CTTCGACTTGCGCGCGAGCGGCAACGCGGTCGGTCCTCAGAAACCGGGCCAGTTGACCTTCGCTCAACTTATCTTGCCGGTAGGCGAGGATCGCCAAGTCAACATATCGTTGCGGCAGAAGCCGTCGGATGACAGGATTTGCTTCGATGCCCAATAATTGTTGAGCGCTGCGCACCTTGAATCCTCCAGCTTCCAGCCGTTCCCATGTTCCGCTGGGTAGGCGTCGCAGCTCCTCCAGGCGCAAGACCATCGCTTGGACCGACACCTGATAAAGGTCTGCCAGGTTGCAAACGTGAGCGAGCGTGATCCCACGCTCGCTGCTCCTATGCATCTCAGTAAAGCGCCGGTTTAACCCACTCGCTGGCATCAGGAAGTATTTCGCAAAACTGTCTGCGATCCGCTCTCTCAAGGAGTTTCGTTTCTTCTCACTCAGGAAGGTAATCTCAGATTGATAGCGCCCCGTGAGGAAATGTCCACACTCATGCGCTAGGGACCAGTGGCGACGATCCCTTGGATGCGAGGAATTGATTCCAATACAGCCTCCCAAAAGCTCGTTGTAGGCGAATAGGCCGGCGATCTTGGACACCATCGGAAAGTAGAAAATCCGTAGTCCAATATCGTTTTCGAGTCTCTCACGTAAGTTGCTGACGGGCCCGTCGCCGATGCCGAGCCGGTTTCTCTCCGAAGTCGCGATTTCTTCTGCGACTTGCTCGGCAGATGCGCCGGAAATGTCGTATTGCGGCGGGTAGGACCGAACAAGCGGCATGTTGCAAAGTCTTTCGAGTTCGAGATAGTCTTCGGCCAGGCGCTGCAACTCGCCTGCGCTCTTTTCGAGGTCGGGATCTTCCTCAAATACGTCTTTCCACGAGGCGCGGAATTGTGGAACGAAGCCTTCGGCGAGGACTTGTTTTGCCACGAACTCGGACACCGAACGAGCGTAGATTTCAGCTAGTCGGATCAATTCTTCGGGCAGAACTCGCCGCTCTCCCTTCTCGATCGCTACGAGGGTCGTACGTGCGATCCCGAGAAGATCAGCAACCGCCTGTTGGGTGAGTCCGCGCGCTCTTCGCGCGTCCTGGAGCCGCGCTCCTAAAACTCGCGGATCAATTTGCTCGAGAATATTCCGTTCCATGGGCCCTCACTTCCGTCAATCCGAGATCCGATTGGCGTACTATGCAATTCTCGCAGCCCCCAAGCACAAACGGCGGGCTGAAAACGACTGCCATTCTTTTATGTACGTTGCGTAGAGATGCAGCAGTCCGCTTTGAAATTCCGAGGGCTGGACATCGCCTGACCGCCAGAAGTCGAGTTGAAGTTTCCGTAGTTCCACAAACTCATCGAGTAACGCTTCCCAAGGATTCTCCTTTGACAGTGCGCAGCGGATGCGATGCGCTTGCCAGTCCATCGCACGAAGGGGATGTAAGTGCATTTCGGAACCCGTGTATCGCGGCGCACAGAGATCGTTCAAATAGCCCTTCGTGTCATATTGGGACAATCCCGCTGCTTGGAGGGATTGCCTCCTCAGAAGGCACGACGTACAAAATCCACACTGCCCCCGGTTCTTTGCACGAACGGGAAATCCATCGCAGGAAAAAGTGAGGGGCAACGCATCACCCAACTGCCGCACGGCTTCATGTCCGCACATCTGTCCTTTGGTCGTGAACAAGAACGGGTTCTCGATAGAAAAGTTCCGCCCCGTAAGCGCATTGATGAACTGCTGCATCTTCAAGATGGTTGAGGGATGAGTTGCCCGTGAATTGTACGTTCCGATTTGGGTTGCATCGTAAGGAAGATTGATCGCGCCAATGCCGTTTTCGTAAAGAAAAAGCTTTGATGCCCCGGCGGCAATTGCCGAAACCGCGCCCAACGTGAGGAATAGAAAACCATATGCGTCCCACTTGCGACCGTTGGGCTGCTTGCTGTCGGGGGTTCGTTACGCCTGAGACGAGTACGCAGTTTGACCTCGAAGAAGTGCAAAGCTCTCGCGCTGTTCCTGCAAAGGAATCGAGTCCGCCGCTGTAAAGCGCAACGCGCGTGGTTGGATCCGGCTTGAACGGAAATAGGGACCGCTGGAGCCCTACGGCGCGCCTCGGACCCTGATATCGGACGAACTCAAATTGCCAGATGTCCTCGGTTAAGAACCGCAATAGTGCCGCGAGAGAGCATTTGACGGGATTCGTCCATCGGTCCAGCTCCCTCACCGGCAGAATGACCTTGAATGCTCGCGACCAGTGCCGACCACCGGTTCTCAAAATAGGTCGCAGGGCCAGACGATCGGCTAGATAACACGCGAGGGCGACGTCCATCCAATCGGCAGAGAGGGAATCAATCTCGTAGCCGAAGCGACGATCAATCGTTTCATCGTCTATAAAATATCGCATCGCGTGCGGAGTCGATTCTTGCGTAGTGGATTCTGAGGATTGCCCCCACTGCACGCGGCCAACCTCACGGAAATCAAAAAGGAACTCGTCTAAAACGGAAATGAATCGCGTCGTCATGTTATCTCTCCAAGGCGACGAGGGGTTCGTTGAGCAGGGTTTCAAGGGGCCGTGAGGTTGCGGTCCGCTTCGGTGCTCGGACCGCTTTGGCATTGTCCGCTTTTAAGGCATTCTGGAATAGCTTGCGAGCCTGGGTTTTCAAATTGTCCTTGAGATTCTGTTCCCAACGCGTCTGCTCTTCGAGCGACCGATTGTTTTTCTCGGCGATTCCGTCACGCACGGGGCTGAGCCATTGATTGTCGATGAGATCCCAAACAAACGTTTCACCGAGGCGATCAAGAATTTGTTCTCCCAGCGGAAAATCTTCTTGTCGGGACTGTTCTGCGAACACCTTGAGCGCGGATTGAGCTGCTAGCTGGGTCCCTACGCAGTTGGGGACCCTTGCCTCGATATCATCTAAGTTGTGGCACAACTGTTCGAACGCTTCCAACTTCCCGGAGCCGTCCCTCGAATTGCCAAGGACCTGGAAAGCGTCGCAGAGGACGGCTGATACATCTGGAAGGAAAGGGCACGATATCTGGTCGCGAAGGGCGTATGCAGTTGCCGTGACGAGAGAATCCGTCAAGAAGGGCCACTCCGCATTTCCGACGGCAAGTCGGTACGCTTTGGCCCATCCACGGCCGCGGAGACGACGCTCGAACTTATCACCATCCGGCATATCATTGGCCTCACCGCTCTACAGTACAGCCGTTTTCTGACAATGTCAATATATTTTATTATATTTATGCTTATAATGTCAGAATTTAACTAACGAAGATTCAATGGCATGCGGCGTGATCGGTGGCAGCAGAAAACTTCTGGGAGGCTTGGGGACTGCAGTCGGTGTCATGGCCGTCTGGGCCTGTGTTTGAACTCGGATATTGCGGTGTCCAGCCGTAGGCGGAATTCGTTCTCCGTGCCGGGTGCATAGCTAAGGTTGAACAAGGTAAGGACAGTTCCCAGCAACGAGCCATGCGCAATAAACAGGGCCTCCTGTAGCCAGTTCAGATCGTGACCGACTATCCCCGTGAAGGGCAAATGATGCAGTTCGGACGCAGGCCCATACGCAACTTCGTAGAGATTCAATAATCCAATTTCTTCCGCCATCTGCTTGAGACTTTTACTATTCCATCGGAACTGGACGCGACCTTGGATGTTCGAAAACCGTGATTTCACTCGATTGAATTCCGCCTCAGCTTTATTCATAAGGTCTGGAGGGACGCGGCCAGGACTATATCTTTCGACAGTTTGTAAATGCCTCCATGCTTCCACCAGGCTGAAGTCCACGTAGTCCCTGACTTGAGATGGATTCTTTTCTAGGTAGTTAGAAATGACGGAAATCTCAAACATTCCGCGGGCAATTTTCATAGCTCCGGCGCCACGGTTATTCCCCGCAAGAAGGAGGACATCAAGCATGGATTCTGAGCAGATGCTTGCAAGAGATGCTTGAACTTGCACTAATTCTTGCGGGCTGTCCTGCACTGCTGAGACTAATTCGGTCGCAGTCGCCCTCAGGGATTCGATGGCACGGAATATATTTTCATGAGTTTGAAAAACTGAGTCCCAGATGGAGGGACTGCCAAAGATCGCTTTCTGCTCGTCCATAGCTCGTAGCCTCTGTCAGAACAACGTTGGTGCTTGGTCTCTGCGCGAACAAGGGTCAGCTATTTGCCCAATATGAATTCGAAAGGGTCGGTCGCGTTGGGTGAGACCGTCCCAACCTTTTTCACGACATACGCAAAGGCATGAATGAAAGCCTGGCGAACCTTTTGAAGATCCACCTCCAGATCCGTTCGCCCAGTGTGGACAATCTCACTTCTAGCACGATATAGCTGCGACGCGGCGGCATTCAGCGATCGATTGCCTTTGACGCCTCTTAGAGCCCGACGGAGGCGTCGGCGGATTCGGGGGTCGACTCCAGATGCATAGCTATCCGTGAGCAAAACCTCAAAGGCGACCGCAAGATTGACGTATGCTTCCCCGACGTCGGATGTGAGTCGAAAGGAACGTCTGAAATACCCGAGAGTTGAAAACAACTTGCGATACGTCCGGGATGATGCGGAAGAGTCCGTCGGACGAAGAAACGCTTTCAGGTAGCCCTCTTCGACTGTAGCCAAGGTTGAGCATATGCTGCGGACGAATGATTTGCGTCGCATCCAGCTACCGCGTGTAATATCCACAGGGACTGAAGTGAGCTCCGCCAGTTCAGTCGCGGAGACATTCATTGGGACACGCCGGGATTCGAATTCATTGCTGCTACGTGGGCGTGGCTCGAAAACTACATAGTGTTTGATATCGAGGGTCTGAAAGTTATTGATACTTCGCGTGCCGGTCCACGTATGCATTTTCCGGGTTAATCCGGATTCCAGCGAACTCAACATGAAAATCAAGGTCGTGGCCATTTTTAGTTTGATAACGATCAAAGCCTGATTCTCATAGTAGGCAGCGGAGAATGTTCGGACTCGAACTACGAGTAGAGGGTTATGAGTGAGCCATCTCAGGACAGACATTCGCTCGTAGTGCTCCAGAGAATCGACAGGAATACGCCTGGGTATGCCGAACTGCTTGGCTACTTCGGTCAGGAACTGGGTCGTTCTTTCTAGGCTGTTAGTTTGTGCTCGAACCGCAATTCCTGCCTGCGGAATAATGAAGTCGAATCGCTGTTTTCCAAGTGTCTCGAGGATACCCACGCCGGCGACCCCGAAGGAGTGAAGTGGGTAGATGACAAATCCTGGTTTGTGGATACCGCTTTGTTGAATGATTGTGAGCGTGGCCCTTACTGGGGATGACTGTACTTGATCCTTTACAGCGCTGAAAAATAGATCGTCAGCGACGGAACTTCCGATGAACACTTCATGGCCCCTGAGGACTCGGAGGATCTGATTTCTGACAACGATAAAGTGATATTCGAAGCCCTTCAATTCTTTCGTTAACGGGTCGGGCGCGGAGAAGGCGTAATCCTCAAGGTCTGAGTAGGGCTTCAGAACTTCGCTGCGGTCGAGTAAGAACTGCAGCGACTTGCTAGTATTGTTGTCTTCGATCTCCCTTTGGAGGGCTTCGAGACCTGGGAATCTCATCCTGGCCATTTGGATATGATTAAGTCAGCGTTATCTTAGCGTGTTACATAACTCGCTGTCATTGCGGCGAAGACAACTTAGAAAGTGAGATGAACGCAGGTCCCTGGTTGGCATTTCATTGGAGGGAAGAACTTGTCCCTGTCCGAAGACGAGGTGCGGGTAATCGGAAACGCGATCCTAGCTGAGCTGACGCATCAGCTTTCCATCCCGAGAATCCGGCAAGCGGTCGGTCGGGCTGGCTTCGACACAGCGCGGATTCCGGCCGAGGATAGACGAGCGTCCGTCGTGCCAGCCGTTCAGAGGCTCTTTGGTGAAATGGAATACGCGCAGAAAGTTACGGCCGTCGCAGTCTTGTCTGCCGAACTCTCGCCCGAGGCAGCGAACGCGGGACTCAGGCCACACGGTTATCAATTCCTCGGGCGGGAGATCGTCGCTTTGGGTGCGGTGGACGGAAATGAAGTTCGATTCCTTCCGGCATCATCGGCACAAGAGATAGCCTCGGCGTTTGCAAGGCTGAACGCTGGCGACGAAGATGGAGCCATCTCCGCGGCTTGTGGCGCGGTCGATACGGTGACTGTGGCGATCCACGAAAAGTACGGGCTGGGCCAGCCGCCCAATGCATTCCAAGCCAAGGTCAACACGGTGATGGCCACACTCAAAATATATGAGGAAATCGAGGCGGATCTCATCCAGTTGAATGTGAGGCCTGAAACGGCCAAAGAGATCGTTACAGAACTCCACGAGGCTACAAAGCACGCCGCCAACGCACTACAAGTGATTCGCAGAACTCTTGGCGATGTGCACGGGAGCAAACCCGCATACCGGCGGCTAACGTATGATGCAATCAAGTGGGCGTCGGCGATTTGTGGATTGCTCGAAGGTAAGGTTTAGATGCTTAGACAGTCCGCACTATTTCAGACGCGCAACGGGGCTCCTGAGAAAGCGACCTCCGCGTCTTTGTAGCCGGCATTCCGTAACAGAATCCTCAAGGCTCTACTCGACTGTTCTTGAAACTCGCTCGGTCCGCACCGGACTTCAACTATCGGCAATTTGCTACCTGAAGAGGGTTCCAGAATCATGTAAGGGAGCAGCAGCTTCGATGTCGGACGAATCGAAACTCCCTTATAGGTCGGTTGTTTGACTCCGTGCAACGTCGCTCCTTTCGGATAGGTAATAATCCTCCATTCTTTCTCCTCGGAAAATGACTGATGCTTCACAACCGAGGCCCAATCCGTCATTTCGAGCAAAAGGAGTAGGGATAGCTCCATATGAGCCGACGCGCCTTGTGCGGAGGTCGGTGAAAACGTGAATTCGCTTACCAACTGGATTAGATGTTTGAACAAAAACTGCAATCGTGCTCGCTGGCTTTTGGGGTCGTAGACGACCTTCTTAATCATCGTCCTGAACCCGTTCTTACAGACGAGCCGCATGGTGTCACGCTCAAATAGTGGGGGAAATGCGAGCGAAAAGCCGCTTGTGCGACCGTACGCTCTCCATTGGCTCAGCAAATCGCCGTCTTCGCAAAACGAAACGATGAACGGTTGGCCGAAGGCGTGGAGCGGAGTTGCGAAAATCTTAACGAGATGCTCGGCGAGAAAACCTTCCCATAACGAAAGGTTCTTTTTGCGGCCCCACAATTCCTCAATGACCTCGATGGCCACTGCCGCTGCATAGTCGATCTCAGACCGATCATTGGAGAACTGTGTGGCCGTTGCCCACAGCGTATTTGAAGTGATGATTCCATGCACACCGAACGCATCGGTGTAGTGATGGAGGACCGGGGGTTCGACCATTCGCGGTGGCTCACCCTCGAGAATATCTAGCCAGCGATCCATGACGAAGTGCTTGTTCACTTTGGCTGAGGGCTTCTTTCGCACCGATTGATCCTTTGACGGCGAGAGTTCATTGCGATTTGGGTTGTACGGGATCTGTAACATCTGGAGTGGAAACGGGGACGCACTAGCTGGCTGCCCTCAGGGTCCACAAACCATCTGAATTGATGACGAAACGGCGATCCGATCGAAGCAAACGTCGTACGTAAGCCACGAAGTTCTTGGATCGAGAGACGTATCCGTTGGCGAGAATACGCCGGGCGATCTCAGAGGTATCGAGTGGCTTCGCTGCTCGGATGCAAATGATTCGGGCATGAAACAAGGCAGTTTGCTTGGTCCTAATCGGTAGTTTGGATTCAATGATCGCGCGTGTTCTTCGGGAAGTAGCGGCTGCCTCTGATAGATGTTGAAGTGCCTTGCCTGTAACCGAGACGAGTACAGGTTGGGTCTTTCGAAAATAATCCCAGATTGTTTTGAACGATTGGGAAAGCTTCTCGCGCGATTTCGGGTGGAGAACGGCGATGGCGGCGGCAAAAACTAACAGGAACTTCACGGACGAAGGTAGAGCCCGAATCGCCCCAACGACAGCGCCTAGCGTCTCGACTAAGGTTCCTATCCCTACGGATACTGCGAAGGCCGAACCGAGCTTGAAGGTCACGAGGACGCTTGTTGACCGGGCGTAGTCTCGCAGAATTGAGTCAGCTTCGGGACCGATAACGCGGAGTCCCATTCTCGTGAAATGGGCGTCGTTGGTGCGCACGAAATCTACGTCTAGCTCGGTAGCTGTCAGGGCATAGTCAGCGTCTTTGGGATCGACCAATGCGAAATCGGCGGGGTTGCCGATGGGCTCGTAGAAGAGAATTAGGAGCTGGACAAGCTGCCATTCGGCGCTAACGAGGTCAACGGTGCGGCCGGTCTCAGTCGCGATTAACGGAATATATTTTTCAATCTCCTGCTTTAGAAAGACGGGAGCGATTGCGATGACGGCACCTGAATCGATGGCCTCGTGCAGACCGGTTCGAGCGACCGGATTTGTGCGCGATGCTAGACGCCAACGAAGTTCCGCTTGCGCGGCGGAGGCATCGAGAACAACGACGATTTGAATGATGTCACCAAGGACTTGGCGAAAAGCGGGAGACTCGTCGCGAAGATCCAACAAACTCTGCAACGCATCAGAGGGGATCGAAACGCGTCCGCGTTGGCCTTGATGGGACATGAAACGATTTTATCCGAAATGAATCAGGCAAATAGGTTTTTGGTTTGCAGTTCGCTAGCTGACGTGGTTCCGGGTGCCTGCAGTACACGGACAACGGATCAAGACGTTCATAAACCCATTTCGGCCAGAAAGGGCGACGGGGTATTCCTCGGGTGAGCCGAATCGCTGAAAAACATCAGGATTCGCATTGCTCTGGTGGTCGCAACGTATACTACTCGTCGGCTTTCATCGTATTGTGCGTCTTGCTCAGGGCCGGGCTCCATCTGAGCAATGGCAAAATGAGGAAACCTACCGTCATGCGCCTCAATGACGGCAATCGCCTCGAATTCTCTTCCTTTAGCCTTGTGCACAGTCAGCAACTGAATGCAATGTTTCGGGCGAGCGAAAATGCTCATGTCTTCCACCGTAAGCGTTGCCCCGCCGTCCCGCTGTCGAATATCGGCGACCATTTCCGCAGCAGACTCCATCAACACTTGAACGCCGTCCGTGGATACCATCTCGGAGTCAACCAAAACCCTGGAAAATCTTTCGGCTGCGTCTTGAATCCAGTCGATTGCGTACGGCGATGTCGCCCTTGCGGCGGCAGCTTCAGCCAGCAACTTACAGACCACAATGCGACCTTTAAATTTGAAAACCGAATACGGCGCTGTGCCGGTGATATTAGCGATGATTATCATAAGGGCCCGCTGCACAGCGAGTGCTATGGCTGGTTCCGGGCTCTCAAGATAGGCGCCGACCGCCTCCACGAGTTGCGCAATCGTGTGGCTCCTCTTGTACGGACGGGCACCAGGACCAATCGCCGGAATATCGTTTCGGCGGAGCTCGTGGGCCAAATTGAACAGCGAAACCCACCAAGAGGCGAGAATTGCGACGTTGCCCAGCGGTATGCCGTGCGTTTGGACGGCTGGAAGAAAGTAGTCGATGATCCCTTGGTAGGGAGTGGCGACCCTGTGGTGAGTGGGGACGATCGGAAATTCTGCGTATTGGCCGGCCGCTCGCATGGGCGGATCTGATGGGCACAAACGCTCTGCATGTTCACAGATGTGGGAAGAAGATCGAAAGTTGGTGGTAAGACGGAGGTTTGTGTTCGCTCCGATGTCCAGTGCGAAAGTCGTCAGAAGATCGGGCGATGCTCCGGCGAACCGATAGATGGACTGATTCGGATCGCCGACACAGAAGAAAATGGTGCGGTTATAGCGGTGAATTTCTCGCAGGATCAGGACTTGAGAGGGCGATGAATCTTGAAATTCGTCGACAAGAATGTAGGCGAATCGGCTGGCGATTGCACTGCGGATATGAGGGAACGTAGCTACCAATCGGCCAGCGAAGTAGACTATGTCGTTCAGAGTGACAAAGGCGTTGTCGTCGAGCCATGTGCACCACTCACGTTGAAGGTCGGGAGGCAGCTCTAGACGCTGTGAAGGATTTCCGTCGGGATCGCGCTGAATCTGTTCGAGTAGTTCCATCTCATACGGTTTGAGATTGTATGTTTGTCTCAATTCTTTGGCTTTTTCGACATAAAGGTCGGCATCAGGGGTAAGAATCGTGAAGCCGTTATGTAGATGCGGAAGTAACCGGTGAAAGGGCCGGAGAATGTTCTGAAGGGCAAACCCGTGAATCGTGGCTACTTCATAGTAGCGATCTTCGTTTCCGAAACACATCTGTCGTAGTCGAGCGTCGACTTCGTCAGCGGCCGGGTTGGTGTGCGTAATGCACGCAACTCGTCTTGTGGTGCCTCTCACGGCTTCGATGCAATATACGAGCTTCGCGACTATAACTCGCGTCTTCCCGCTCCCGGGACATGACACGAGGCAAACGTGACCCGGTTCGCCGACTGCTGCTCGCTGTTCATCTGTTAGGCGCATTGTCGAGAAGCCACAATAGCGCGTTCTGTATGTACTCCGGCATGTCTGTCGCGCTGCCGAGGTGCTTTGAGACAACTTGCGCGAACCGCGCTTTCCCAAATCTTTTCGCGGCCCTCAGAACGCTCTCCTTCGTTTGGTGGAGGTTCACCTGTTGGCCGGCGGCGATTCTCTCGCGGGCCTGCCGGATTCTTGCGAGAGCGCCGGGAACACCGATTTCCGTGGCTGCATCCTCTAAAGCTTCGAGGGTTCCTGGAAGTGTCAATTCGCGCTCGAAAGTGGTCTCACAGGAGAAGACTTCGACGTACGGCCCTCGCAATGCATGCAAGTCGGCGAGACGAGGTACCGGATCGGCCTCATCCTCTTCCCCCTCTACGTGAGGATCAGCGTCGGATGGAGTTAAGTCACCATCTGTGAGAATCGCGCAACGCTTCTGTATGCCGCCGAGACCAAAGAGCTTGGCGTATGACGAAAAGTGCGTACCGAATATCGGTACGACAGCAATTCCTTCCTCATCGAGGTCGATTCCCAGAACGGTTTTGGCTAAGGGCGGGATGATGAACTGTTCGGCAGGGCCCTCGACAAGGAGGACCTTTCGGGCATACAAGAGAACCGACCTCGTTGCGTCTAGGTAGCGCTCCAAATCGGCAACGTCCGCGGCGTCCAGGTTGGGGATTGCTTCCGGTCTTGCGCACAGCGTCACGGGACCGCCATCGGTTGTGAGCACGATTTGAGAGGAAAGTGGCAGGCCGGAGGTCACGTGAGTGCTATGCGTAGTTATGAAGACCTGGACATTCTTTCGTTGCAGCGTCGCAAGGAGCACACGCTGGAGTTGAGGATGGAGATGCGCCTCGGGCTCCTCGACGAGAAGGAGTTGGCCGGCCGTTTTTCCTTCGGCCATCCGTCGTTCGAAGTAACTTAGGAGCATGCTGATAAAAAGGATGTTGTTTAGACCCAATCCATTTCGGCTCGGATCAAGGGATGTCAATCCGTAGCCAGAGAGAAGAACACGGAGTCCGCGAGAAATATCGGCGAACGATGGCTCTCCAAGCCCCAATGAAACTCCCATCGCAAAGGAACTGCCTGCGGCATCACGGAACGATGTGCTGAGCTGAGTGCCCACCTCGCGAATGGTCGCGCTGGCGTTGATATTTTGGTTTGCGACCTGAAGCTGACGGACCAGATTCGCTTGTTCCTCTTCTGGAATGTTTCGTTGCTCCAATATCTGTTGAAGAGGAGAGGTGCGCGCCGCGGCCAGGCGTGTTTCGACATCGCGGAGGGCATCCATGACGACAACGAGGTAGCCCTCTTGGAGGTCTTCGGTGTTGAAACGCGAGCCGAAGGACTGATCCCAGGTAACGTCGCCCAGGTCGACTTCGCCACCACCACCGACCATTTCCCACACATAATCGTCGATCCTGAGCGCGGGGATTTCCCGACCCTCAGAAATCTGTTCAATCATGTCGCGGACAGTTGCTTTTGGACGGAAGCGGTATGAGACGCGGGCACTGCCGTTCTCCATAACGGCCGTGAAGGGGAGCGCTTCTTCGTTCTCTCGGCCCGCGAAATCCGAAAATTCGACCGATATGAGTACGTGCTCCGGAGTGGCGAACGTGAGGCCTGCAGACAAATCCTCGCGCTGCAAACGGCGACGCTGCGCACTTATGTTACCGTCGAGAACGAGCCTCAGTGCCTGGAAAAGGTTGGTTTTGCCAGAATTGTTTTCGCCGACAAAGCAGCTGACACCTGTTTTGATTCCAATGTCTAGATGGCGCAGGTTTCTGTAGTTCTTGATAAAAAGACGACTAATAAACATTCCGGTACACGGTCCTTGTTGGAGGGCGCTCGAAAGGACGGTCGCACCCGAAATAGGTAACTTAGATTTCCTAGGGCGATATCAACGGTGAGAATACTCTTCTGACAGGCACTTGGTCACCTGTTTTAAGAGGACGACCTCTCAGAACCGAAGCGCTCGTTCGGAAATGTCAGAGATAGATGAAAGGGACTCCCGTCCGCTTCAATTTATCGAGTTCGGCTCCGATGAACGACAGACTGAACCAGTCTGAATTCCTGCTCCACCTTTGGTCAAACGGCCCGACAAATAGGTCAGACGGAAGGGGCAGTCGCGCGTACGATTTTCGACGACAATCAATCATGTTGTCCCTTCGTACGAAAATGTACGTGGGAGCTCGGCGGAAAGTTGTTGGAGGATATCGAATTGAAGCCAAGGAGTGATCTCTTCTCCTTCGAGCTGTCTTTTCCTTAGAACGCGCCACGTTTCAAGCCACAGATGGTTCAATACGTATGGACCAAGTATGGCGATCGCGCTAATGGTTGTATTCTGAGTTTCCCTCAATTCCGCCGGTCCGTAATATTGGAAACGCGGTGGTTCCGCACCCAAATCGGTTGTTCGCTGTCTGTCGATAGAGACGTAGCCTCCGAACGCCGCAGCTGCAACCGTTTCGAGCATTACAGCTCGATAGATGCTCCTGCTCCAGAGAACAAGAGTGCAGCTGTTTTCTCGGTATTTTTTGAACTGTTTCCGAGCTTGGCTGATCTTTTCGCGTATTGCGGGGCAGGGACTAAAACCCCCAACCGGTTTGATTGGCGGGTCGTCGAATTCCTTCACTTCAAAGATGTAGCTTTTGCCCTTGTGCCGGATACGGTAGTCGGGTTGCTTGTGCTGAGTCTCGGGTAGCTTCTCCCACGGCATGTTCTGACTATCGAGATATCGTTGGAATGCGTTTTCGGATTCGGTTGGTTCCGCCATGTTTCGCTACCTTAAATTTGCGGCTGCCGATATCTGGTGAAAGTCATAGTGATCGCTCGATGGGTCATACACGCGTATCTCCAAGACTTCCGATACAAGCAGTCTTCCGGGTCGGCGTTCAATTTGAACGGTATCGGCGTCGCGGTCGCTCGATAACGCTCCTTGGTCCAGAGTTCGAAGAGCGGGGCGCCTTTCAGGATAAACATATCCCGGTATTTCGATGTGCTCAGGCGGAACAGCATCCTTTCTAGGCCGTACTTCGTGAGCATGAGTCCGAAGTCATCGTTGCGCTCCTGCGCGAGATTGAGCAGCTTTGCCGAATTGAAGCAGGAAGATTTTTGATCTTAGAGTCGGGCAATTAGAGTGACTCCAGGTAGGGACGCATGATGTTTGCAACGCGGCAAACCTTGGCTGCTGCCCACAGTTCATCCATAGACGATTTCTTAAGATGTCGGCATTCCCGAAGTGCTTCGAGCGCCACGTCCATGCCGATCTTGTTGCGGAATTTGAAGCAGTCGGCAACGGTTTTTGCTGGCGTGTAGACCCTGAGTGTTCCTCCGTGAACGGGATATTCTTTCATGCCAAAGTGCAGTGCGGGTCCCGACATCCGCACGAATCGGGTCGCCGGGGAGGCCATTCGAGGGGCCCACGCTTTTATGCCGATTGCTAGCCAGACCTGGTGCGGAGCCTGAGTAGTGAACTTGTGAAACTGAAGGGCGGAAAGGAGACAAATCACGCCATTAGGGACTTTGTACGCTGCTTCGATGAGTGACAGGTGCTCGGTCGCCGGCGAAGAAGGGGAGGCATAGAGACCGCGTCCCACTTTTCGCAGCAGACCTTTTTGAACAAACCGCGAGAGATAGTTTCGTGGGACCCCCAGAGCAGAAGCGTCCTTGGAACGGATAATCTGTCGCTTTGCGGCCAGGCCGAGGATGCGTTTGGACTTGGATTCCATGATGTATCCAGCGTACCTAACCCTCGGTACATGTCAATAAGTACCTAGGCTTTGTAACGGGTTCAAGCCACGATCGGAAGACCCAATTGCAATTACGGATATGTAAGATCCCCTAAGAAAGTTTGGGGATTGTGCAGCGCCTCCGGCGCTGGCTGTGAAGTTTCTCGCTGGGTGGCGCAAGTTGGTTAGCAAAAAGCAGGCGCGTCCCTGTACACGAGCTGTGCCCGAATCGATCGTTTTCAGCCCATTGGGGTTACTTTTGAACGGAAAGCAGATTCCCCGATTTGTTGAAAACGTATGTAGTTAGTGACAACGGAGAGAGCTGTTGGAGTCGTTGGTCGTGCGCCCAAGGCAGGCGCGCTACCAGGCTGCGCTACGCCCCGACATGAAGTGCTTCCTTCATTCTAAAACACTTTCCAACTTTACTCCTAGTCAGTGTAATTATTTTCAGCTCGACTGCCAAG